>ERZ857503.1671-NODE-1671-length-11887-cov-2.318120_pt1 | contig 11887 bp, 8 predicted proteins | sample MGYA00519766_ERZ857503 | MGnify/ENA primary metagenome ERZ857503 (study PRJEB31778, sample SAMEA3449345) | human gut metagenome | biome: human gut; feature: human-associated habitat; material: faeces | place: United Kingdom | collected 2010/2012 ...
AGTCATTGTCAATCTCATGCATGCAGGGATATTTGCGGTAAATGCGAAGAAGTTCCTTCACATATTCCAGCATTCCCGCATTCAGCTCATCCTGAAGCATATACCAGTCAAGCTCTCTGGCCTCACTCCACTCCCGGAGCTGTCCAAAATCCTGTCCCATAAACAGAAGTTTCTTACCAGGATGTCCGAACATGAAGGTATAGCCAGCCTTCAGGTTCTTGAATTTATCATCCAGTTCGCCTGGCATTTTTTCCAGCATGGAGCACTTCAGATGTACTACCTCATCGTGGGAAAGAACCAGAACATACTTCTCACTGTATGCATAAGTCATGGAAAATGTCATCTTATTATGATTAAATTTACGGAAATACGGATCCAGCTTCATATATTCCAGGAAATCGTTCATCCATCCCATATTCCATTTCAGGGAGAATCCCAGGCCGTCATCTTCTGCCTTGCCGGTTACCATCGGCCATGCGGTAGATTCCTCCGCAATCATGACAGTTCCATGATTTCTTCCGAGAACAACCGTATTCAGATGCTTGAAGAATTCAATGGCTTCCAGGTTCTTGTTTCCACCGTATTTATTGGCAACCCACTCACCGTCTTTTTTACCGTAATCCAGATAGAGCATGGATGCAACCGCGTCTACACGGAGACCGTCAACGTGACATTCTTCTACCCAGTAAAGGGCATTGGCGATCAGGAAATTCTTTACTTCCGGACGTCCGTAATTGTAGATCTTGGTTCCCCAGTCCGGATGCTCGCCCTGTCTCGGATCTGCATGCTCGTATACTGCAGTTCCGTCAAAGTTGGCAAGTCCGTGTGCATCCTTCGGGAAGTGCGCCGGTACCCAGTCAAGGATAATACCAATCTTCTGGCGATGGAGATAATCAACCATATATTTGAAATCCTGTGGTGTTCCGTAACGGGAGGTCGGTGCATAATAGCCGGTAACCTGATAACCCCAGGAACCGTCAAAAGGATGCTCTGCGATGCCCATAAGCTCAACATGTGTGTAACCCATTTTTTTGACATACCCGGCAAGCTTCGGCGCCAGTTCTCTGTAGGAATAGAAACCATCCTCGTCTTCCGCAGTCTGCGGATGTTTCATCCATGAACCCGGATGCACCTCATAAATAGACATGGCACTTGTATCCGGATCAAAGGCCTCACGGTTCTTCATCCAGGTATCATCTTTCCATTTATAGTTGGTGATATCTGTAATACGAGAAGCTGTTCCGGGACGCATTTCAGCGGCATTGGCATAGGGATCTGCCTTGTAAAGTTCCTCGCCATGTGCACCTGTAATGTAAAATTTATACAGTTGTCCAATCTTCGCTCCCGGTACAAATATCTCATAAACACCAATGGGTCCAACTTTTTTCATGGGATTCTTCTTTGTGTCCCATTCATTGAACTCACCTACAACAGAAACCGCCTGTGCATTAGGTGCCCACACTGCAAAATAAACTCCTTTTTTCCGGTTCTGCGTATCCGGATGTGCTCCCAGCTTCCTGTAAATATCATAATTCGTGCCCTGACCGAACAGATACTGGTCAAGCTCCGTAAATTGTAATTTCTTTCCCATTTTCAGGTACCTCCCTTTATAGTTCTGCCACCGTCCATTCCCCAATTTTAAGTGGAGTTTTTTATTCTATAATTATACCAATCCCCATATTTTCAGTCAAGGAAAAACCCTCCCATATAATATGTGTCTATTATCCGACAGTGTCGTATAAAGTCAAAAAAGAGACCTGAATGACACACATTTTGTCACTCAGGTCTCCTGGTATTATTCTTTAGTATTCTTCACTTCCGTCATCATAGGAACCATCGTCATAGGAGCCATCATCATAGCTTCCGTCATCGTAGCTTCCATCGTCACTGCTTCCGTCTGTGGAACCATCTGATCCATCACCACTTCCATCAGAAGAACCGTCCGATCCGTCACTGACTGTACTGTCTGTGGAACCATCACTGACGTCTGTACTATCTGCGGAGGTACTGTCTGCAGAAGCGCTGTCATCAGAAGTTGTACTTCCGTCAGAAGAATCACTGCTGTCTGTTGAATCACTGGAGTTTCCCGCATAACCGGCAACACGTCCAGCCTGAAGAGAGCTGTCCCAGAAGTCAGAATAGGAAGCACTCTGTAAAGTAACATCTTTAGCTGCTGCAAGTTCACTGACTGTCACCAGCTTATATCCCTCATTGACCAGTTCCGGAATCAACTTCTCAGTAGCACATTTTACAGATGGCTCATGGATATCATGCATCAGAATGATAGAACCATCACTCAGATCGCTGTTCATGATCTCATTGTAATCCGCATCCGCATCCATCAGTTTCCAGTCCAGGGAGTCTGTGGACCACATGAAAAACGGTTTGCCTACTGCTGCCATCTGTTCTTCTGTGATTGCTCCATACGGTGCACGGCACACGGTTGCAGCCTGTCCGCAGGCTTTCACCAGCTCGTCATCTGTTTTCTGGAATTCCTGTACAACAGAATCCAGATCCATATTCGGCAATGTCTGCTCCGGATGATCCCAAGTATGGTTACCAATCTCACATCCAAGCTGTAACATTCTCTGTACAGTAGATTCCCGTCCCTCAACATTCTGTCCCAGCATAAAGAAGGTAACATGAATATTATATTTCTCAACTGTATCAAGAAGAGTCTCTGTATACTCTCCCGGTCCATCATCAAAGGTCAGTGCGATCATCGGACGTTTCTTGGAAGGATCATAAGAACCATCTTCATTAAAGTAATAATCCTTCACACCTTTCTCAACCCATCCTGTCTGCATATAACCATTCTCATCAAAACTGTATGTAGTTCCGTCGATTTCGGCAAAACCATTGATATAATATGTACCATCCGGATTCTGATACCACTTTCCTGTGGAGTCTTCATGCCATCCCGGTGTCATAACAGAAAGTCTGTCTCCTGCTGTACTGCCCTTTATCGGCATCACCACAGCATCTGTACTGCTGTCACCGGATGAATCCGATGTAGCCGAATCAGCCGATGCAGATGCATCCTCCGTACTTCCATCTGAGGAAGTTCCTGCTGTATTCGCCTGTACATTCACAGTCTCCGTACCCTTACTGCTTCCTCCGCCTACACGGTTGACGATTGGTAAAATTACTCCTCGAACAACAAAAACCAGCAGAAGAATCGCCGCAACCACACAGGTTATCCGCTTCATCATCCGCCGCCGTCTTATTTGCTGCTGCTTTCTGCGCATTCTCTCGCGCAAAACTCTTTTGTCCATTTGATTATATCCCCGTCTATATATTTATAACTTTCCTTAATGTCTGAACTTAATCATACCGCATTTAATGTTCAAATACAATGGTAATTCCCGAAAGAATCTCTTAATTTTCTTTTTATGTGTTACTGTCAAAAAAGCGGTTCCCGGAAATTCTCCCGGGCCCCGCACTTTTTTGTACGCATCACATAATGCGTGTGATTTTTTGTTATTCTGCTGATGCATCTGATGCGCTGTCTGCATCTTCTGTCGGTTCTTCCTCAGGAACCATATCTGTCGCTTCTGCCGTTTCCAGCTCTTCGTCAACAGTTCCCTCAGCACTGCTTCCATCTACAGACGGATCATCTCCGTCCACACCTTGTGTGTCACCGGCAGTTACTTTTTCTTCAACGGTTGCGTTATCTATGATAAAGTCCTCCACACGGAGCAGTCCGATAGATTCATCCACAGCTGCCTGGCCATACTTATCTACCAGTGCCGCGATATCTTTTACATTATATGATTTGATCAGTTCGTTCTGGATACCAAGAGATTTTTCATCCTCAAGTGTCATATTTTCCGCATCCATGATTCCCTGCACGATCAGGTTCTGTTTCACCTTATATTCCGCATACTGGCTGCTCTGCTCTTCAAAATCATCCATGGAAATGCCCTGTGCCTTTACAAAATCCTCCAGGGTCATATCACCCTGTTTTGCATAATTTTCGTACAGAGTCTTAAATTCTGTTTTTGCCGTATCCAGATCATCCTGTGGGTATTCTTTTACTTCGGAAGCAGAGAGCACTGTGTTCCATGCTGTCTCACGAAGAGTATTCTGGGCGCTTGTTTTTGCTTCTTCTTCCAGTGTCTTGCGGATTTCTTTTTTGTAGTCTTCCGCAGTCTTACAGTCAGTATTCTTGGCTGCCCAGTCATCGGTCAGTTCGGGAGCACGTTTGAAGCTCTGCAATGTAACTTTAAACACAACCTCCTGGCCTGCCAGTTCTTCGGATGAATATTCTTCCGGAAATGTAAGGTCGAGATCTTTTGTCTGGCCTTTTTTCATTCCGATGATTCCATCTTCAAAACCATCAATAAAAGTTCCGGAACCGATCGTCAGCTCATAATTGTTGGCTGTACCTCCGTCAAAAGCTACTCCGTCTTTGGTTCCTACGTAATTGATCGTAACAATGTCACCGTTCTGAACCGTACCTTCTGTTACTTCCTCTGCCTTATTCTGAAGTTCTTCCTGAACCCTTCCATCAACCATGTCATCGGTCACAGCTTCTACAGAATTATCAAGTGTCAGGCCTTTATACTGTCCGATCGTTATATATTTGCTCACATCATCCACAGAAACAAGTCTTGTATCTCCGGAAGCTGTATCTTTGCTGTTTTTATCTGAATCCGATCCTGATTCTGCTGAATCTGTTTTATCGGCTGTATCCTGTGTTTCTGCTGTAGATTTTGTTTCCCCTTTATTGTCTGCAGATGTGCCGCAGGCTGTTATCGCCAGCGCTGTACACAATGCAAGCACAACGAGATATGTTTTTTTCTTCATATCTTACTCCCTTCATATCAAAATCATCTGAAAATACACATATATTCTAACCATAATAGATTATAAACATTTTCTGTATACTTTTGTAAAATCTATTTCCTTACATTTCTGGAACCGGTGTCGGTCTGGAATCGTCCCAGACTTCAGATACATCAAACAGGTCGCTGAGCATATCCGGATTATAATACATACGATAACCATCCAGGTTCCGTCTTCCCTGTCGGAAATACTCACTTGTGATCTGCACAAAATACTGACTGGAATCTACATTGCAGAAATAGCGGTAGCCACGACTCTTATAATATTCATACTTGGCATTATCAGAGGTATATCCTTCCCAGTCACCGATATCTGCGCCAAAGGCAAAAATGATCATGTCGGTTTTTCCAAGGATCGGTGCTACATATTTCTCCCATTTCTTGTTATCTGTTTTCAGTTCAGCCGCAGTAGAAGAAGTTGCATTTCTGTGGCCCCAGGTATGGCTTGCAAATTCCCAGCCGTCTTTTTTCATGGCTTTTGCCACTTTTTTGGCTGCTTTTACTTCTTTATTATAGTCAAAATCCGGGTTAGCCTTGAGAAAAGCTTTCTGGTCGTCCTGAAGGTTCTTTTTTGACTTATATGCACCATCTGTACGGTATCCCAGCACTCCGTCATAACCGGTCATTGCCAGGATCCCCTTTCTTCCATGGTAGGAAAAATCAGGATGTTCCTTAATAAAAGAATCCAGGATCGGCACAACATCGTAATCGCCGGTCACAACCGTTCCGTCAGCCTTTTTATATTCACATTTAATGTCTCCATTATCATCGATCACCAGTTTTGTGGCAAATCCATCTCCATCCATGTAATGATAATAACACACGTCATCCTGTGAGAGGACAAACGGCGTTTTCCCCGGCGGAAGAAGGATCTCTCCTGCTGTGATATTGCCGTTTTCATCTGCTTTCGCCATATCTTTAATGCTTACCATGACATAGCCCTTGTCATACATGGTCTGAGTGATCTTATTGAACTCATCGATCGTGGTCATAACCTGGTTATAATCCGCTTCTTTATAATCTCCGTCAAAAGCCTTGGATGTATCTTTTATCAGAATATGATAAAAGACATGTGTCACCTGTTCCAATGGCCATGCTGTACATGTTGCTTTTGTATCTTCGTATTCTTTTACAGCTGCCTGCATCTTCTGGTCTGAGCCATAAGCAGGATCATTTTTCAGAAGATCAATGGCTTTATCATAATCATACTGCTGAGCCAGAAGATCCGCCTGCGCCAGAGTATCGCCGGAAACTGTATCACCGGATGAATCACCGGAAGCCTCTGTAGAAACTGCTTCGCCGGAGTCTGTTCCCGTTTCCGTTTTATTTTCTTTTTTCGTATCAGAAGTTACCACTTTCCTGTCTGATCCGGAAGCAAACCTGTTGCTTAAAGCAATTGCGCCTGCCGACACTCCACCTGCGATCAGTACCGCTGCCACTCCTATGGCGATCAGCCGTTTCCTGCGTTCCCGTTTCAGCCTCTCTCTGCGGCGTTGCAGCATACGTTTACGCCATTCCTCATACTCCGGAGTTCCCATTTCCGGTCTGGGTTTCCGGTGTTTTTTCTCTTCCATACTTTATTTCCTCCATCTGTTGTGTATAAATACATTGTCTGTATCTGAATATCCATCTATCCTGCGGTTTGTATTGTAAACCGCAGCACATTCATTATACCTTGTAAATACTGAAATTTCCACCGTTCCTCCTGTCTTTTTCGCTTTTCTTTTATCTTGCCTTTTTAAGAAAACAATGCTAAAATGTTTTGTACGTAATGTAACCGATTGCGAAACAAATATACATACAGGGGGATTCTCAAATGAGTACAGTTACCATTGTTCTTCTGGTCATCCTCGTTATTCTGATCGCAGCAGTAATCGCACTCTACTTCTTCGGAAAGAAAGCTCAGAAAAAACAGGACGAACAGCAGGCTCAGATCCAGGCCAACAAGCAGACAGTTTCCATGCTGATCATCGATAAAAAGCGGATGCCACTGAAAGATTCCGGACTTCCACAGATGGTCATTGACCAGACACCGAAGCTTATGCGCCGCTCCAAACTTCCGATCGTAAAAGCTAAAGTTGGTCCGAAGATCAGCATCTTCATCGCAGATGAGAAAGTATTCGATCTGATCCCGGTTAAGAAAGAGATCAAAGCCGAAGTCAGCGGTCTTTACATCGTTGGCGTAAAAGGAATCCGTGGTTCTCTTGAAACACCACAGAAGAAGAAAAAAGGTTTCCTCTCAAGATTCCGTAAATAATCCGAATATAAAGCAACCGCCGTGGTTTCAGGAATTTTCCCTGATACACGGCGGTTATTTTTTATAAAACAAAATCCTTACAGTCTCTGGGCTGTACCTGGATCGCCAGGTAACAGTCTGCCACATGTTCCTCATTCATATCCAGCGCGTAATCTGCTTTCATCTGAAGATTCTCTTCACTCTCCATAAGCTCCAGGTTTGTGGCGGCAATTCCCATCTGAAGTGTTCCATACGGTGTGGAATAATAAGTCATATTCTTCTTACCCTGCTCAAATACCATATGGACATTTACCAGACCCTTTTTACTTACTTCCAGACCTTTCTCTGACATTTTTATGTAATTGATCGTAGGTTCAGCGGTTTCATCGAGAAGTTCCTCATATCTGAGATAATGAGAACCATTGCGGAAATAATACTGTCCCGCTACGACGATCTCGATCGGCTCCTGGTCTCCCTGTGCGTCCATCATCTGAAGCCCTCTTACATGGATCAAAACTTCTTTTTGCATTTTTTTCTCCTAATATTTCTCAATATCGATCTTCTGTGTTTTCTCTACATTATATGACAGGATGGAATTGGCAAAATCCTTAAATTTCTCGGCAAGATCACTTACATAGAAGCGATACGGAAATTCCTCCTGTGCCGCCTCATCACTTGCTAGATCCAGATCTGCCAGAAGCTTCTTCAGTTCCAGTGCAGTCTCATAGGCCGGATTCACAAGCCGGACATCCTCCCCCATGATCTTACGGATCGTAGATCGCAGAAGCGGGTAATGTGTACATCCAAGAATCAGTGTGTCGATCTCCTGATCCTGAAGTTCCTTCAGATATCTTCTTGCAACCTCTTCTGTGACAGGATCATGATACCATCCCTCTTCCACCAGCGGTACAAAAAGCGGACATGCTTTCCCGATCACGGTGATCTCCGGATCCAGCTCTCTGAGATAGGAAGCATGGATACCGCTGTCTACCGTACCTACTGTGCCAATGATCCCTACTCTCTTGTTCCTGGTCTCCTCAGCAGCCACTTTAGCACCGGCTTCGATCACTCCGAGAATAGGGATATCCAGTTCATCCTTTACCGCATCCAGAGCAAAAGCACTGGCTGTGTTACAGGCTACAACAATGGCTTTTACTTTCTGTTCCTGCAGAAAATGAATGATCTGGCGGGAATAACGGATAACTGTCTCTCTGGACTTACTTCCATATGGAACCCGGGCTGTATCTCCGAAATATACAATTTTTTCGGACGGCAGATTCCGCATGATCTCACGGGCCACCGTCAATCCTCCGATACCGGAATCAAACACACCAACCGGTGCGTTTCTGTCTATATTCATTGATCTTATTCTCCTGAAATAATTAATCGAGCGCTATAATTACTCGTTGGAATATTGTATCACCAATCCAGCGCTTTCGCAAGCCAGAAGGAAATCTTCACCGGCTTATTTTCCCCGTTATCCTCCACTTTTTCAAAACAGAATTCCGGATAGATGGTTCCCCACCAGGCATAAACCTTTGGATCCCGGGAAGAAAATGTGTCCTGTGCTCTGATACCGCCTGCAAGGATCATCGACACGAGCAGAATGGCCCATCCTGTTCTTTTTAATATATGAATACGACTCTTTATCTTTATATGCTCCATGAGTAAAACCTCCTGCCAAAATCTTCTTTCTGATAATCCTGTCCAAAGATGATGGTACCTGCCATCTTTTTAAGAATATCTGCATTATTGACAGTTTATCGCCTGTTTATTCAGCACTTCCATAATCCACTTCCAGAAGATCCCCATTTACCCATACAGAAGGAATCCATGGTAATGTTCCGTCCTGGTAAAACTGATGATATGCCTCTCTCAAAGTCACTCCTTTTTTCTGCTGCCCGGTAGTACGGTTCTCCTGGATTCCCTGAAGATATTCACCCACAGAACTTTCCTCTGCTCCCTTCCAGTGAAAAACCTCTCCCAGCATTCCGGTCCGGAACATGTACACATCTTCGCCTACATGTTCTTCCTGCTTCAGATATTCGAGAAAAGCCTTTCTGTTTTCTTCTGTCAGCATGCTCTCATCCAGAATCACTACCTGAAGGTGTCCCAGATCCAGAAATTTTTCCTGGGAACGATTGTAGACTTTCTCGATTTCCTGAAAATTTCTGCCCGCAAGGGTCAGTACGGAAACCGGATCTTCTTCCGGCTTTTCCTGCCCGGTGGTCACATTCATATCCGGCATGGCATACTTCAGCACAAAGCCTTCTTCCGAAACGCCGGCCCCCAGTGCCAGCGGATACATCCTTTTTTCCGGTTCCACAGCCGCACACCCGGTTCCCATAAGGCTTACAAAGAAAAACAGGCTCACAGACAACGCTTTTTTCTTCCAGCGGCCTTTATTTTCCACACTGAGAAAAATCTGGATCACAAGAAGCAGCGGCACAAAAATATATGCCAGATACCATCCATAATACTTTTCTATCCCGGCGCCGTTTCTTTCGTAGAGCGAAAGGATCCACCCTGCTGCCGGAATCCAGTACCGTCCACTTCCAAGCTTTGTTTTTTCCGCAATCTGATTCCCGTAATGAAAAAGACTTCCCAGAGAAAAAAGAAGCCCGAACACCAGAAATCCCATCCAGATCACATCAAATCTTGCCAGCACATTTCCCGGAAGATCTGCCCCGTCCAGAAGAGGCAACACCGGATATGTTTCCGCCAGAAGCCTGTTTTTTCCAAATACAGCAGGAAGCAGAACCTGCATACCAAGGACAATTCCACACACGGTAAGAAAGGCCAGGATCACCGGCTTTCTGGCACTTCCCTGTTTTTCTACTTTTTCAAGCCCAAAAGGCAGAAGCCCCAATCCGGAAAAAACACAGAGAAATGCATACACATCCCGGATCATCCATTTCCCGGAAAACCTGCTACCGGTACCCTCCACGGTTTCCAGAAAATATTCCGCTTTTCCCTGTCCTGCACTCAAAATCATAAGAAGGAGAATCCCTGCCAGAAAAATTCCACCGGAAATTTCTGCAATCCTTCCTCTTCTCTGCATTCCCCGGTGCGTTCCCAGACTGCATGCTGCCACAGCAAGCAGAGACAGCCATTTCCCGGAAATCCCGCTGATCAGACTCTGTGGAATTACTTTTGCAAGAAGATCCGCCAGAAAAGCCGCACTTAAGATTACATATAAAAGGAAGAACAGTCCAATAAACCGTACAGTAATATTTCCTGTCATTCTGGAAAGTTCTCCATAAGCAGGAGCAAGACGGATCAGCCAGATCACATAAAATGAAAGAAGCACCGCCGCCAGGATCGTCCCTGCCATAGCATTCACTCCCAGCATTTCTCCGTTTTTAAAAAGGCACAGGAGAAAAGACAAGTATGATCTGCCGGAAAAGCTGTCTGTGGGAAATCCTGTTGTTTTCTGCAAATCTCATAATCCTTTTCCTTTCTGTCTCCATGGCTTTGTCCGCAGTCTGCGCTTCTGGTCATCTTTTGCATACAACGGCCGGAATTTCCGTTTCCGGAATGGCTGGCGCAAAATTCTTCCTCCTGTTTCCGCCTGGCCGTTTTTTTCTACAAAGGGTACCAGATATGGGACACCAAAACTTAAAAGTCCTGCCAGATGTGCCGCTGTCAGATACAGTCCCAGCACAATTCCGAAGATGCCAAGATATCCTCCCAGAAAAAGAAATCCATACTTCAGAAGCCGGAACGCAGACGCAAATTCCTCATTGGGGATCGCCAGAGATCCAAGCGCCGTTAATGCCACAATAATTACCACCACGGGGCTTACCAGATTAGCCTCCACAGCTGCCTGTCCAATAATCAGGCCTCCAACAATCCCGATGGCATTTCCAAGAGTTCCGGGAATCCGTACGCCCGCCTCCCGGATCAGCTCAAAAGACAGCTCCAGAAACACCAGCTCCACCACGCTGGAAAACGGCACTCCTTCCCTTGCCTGTGCAAAAGAAAGGATCAGATTGGCCGGAAGGATCTGGGTGTGAAACCGTATCACAGCCAGATAAAGTCCCGGAAGCAACGTTGCCACAGCCATGGCCAGATATCGCAGCACACGCAGGAATGAAGTCATTTCAAAACGGTTATACCAGTCCTCGCTGCTTTCCATAAAGCTGTTAAACGCACCTGGAATCACCAGTGCCACCGGTGAATTGTCACAGAGCAGCACGGCTTTTCCATTGAGAAGTTCCTGTGCCGCCCGGTCCGGACGTTCGGTTGTCTGAAACTGTGGAAAAGGCGAATACCAGGCTTCTTCTGTCAGCTGCTCCAGCATTCCGCTGTCCAGGATTCCATCCACAGTAAAAGATTCCAGCCGTTCCTTCACCGCAATCAGAAGTTCTTCGTGCACCAGATCTTCCACATACAGAAGCTGCACCACCGTGTTGGAACGCACCCCGATATTTTGCTGTTCCACTTTAAGGCGGGTATCCCGGATCCGCTTCCGTACAAGGGCCGCATTGGTTTTTACGCTGTCGCAGAAGCCTTCTTTGGAACCCCGCAGCACTTTTTCCGTTTCCGCTTCTGATACATCCAGCCCCGGATAGCCTTTGCTGGATATCTTCATGGCCCTGTCATAACCGTCCATAAAGAAAACCGCATTTCCGGAAAGAACCGCCCCGAAGACTTCTTCCATGGAAAAAAGTTCTTCCACATCCGCAATTCCGAGACTGTTTCTCCGAATAAATTCCCGGATCTTTTCTTCCGGAATTTCCCAGAAATGATTGATCATCTTTCCAATGGCAGAATCGTCCAGCATCACGTTGGAAACTGCCAC
>ERZ857503.1673-NODE-1673-length-11885-cov-3.043280_pt1 | contig 11885 bp, 9 predicted proteins | sample MGYA00519766_ERZ857503 | MGnify/ENA primary metagenome ERZ857503 (study PRJEB31778, sample SAMEA3449345) | human gut metagenome | biome: human gut; feature: human-associated habitat; material: faeces | place: United Kingdom | collected 2010/2012 ...
TCTCTGGTGTTCTCCCGCACCGGCCAGGAGTTCCACTTCCCTACAAACAACCTGAAAAGAAGACGGGAACTGATCGGGGAGGCGGTGGCAGCCAACCAGCTCTACTTTGCGGTGGCCTGCACGATGAATGAGCAGGCCTGTGTCGGCGCCATGCGCTGGTTCCGGGAATGCGTCCGATTTTCCCGGGGGTATGCTGACTTTCCGAAGCACCTGTTGGAGTATTCAGAAGATTCCAATATGCTCCAGGCCATCTCTGACTATGCCAAGGCGGCCGATGTGGGCATCCGGGATATGCAGTTTGATATCAAAAACCAGGAGTTTCCCAGCCCGCAGGACCTCCCTGAAAACGTGCCGGAGGGGATCAAGGCTGCCCTGGCGCAGTTCATGCAGGCCCTTTCCGACGCGTCTCCGGATTCAGAGCAGAAACTGCGGATGGGAGAGATCCGGGCTGCGTCTTATCACCAGGGAATCAATCGAGCTGGTAAAGAAAGTCTCTATTCGCTGGAGCTGGCCGATGAGTCGGACGGTACACGCCGGTTGATGTCCCTTGCTCCAGATATGGAACAGGTCCTGAGCCGCGGCGGTGTGCTGTTGGTAGATGAATTGGAAAAAGAGATGCACCCCATGCTCGTGGAGTATATCGTCGCAAAATTCCAAAGTCCTGAGTCTAATCCCAATCATGCACAGCTTATTTTTACGAACCATAATACGGAACTTCTGAATATGGAGCTGCTGCGGAAGGATCAGCTATACTTTGTGGATAAAAGCCGCAAGGATGGCACTTCCTCCCTTTATAGCATCAGCGAACTGGCCACACCCACCAGCGAGAATGTTCGGAAAGGCTATCTCATGGGAAAATACGGCGCCACTCCAGAGCTTGAGATCGAGGAGGTGGAGTAAATGCCACGCCGTCAGGTGAAACGAGGGGGGCGCAAGTTTCAGCCAGAAAAGCCTCTGATCTACGTCTTCTGTGAGGGAGAGAGCGAGCAAGCCTATGCAAAATTCCTGAAAGAACATTTTGCAGATGTCGCCGTGCTCAAAATTCCCTCAAAAACAGGACTTTTTTCTAAAGCCAAAAACGATTTTGACAAGGAACCAAAATACCGCAATTATGCCGAGGTCACAGACGAAATCTGGTTTTTCTTTGACGTAGAGGCAGATGATTGCGGAAAGTGGGATGAGCGATGGAAAATCATCGAGACGCTGCGTGGACTTCGTGAAAAGCCCAATGTGCATGTCCGGCTGCTAATGACCACGGCCTGTATCGAATACTGGCTGATGCTCCATTACAAGATGATGATACCGACGTCCTTGACAACTGTGGAGGACAAAGAACGCATGCGCCATCAGTTGATAGAAATCGTTCCGAATTACCAAAAGGGAGATGAAACGGCGATCCGTAAAATCGCTGCGGAATATCCTAAGGCTGTTGAGCGCGGCGGTCGGGTATTGGCCGCGCTGCTGGATGATGGGCTCCCGAGCTTGGATGATACGGATGAACGCAACCGCTGGCTGTGTCAGTGCGGAAAAACTTTTACGACGGTACAGGAAGCCATCGTATTTTTGGAGAGTCTCAGGCAATAATGCGCTTTACATGCTCCAATAGATATCATACGGGAGGGGCCCCCTTTGTAAGCCTCTATCCTATGTAATTTACGTCCAATTGTCCGTTGTAGTTATTCCAAAGTGTCCTGGTATTGTGATGTATGATTGCTCTTGTTAATTAAGGAAAATCGTAGTATTTTAAAACATAGATATCAAGTTTCATGTAAGGAGACATTTTATGCCCGAACTATCTATTCGTAAAATTATTGAAAAAACATTATCCGGCGAAATTAGAATCCCCTCATTTCAACGTGGATTTGTATGGGAACCGGAAAAGGTCGCCTTTTTCATTGACAGCTTATATAAAGGCTATCCTATCGGCTCACTATTGTTTTGGAGAACGAACATACGATTAGAAAACGAAAGGCAATTAGGTAATTATTCTTTACCAGAACCGACAAAAGGATATCCTTTAGATTATGTTTTGGATGGTCAGCAAAGAATTACTTCTATCTTTTCTGTCTTTCAGACAGAACTTACTGCTGTTTCAACCGTATCAAGTTGGATGGATATTTATTATATTTTGGGAAGTTCAGTTGAGAGCCAGCAAAGTCAGTTTGTCCCTCTAGATGCTAACAATGTTGACGCAAAAAAACATTTCCCATTAAATTGCCTTTTTGATTCCGTAAAATATAGGAAAGCTACAGAACATTTAGATGATCAAACCAAAATTGAAGTTGATAAATTGCAGGAAACATTTAAAGAGATTCAAATCCCGTTCCAACTAATGGAGACAGACGATCGTGCTCATGTTGCGATTGTGTTTGAGCGAATTAATCGTACCGGAGTTCCGTTGGACTCTTTCCAGTTATTAAAAGCGTGGAGTTGGAGTACTGATTTTGATTTGCAGGAACAATTGGACGACCTATCATCCGATCTAGCAGATTATGGCTATGACGGACTAACAAGCGATCAAGATCTGTTGTTAAAATGCTTCACTGGATATATTCTTGGTAGTACGTCACCAGGAGCAATCACACAGCTAGATGGAGAGCATATTCGGGCAAATTTTGATGAAATAAAAAATGGAATAAAGTCTTCGGTCGATTTTATCCGCGGCGAGTTAAAACTCAACAGTTTGAAATACTTACCATATCCTGCAATGCTGGTTTCTTTGGTTAAATTTTTTGGCACTACAAAAAAGGGGGGCGCGGCATTTACTGATCTACAACGACAGAGCCTTATCAAATGGTTTTGGCGGAGTTGTTTTTCTAGACGCTACTCCAGCGGCGTGAATAGTGCACATGAAATAGATTTACAAGCAATGGAACGTTTAGTTTTTGACGAACAATATGATATTTGTTCCTTCAAATGCGAAGTCTCTCCCACATTTTTTACGGATAACGTTTTTAACCTCAATACTGTTAATACAAAGACATTTGTCGCCCTATTAGCGTCCACATCTCCCAAATCATTTATTTCAGGCGCGAATGTAAATTTATCAGAACCAATGAAATTGGCTAATTCGAAAGAGTTCCATCATATTTTCCCGGCGAAATACTTGCAGCGATTAGGCTTGGCGCGTAACAGAATTTTTTGTTTGGCTAATTTTTGTTTTCTCAATAATGCAGATAATCAAAGAATTAAAGATAAAGCCCCAGCGGAATATTGTAAGATGATGAACTCAGATAAAATAAATGATATCCTTCAAAGTGCATTGTGTCCAAGTCAAACATTTTGCCTGGATTATGACACATTTCTAAATGAGCGAAGTAAAATACTGGTTGACCAGGCTAAAGTACTATGTGGGATGGCAGGGTAGCAGTATAAAATTCTTTGTAATCCAAATACTTTAAAGGGGGCCTATAGGGATGCCCTCCTTATTTCCCGCGAAATAATAGAAACGTATGGATGCAGAAAGGGATTATCACCATCTACTCCGCATATTCGCCATCTCCGCATCCATTGAAGTACACCAGTCTTCATTTAACAATTTTTCTTCCAAATTGAGCAAGCACATCCTCCGTTCCCGAAGCAGTTTCTGCATATCTGGAGAGAGCCGCGAAAATTCCATCCAGTCCTCAAGCCCCTTTTTGAAAGAACTCTTAGAATCAGCTCCGGGCCATCTGTCGGTCATAAATGCACAAGGTTTCTGTTGGCCGCAGTTGTCACAGTCGGAGCACGACTCCAGTAGTACATCCACCAAAGAAAAAGTCAACTTTAGGAGAGACTCACCGACTTCAATCAGTTCCCTGGCGGTCATCTCTCCGGGGATCACTACCGCCGCCTGATCCAACAGATGGAGTTCCAAACGGTCAAACCCCATCAGGTTCGCCTGCTCCAGATCTGCTGCCGGAATCGTAATCTCATTTTTTTGTTCAAAAAGCCTCTGCTTCATTTTTCCATCCTTTCCTGGTCTCTGTCCCATGATATAGAGAATCACCATACTGCATACGGTCACGGCGGTGCTTTGAATTACCCTGGATTGTGACCCATCTTTCTGCACCGAATTGACCCATATCCCGTTGGACTGGGGTGGACTTATTGGAGAAAATAGTTCACAAATCAGCGCAAAATCACACTTATCGAACACATTTGGAACGATTATACAAACCCGACGTAGTTCGGGACCAAGAGGCCGTGGGTTCAAATCCCGCCACTCGGACCAAAGTAGACAAAACCTGCGTATAACGATAGTTATACGCAGGTTTTGCTTTTTGCTAGCAAAATTAAATAAAAAATCCCATGATTATTGGGCACAATTACACATCAACGAGACAAGCAAGCAGATTTGGGGAGATAGACGACTTCTCAAATCTGCTTTTATTGATGTTTAGGAAAATGAGGCAGCTTATGAAACTTCCGTATGGCTATGTTTTGATCGATAGAGAAGTAGCAGTACATGAAGAAAAGGCGGATGTGGTCCGCAGCATCTTTGACGCTTATCTCGCCGGAGCCAGCCTGGGCAAGATCGTAGATTTGTTGTTCAAAAGAGGAGTGGCCTCTCCAACCGGAAAAGCAAAGTGGACGAGAGCGGCCATAGATAAGCTTCTGGCGAACAAAAAGTATATCCCCATGGTTGGTGTTAAGGTATACATGGACGCTCAGTTTGAGAAGGCTCGGCGTTGCAACGTGGATTATGAGAAAGCCGGACATCCTCGAAAGGCAGTCAGATACCAATCCCCTTCATTTGTGGCCAGATGAGACTATACAGAACCCATTTCTCCTGTTATACTGTTAAAAAAGGAGAATGGGTTATGAGCGAGAATGAACTTCATGAGCGCTACATACGCCTGGCGTTTCAATATGAGTCCGCCATGGATGCCCTTCTGACCAGAGGTCTGGTCGATGAGGAAGCAGCCAGCGCTGCAAAAGAGAGATTCTATGATACGCTGAATGAGGAAAAGCTGTGGACCACGCAAAAAATCAGGGACTATCATGAGACCATCAGCCTGTATATGAGAACGCTGGCCCATGATGGAATGCTCTCGCTGACAGAACTGGTGCGACAGTATTCTGATGAATCTCCGGGCTATGTGATCCAAAGCTGGATGCGCAGCCGGAACACATTGGAGTTTCTCCGCCAGTGGGAATTGGAGCAGAACGCGGAGTTCGACGACCAGGCATGCGCGGAGCTGATCCACCAAGGGCATCATACCACCTCGCTGACCATTACGCCGACTTTGTGGGTCCGAAGGACTCACGCTGTCGGGCTCCATGTCAAACAGGGCAAAGGCGGTGGCGTGAATGCTTACCCGGAAATTGCGGCGGATTTTCGGTTGTGGCTCGATCCGAAGGAGCGGTTGGCACTGATTCGGTCAGCGCAATAGACGAAACTGGATTGTGCTTTATCTAGGGAGCAGTAATATTTTGCTTTCTAATCCGCCCTCATCTTTGAGAACAATGTCCTAGCTCATTTTCATTGCAAAAACAGAAATTGAACAAATCTTGTAAGAATTTGCTAAATATGATATGATGAGCAAAACAACGATGGAGTGACGGCTGATGGGCAAGATGGACAACCTTGAATTTGTGGATCTGCGGGAAGAACTGGAGAAAAACCATATTGCCTGGGATTCACCCGCCTGCTGCAGTTCCAAAGAAAGTAGCTACTCACTTCTGCGTGCACAGATGCAGGGAACTTTCCAGTTCAGCCGGGAGGGAGTTTGGATCAAAGATTCTGAACACGATAAAAAATGCCTTAGCCTGCTACATCTGGCAAAGCAAAAAAGCTGCGATCTGGTTCTGTTTCCTGAATACTGCATTTCTGACCAGGTTCTATGGGATATCGTTTCGGATGAAGCGCTGTGGCCGGAAAACCGGAAGCTGTGGGTTCTGCCATGTCAAGGGATGACAAAGGATCAGTTTCAAGCATTTATAGAGAATCTTTCGAAAAATAATCGTGTATTTCTGTTGGATACGGCCTGCACCTCCCGCAGAGTAACCTTCAATCATTTTGTCACCGTCCTGTTTTACTGCTTTCTGGGATATCAAGGTGATGCGTCCATCCTCTGCTTGGTTCCCCAACTGAAAACTCAACCCATGGGAGATCAGGATTGCCTCTGTGAGCAAGCAGGCATGGCTACTGGGAGTGTTGTATTTACATTGGAGCAACGCCTCCTGACTCTTCTCTGCGCGGATTCCATGAACAATGAGCTCACCTGGCAGAGATTGCAAGAGGAGGGGTTGCTAATGTCCGGCCTCACCATCCTGCATCCGCAACTGAACGGACACCCGAAGGACCAGGTGTTTTCTCGTCTTCGCTGGGAACTGTTCGAGCGGGGAACGCCCGGTGTTTATATTACCTGCAACTGGGCGGCAGGCACCACGCTTTCTTCCCCAGAATGTCAGGAGGCGGCAAAAACCATCGATCTGTCCTGGTCCTGTCTTTATCGAAAACATGCGGATGATATTTTTGAAAAATGGGAGCGAAACTATTCCCTGCGGCGGAACAACGAAGCACACGGACTATTCGGGGCCATCATGAAGCCCAAACGGACAGAAGTGTGGTTCAGCCTATCACATGAGGAGGCGCTAGAGCTACGGATTCCAAATCTAGACTTCAATGGCTACGGAAAGCTAAGTGTGCCAGACATTCATGCCCAGGCACATCTCTGCTATGACCAAGGTACCCGGAATTGGGTGGAGCAGGCAGCCAAATCAGAAACCCTCCAGCAAAGAATCGATCGGATGTCTCAAGAACACTTGTATCTGCACCAAAACAGCCGTGCCATAGATAATCCATACCGTTTTCCGCTGGATACGACGGAACGATGGGAAGCCGACCGCTTTTTTGCGTTAGCGCTGGAGGCTTCCCCAAACAACATCCTGGAAATCGACGAAAAGGAAAACTTAAGCGCTTGGACACTGCTTCTGAATGAGGGGGAGCAAGAAACCGCTGGCATTCTCTTAGAACAGCTTTTGTCCCTAATTGACATTCTTCAGGGCGAGCTCCCCCCTCAGTGCGCTCCGCTGAAAGCCCCGCATAGCTTTTGTTACCAATCGGCCCAGCCTGGTAGGCCCAGCATCAATTTGCAGACAAAGGAGCAGGGGGCTCTGGTGGCCTATGCACAGACAACGCCTCAAGCACAGCAACATGTCAAGTTTTTAAGAGAGACAGAGTGTTGTGGGGATGAGGATTTGCTCCGTCAGTTTGTCCGTGTGTTTTATTATGAGCCAAGAGGACATAAACTCGCTTGTGTGCCTATGCTCTCCACTGAGATCACGCAAGGACGTGGCACAATAATGAAAGGGGACATTACCGATGGCGGAAGCGAATCTGACGCCTGAGATCATAGCGTCCACAGGCCTTGTACCAGTCTCCGGCGGTGCTTGGCGGGAGATCTCTTATATTTGGGCAGACCAGTTGTATGGAGATCCTCCCAGAGTCCTGGCAAAGTATCTCTTTACGTATCATATGACCGCAGCACAATGGCATCAGTGGAACGAGTGGGGCGACCGCTTTGTTTCTGAAGTGATTGAACCAATTTATTTCCGTTTGGCGAACGATATCAGCTGGAACATCTACTGGGTCAGCGTTCTAAGCGAGGAGGAGCTGCGGAAAATCGATCCCCGGCAGCGGATTGTCTTTACCAGTAATACAGAGTACACAAGGAACCTGCTTCTTTCACTGGAGCATTTGTCGGAATCCATTCCTATTGGCCGGATTTCAGTGGATATAACAGGCAGGGAAATGGAACAACCCAGCGATGATTGGACGGCCCAGCTAGAGGGCAAGGGCCTGAGTTTTTGCCTTGACGAATATGCGAAAAAGAATCTGGACGCCTATTTGGAAGGAAAAACCGAAAGTCAGAAATCAACAATTTCTTCTATAGATGCTGTGGCTGGTCAGCACCTTACTAAGCTGAGTTCTATTTTTATTCCTCAAAAATTCCGCGCCCACTGTTATCCCAAGAATTGGAGCATTCCCTTCCAGAATGTCAATCTGCTCTATGGCCTCAACGGTTCCGGAAAAACCTCCCTGCTTTCGGCGATTGAGCTGGCCATGACGGGAGATGTTCGCAGTCTTATGGAGGACGCCGCACAAGCTGAGTCCATACAGGCGAAGCCTGAACTGTCTGTAGAGGTGGACGAACGATCGGTGGTATTAGCCCCGCCCTTGAAGCCCGCAGAGAAAAAAGAGCGTGAGCGGCAATTCTACAGAAGCAGGAACGCCAACCGTACCAGTTCCCAGTTGCAAAGCCTGTTTCACCGCTTTAACTACCTATCTGCGGAAGAAACCTTCCTGTTTACCAGTAACCAGCCGAATCTGACGAAAATTTTTTCTCAGATTTTGTTTGGTCCGGAAACACAGGAGATGTGGCGCAATCTAGGACGTTACAAAAGCGTATGCACAGAAATGTCTGCAAATTATGAGCAAGAGCTTGAATCTTTAAGGGAACAAACGGAAGCCCTAGCCGAAGTGCCAGCGGCGGATTGGGACTCCTTTTGGGCATACCTTGTCGCGTCTGACCTGAACTTTGGTCAGGATGCGGCGCCGGAGAAAATTTTGACGGAGACCCAGAGAATCCTGGCAGAATACGACAAGGTGAAAAGCTTGGGCCCCATCCCTTCAATAGAACGGCTGACAGAGGAACAGACTGTTCAGAAAAAACGGTTTCATGAGCTTTTAACGGAAATCGAGAATCTTACGGCAGCCTTGACACCTGTTGAAGATAAAGAACTCACTCTAACGCAGGAGATTGAGAAATGCATGGGGGTGCGTTCGGCTACTGAACAGGCCGTCACTTCCTTGCGTGCATTGGTACCCTTGGCAAAACAGCTGCAATTCTACAAAGACTACAGAGATTGTTTTGAGGACTACCAGGGTTGCCTTAAACAACAAAAGGCCTTCGAAAGCACAGCTAATCAGCTGCGGGCCTTGAAAGAGGATTACGAATTCGTTCTAGACTCGCCAGTTGCAGCCACACCCCAACAGCTCCGGGAACAGGCCAGACAGATGCAACAGCAGCGTTCCAGCCTGCAAATACAGTTGGATGCCCTAGACGTCCAGATTAACCAGAAAGAACTTGCCCAAGAAAAACGGACCACTTTGTTTTCTGCCCTTAGCTCTGCAGGGCTAGAAATCTACCAACTGGATGAGTCCCGACGTACGTGTCCGCTGTGCGGGACGGAGGGGATTACGGACAAAATCCTGCGTGAACACCTGCAGAGGGAGTCTGCATTGGGCAATCAGCAGTTGCAAGCGCTTTACCAAAAGCGTCAGAAAGTCCGCGATCAGTTGGAGACTACGAAATCTATACTAAAAACATTGAACCAGCGGGAAATTGTTGCGCAGACCTATCAGGAGGCTTTTCGGGCAATTCACCAAAACTTCCCGGAGATTCAGAGCGCCGACGATCTTCGCCAAGCCTTCATAGCCGCGCAAGAAAACCACGCTACGAAGAAAAATGAAACCGAGAAGTTAAAAGGTTATTTGCTGAAGGAATTAGAAAAGGCTTCTGTCATCGGAACTATTGAAGAAATTTGCAAAAGTCGGCAGAATTTTCTGGAGTCTGTTCCGCCCCAATATACTGAGCATTTCAAACCGGGGGCCTCGGATGAAGCACTGACCACAGAATTCTTCTCCCTCCTACAGTATTGTGAAAAGAATCAGGCGGAGCTTGATACAAACCTTTTGCAAAAAAAGGCGACGCTGGAACAGCTACGAGACGCTCTAAAACAGCTCAGGCAGAAACGCAGTCAAATGGAAGAGCAGTCAGAAACACTGAAAGAGAATATATTGAGGCTGGAGAAAATTTCTGATTTTTGGAAGTCTGTGAGAGGTACAGTAACGAATCCATCGTTGAGCGGGGAGGCTGTCCATGCTATTTGTGAGAATCTCCATCATCAGGCTTACAGAATCATCGAGTTTACGGAAAATAAGAGCCAAAAAGAGCATTATCAGAAAAAGGCTGCTGATATCCAGGAAAGGTTAAATCGCTGCCATATTTTGCAAGCTACACTGGAAAGCCTGCGGTCTCCAGATTCCTATGCGGACACATTTATCTGCCAAAACGTAGCACAGATCAGTCGGATTTTCCTAGCGCTTCATTCCCCACAGGAGTTTTCAGGGCTGGACATTGTGGACCGTCAGTTGGTTGCGTTCCGAAATGGAAAAGAGGTTTCTATCGACCGTATGAGCACCGGCCAGCGTACCGCTCTGGTAATTTCCGTGTTCTTCCAGATGAACCTAGCGACACCCTTGGTTCCTAGCTTTTTGCTGCTGGATGAGCCTGTTGCAAATATTGACGATTTGAATGTACTGGCCTTGATGGATTTCCTTCGGGAAATCGCAGTCACTCACCGGCGCCAGATTTTCTTTACAACCGCCAATCAAAATGTGGCGAAACTCTTCCGACGTAAGTTTAGTTTTCTGGAGAGTGACTTTCAGGAGCTTCGGTTCTTCCGAGAAGAAGAGCATTGTCTACGGATCACAAAACGAGCCTACGATCAAACCAGACTGCAGGAAAGTGTGGATGAATGATCCTACCTGACCTGAACAAAGAGTCGTCATTGTTCAGGATAGGAGGGGTCATTTTATGCCAGAAACCATTGAGCCACAATGGTTTCTGGCGTTCCTATTATAGAGGGCACTATGTCACCAAACAAATGCAAACAGGGCGAAATCAAGACGCAAAACGCGTAATCGGTGAAATCTGAACCCCGGTTATGTCACTGGGATGTGTGTTCATCATTTGTCACTCATGAACGCATCTTCAACCTGGCATGGCGTCAGATTTTTCAAGGTACGATGTGGGCGCTGTGTATTGTAAAAGTCGATGTAGGAGGCAAGGCCACGCTTGAAAGCTACCGCTGAGGTGTAATCCTTCCGATACAGATCTTCCTTCTTTAGGGTAGCGAAGAAAGACTCCGCAACAGCGTTGTCATGAGGTTTCCCCGAATTGGAGAAAGATTGCACCACTGCGCGCTCATGAAGTAGTTGTCGAAACCGATGTGAGGTGTATTGGGCCCCTCGGTCACTGTGGAAAATGAGGCCGGCATCGGGAGCTCTCTGCTCCCATGCAACCTTAAATGTGGAGGTAATCAACTGGGTGCTATTCTTCCTGGACACTTTATAGGCAACAACCCTGCGTGAAAACAGGTCTAGAATTACGCAGGTATAAAGATAAAGTTCCCCCAGCTTAAAGCAGGTAGCGTCGCTGACCCAGATCTGATTGGGCCTGTCCGCTTGGAATTGCTGGCGCAGGACATTCCGTTTCTTCTCAGGCTCGTGAAGCTTTATGTAGTCCTGCTTTGCAGTACTGCGAATGCTGGCCAGCCCCATCTCCTTCATCAACTTTGCCACATATTCCGTGCTGATTTGATGGCCTCGCTGAACAAGAATAGTGCGGATCTTTTCGGCACCCAGCACCTGACGATACTCATCAAATACTTCACGGATCAATCCGCAATATTCCTCTCTGCGTTTTTGGAACCAAGCATTGCTCCGCTTATTTCGGAGAATATGGTTATAGAAGGTTCCGCGGGAGACATTCATAGCTTCACAAAGAGTGTGTACGTCGTATTGGCCGTATAACAACTCCAGTTCTCCTAGCCGCTCCTTTAATGGAGCATGGACTGTGCAGCCGACGGTTTGCAAAACAGCGACCATGTTTTCCAATTTGGCAACTCTGCGCAGAAGTGCATCAAACTCTTTGACGGTGCAGGTGCGTTTTTCGTCCGGAACCACTGGGCAGTATATCTTCGCCCAGCGGTAGATCGTCCGTGCGCAGACGCCGCATTCTGTACATAATTGCTGGATTGGCCTGCCCTGTCTGTACTGTATGATGATAGCGGTTTTCTCTTGATCTGTGTAGGTCATGGTGTTTGCTCCTTTC
>ERZ857503.1679-NODE-1679-length-11851-cov-2.682265_pt1 | contig 11851 bp, 8 predicted proteins | sample MGYA00519766_ERZ857503 | MGnify/ENA primary metagenome ERZ857503 (study PRJEB31778, sample SAMEA3449345) | human gut metagenome | biome: human gut; feature: human-associated habitat; material: faeces | place: United Kingdom | collected 2010/2012 ...
ACGGCTTCGGCGTCATGTTCCCGGTACTCATGTTCGGTAGCGTCTCCGGCGCGCACATCAACCCGGCCATGACCATCGCCCAGGCCGTCAACGGCCTGTTCCCGTGGAGCGACGTGCTGCCGTACATCGTGGCGCAGCTGCTTGGCGCACTGCTGGGACAGTTCATCGTGTACCTGACGTATTACCCGCACTACAAGGAGACCGAGGACGCGGAAGCGATCCTCGGCACGTTCTGCACGACCGACGCCGACAACGACAAGATCAACTACTTCCTCAACGAGATGTTTGGCACGCTGGTGCTGGTGTTCGGTGCGCTGTGCTGCCTGATGCTGCCGTGGGGTTCGAAGGATTTGGCGGCTGCGTCGATCGTGGTTGGCTTCATCGTATGGGGCTTGGTGACCTCGATGGGTGGCCCGACCGGCCCCGGCCTGAATCCGGCCCGCGACCTGATGCCGCGTCTGCTGCACGCGATCCTGCCGATTCCGAACAAGGGCGATTCCCGCTGGGGCGAGGCCTGGATTCCGGTCGTGGCCCCGATCGCAGGCGCTATCGTCGGCGCGTTCCTGTTCAAGGTGCTGTTCGCCTGAGCATTACTTTGACGATTGCCGGCATTCGTCTGGCATGCTGGCAAGGCCCGTGATTCCCTCCGGAACCACGGGCCTTACGCATAGGTGGTATGCATGGCGGTCGGCGGCTTCGGCATGTTGACTGAGACTGGTACTGTTGCCGAAGAGAGAAACATCACCATATCGGGAGGCTGGATTGAAGCGGATTCGTCGTATCATACGTGCGCTCGATCCGAAAGCCGACGCCACAATGGGCCAACGGGAACGGCTTGAGGCGTTTCGCATCCGCAGGGCCGCCGTGCTGGTGCTCGTGCTGTTCCTGCTGATCGCATCGATGACGTCCTGCAGCGTGCACGCACTGCTGGTCCGCATGACGCCGAACACGCAGACGACGGCACAAGCCACGCATTCGACGTCGGCCAAGAAGCCAGCCAAGAAAACAGCCAAAACCAATCAGCATAAGACGGCCAAAAAAACTAAACCGGAAACCAAACAATCGCAGGAAGAGCAGGCCGTCGCCAAAGCGGTGAGCGCGCAATCGGCGGCACTGGGCGACGACGAGAAAACCGCGATTCTGAACAAAGCGCAGGAAACCGCGCAAAACAGCGGCAAACCGGTAACGCAATACCATTACTGCATCGCAACCAAAGGAAACGTCGGTTCGGCCGACGAATTCGGCAACGCGGCGTTCCGCATCCTCAACGACGAACACGGATGGCCACGCGCCGGAGCCATATTCGACCAATCCACGGACGGCAACTGCGATTTCAATCTCGTGCTGTCCCAAGCGTCGGAAATGACGTCGTTCTCGCCATCATGCTCGGTGGAATACAGCTGCAGGGTCGACAACAACGTGATCGTCAACGACGACCGTTGGAACGTCGGCACGCAACAATGGCTCGCCGCCGGCGGCAACCTGGCGCGATACCGCACGATGGTGATCAACCATGAGGTCGGACACCGGCTGGGGCACATCGACAACGAAACGACCTGCGCCGGCGAAGGCCAGTTGGCGCCGCTGATGCAGGAGCAATCCATGCATTTGGACGGCTGCAAGGTCAACGAATATCCGCTTGACTCGGAGCTGTGGATCGGCTGAACGTCGACTGCTTCCCGTTATTTTCTGCTGCTTTCTGCTGTTTTCCGGACTGACCGGGTCGTCTCGGCAATTCGGCGAGACCCGGCCAGCCGTTGTCACAAGCCGAAATACGCGTCGAAATCGTCTTGGCTGATACTGCGGTCGGCCGTATCGGCCCGTACCTTACCCCAATCGAACTCCTGCAACGCCTCGACGGCGCTCATCGGCTGCGGACTGGTATGCGCGGAATCGCCCTGCAAACCAAGCAGCCACGCGCAATAGCCGACAACCTGCTCCGCGGTGACGCCATGCGCGCGCAGCGCCCCCATATCCAAAGAGCGCTCGCGTTTGGCGAGTCTGCGGCCGGCCGCGTTGTCGATAAGCGGCAGATGCGCGTACCGTGGGTTTTCGGGGTTATATGGGGTGTATTGCGATTGTGGTGCGTGCTGCGATGGTGCAGAAGCCTGCGTTTTCGCCTTGCGGAATCCCGCCTTGATAAGTGCTTGGCGAATGGCGATTTGCAGGGCGTTCGATCGGAGCAGGTCGCGGCCGCGCACGATGTCGTCGACGCCCATGTCAAGATCGTCCACGACCACCACCAGCTGGTAGGAGAACAGGCCGTCGGCGCGGCGCACGATGGTGTCGCCGACGTCGTGCGCCAGATTGAATTCCTGATGACCGAACACTGCATCATCGAATTGGACGGTTGCGCGCGGGTTTGTGTCGGCGGGCATGGCGATGCGCAGCGAATGGCGGTCGCCGTTGGCCAGCCGCCGCCGGACGGTATCCGGATTGCTGGCGATAAGCCGGCGGCACGTGCCGGGATACACCATGAAACGGTCGCCTTCCTGCGGTGCGGAGGCTGCGCGGATGTCGGCGCGCGAGCAGAAGCAAGGGTAAATCAGCGGGGTTGTGCCAGCGATTGCGTTGTTGGCTGCGCTGCCGACTGCGGGGGTGTGGTCGTTGCGCGCGTCAAACGGCGAATCGTATGCGTCGTCAATCGTCAGGTTTTCCAAGCAATGCAGCGCCTCACGGTACAGGTCGTGCCGGGCGGATTGGAACACCGGATCGCCGTCCCAATCCAATCCAAGCCAATGCAGATCGTCCATCATCAGTTCGGCCGCGCCGGGCACCACGCGCGGTTCGTCGATGTCTTCGATGCGCAGCAGCATGCCGTCGCCGCGGCTGCGCGCGGACAGCCATGCTCCGAGCATCGCATAGATGTTGCCGATGTGCATGCGGCCTGATGGGGTGGGTGCGAAACGACCTGGCACGGGGTTCCTTCCTGTCGTTGGCGGGCGGTTCGGTGTTGCCGATGCGGAGACCGGTTGCGCCGATGCTTGCAACTGTACCTGCATCGGCGGCCGGAACGGCGGGTTTCGTGGGGCGCGATTGTGGAATGCGTTGCTGGACGTGCCGTGACGTGCCATGCCGAGGTTGCAGCGTGCTCCGAAAACGTGCCGTCGCTGTGAGATATCTCACAGTGTGAGAAGGATATTTAGCGCATGGTGATACGGGCCGCGCGTTTCGTTTGGGGTGTGCGTAAGGTGGTGTGCGTCATCCGGTATTCTGGGTGGTGATTTCGGCAATTCGGTCTATGCGTTATCGGTATGGCCGGTCAAAAGGGGATTTACATGGGGCGAATATGACGAAGCGACAGTTCAGTAGAGCGGAAATCGAATACCTGCGTACATTGCCGTCGATCGACGCGGTGACGGACAGCAGAATCACGTATGCGAGGGAATTCCAAATCGACTGCATGAGGCGGTATCTGCAGGGGGAGAAGCCGACTGCGATCTTCATTTCCGCGGGATTGAGCCCATCGGTCATCGGGCACAAGCGCATCGAACGCAATATCGCACGCTGGAAGCGTGACGAGGACATCATGCGCAAGGCGGCCGAAGAGCCGGAACCGCATGATACGGCTGTGGACAGCCACAATGCGATGTCGGAAGTGCCGTTGGGCAAGATTCAATCGCTGGTATGCCAGGTGATGGTGTTGAGCGATCGCGTCGATAAATTGGAGCGTTTGGTGGAGGGGCTGCGCAAGGGGGATAAAATCTGAAAAAAAGTTTTCAGATTTATTGGTTTTTTCCGGCGGTTCGCGCGCATTTATCTGATACATTAAATGCGTAGACGGAGTCTTTGAAGTCCCCCTTCTACTGCCGTCTGGTTTTATAGCCCGCGCGAATTTATGACCGCTTTATCGCTTCACTTCAGGTCATCGCGCGGGCTTCTTTATACGTTGTCGGCGGTTTTCTGGTAACACTGGTATCGAAATATCAGCCGACATGCCGGAAACGGTGGTGCCGGCCGCGGACCGGCGGTCGAATGAACTTGCGAGAGGTGGACGATGACTGCATACATGGATCACAAGAACCTCGCCAACGAGGTGATCGACGATGCGCGCGCACGTGAGATCACGGACGGCGTGCATCGTGTGCTCGACCGCATCGCGGCAGCTGAGGAACAAGCCGGACGCGAAGCCGGCTCCGTGCGCCTGCTGGCCGCCACGAAGACGCGCGACATCGGCGAAATCATGGTTGCGATTGATGCCGGCGTGCGCATGATCGGCGAGAACCGTCCGCAGGAAGTGACGGCGAAGGCCAAAGGGCTGGCACGGCGATGCGCGGAACGCGGGTTTTCGCTGGGCGTCGCAGGCGTCGCGCCGGATGCTGCGGCGGAGCATATTCCATTCCACCTGATCGGCCAGCTGCAAAGCAATAAAATCGGCAAAGTGCTGCCGGTGGTCGACACTATCGAATCGGTCGATTCAATCGATTTGGCAGAAAAAATTTCACGTAGAGCCGTGGCTCGCGGTATTACTGTCGGCGTGCTGCTGGAAGTCAACGAATCCGGCGAGGAATCGAAATCCGGTTGCGATCCGGCGCACGCCATCCGCATCGCGCAGAAAATCGGCACGTTGGACGGCATCGAATTGCAGGGACTGATGACGATCGGCGCGCATGTGTACGACGAAACGGTGATTCGCCGCGGTTTCTCGCACCTGCGCAAGACCCGTGACCTCATCCTCGCATCCGGCGAACCGGGCACGGACCGTTGCCGGGAACTGTCGATGGGCATGACCGGCGACATGGAACTGGCCATCGCCGAAGGTTCCACCATCGTGCGCGTCGGCACTGCGATTTTCGGTGAGCGTGCGTTCATCTGAGCGCTTTCTTTGACTTTTTCTGTTTTTTTAAGGATTTGCGAGGCTCGTCCGCCTGGATTGCATTCGTCTGGCTTACATTCGTCTGACTTGCATTCCTCTGAAAAACGGCTTGTCTGAGCTGCGTTCCGCCGGTAGGTGGGGTGCTGCGCGGTTTGGTGCCAAAATTGCCGGTTTCGTGCCTGAAACCGTTGTCTTTCTAGGGGTAAGCCCTCCTATAGGGGGCAAGGGCTTTCGTATGGCGGGTGTGAACATGGGTGTGTTCGAAGGAGAAACCCATGTTTTGGTCTGCCTCTCGATTGATGAGTAAACCCGTCCGTCTGCTCGCCCGCAGGACGGATTCCTACGTGCATGCGCATGCGGTGCTGCGTTCGCCCATGCGGCTGTTCGGTGCCGTGGCGGGCGCCTCGGCTGATTCCTATGATGCCGGTGACGATAACGATGGCATCGGCAATGGCGCCGGAGTCGGATCTGATGCCGGTGCAGCTGCCGACAGTGGTCATGCCGGAACTGTTGCGTTCGCTGGAACGTCTGCTGGAACGTTCGCTGGAACGCCGTCGTTTTACGAGGCGATTGACATTGCCGATGTGGTTCGCGCGCGCAGGCTGCGGCGGATTCGTTTCATATTGGTGCGGTGCGTGTCCGTGCTGCTGATCGTGGGCGCGGTGGTGGTCGCGTCGTTGCCGTTCGCCATGCAGGCGCATTCCGCGCGGCGCTTGGCCGAGACATCCGATTCGGCGGCTCGCACGGTTGCCGGATGGCCGTATCCGATGGCGATGGAGGAGTTGGAACGGGCGCGCGCATACAATCGGCGGCTTGCCGTGGAAGGACAGCCGGTATTGGGCGAGGCGGCCGATCCGTTCACTACCAGACCGGCTGGCACTGCCGGAGATGCTGATACCGCCGACGATTCGGCGCCTTCCGGCGGTGCCGGGCTTTCCGCGGCGGACACGGACGCGAACTATCAGGGCCTGCTGGATTCCGGCGCAGGCATCATGGGCACGGTATTGGTGCCCAAAATCGGCGTGGAACTGCCGATTCGGCATGGTACGTCCGAACCGGTGCTCGCCGTCGGCGCAGGGCATCTGTACGGCACCAGCCTGCCGGTCGGCGGCACTGGCTCGCATACGGTGGTCACCGGGCATCGCGGCCTGGTCAAATCGTTGATGTTCACACGGCTCGACGAACTGCACGACGGCGATTTCATGTACATCAAAGTGATGGACGAGACGCTGGGATACGAAGTGGACCGAATCAGCGTGATCGAACCGGACGACGTCTCACGGTTGAAAATCGTGCCCGGCGAAGACCGGCTGACGTCGATGACCTGCACGCCATACGGCATCAACACGCATCGGCTGCTAGTCTCCGGGCATCGCGTCGCAATACCGCTGCCCGCGCCAGATCCGGCCGACGTGCGCGACGAACGTGCGACCGAACTGGGCGCGCTCGCCATGACCATCGTTTGCACGATGGGCGGCATGCTGTTGTGCTGCATGGTCGTGCGGTCGATGCGGCCCCGACACCGAATCATGCGGCACGCTTCCGCCTGGCCGCGTAAAGGATAAGGGGGAAGGCCGCGATTTTCGCGGGTCCGTACGTTCCCCGAACCCATCAATGGAGGGGACGGGTTTCAAAACGTTCATCCATAAGGTTCAAGGCATGGAGGCGCATAGGCAATTCGCCACAGCGCCATGAGAGATGGACATGTCATGAAGTGGATGAAGGACCCGCTTGCCGGCTTCATAAGCCGGTGTGGCGCGCGGATGGGAAAATTCACCGCATTGCTTGTCACGATTGCGATGCTGGCCGGCACCACGGGAGCCGGCGCGACCGCGTTCGCCGACGAAACGGTGACGGATGGCGGCAACGTGGCCGCCGAATCCGCAGCGAGCCAGCCGGAATCGACGCAACAATCCGATGCTGAAAACGCAGTCGGATCGGACGTTGCCGACATTGCCGGGCAAGATGTTGCCGGACAGTCCGCAACGGACGATGACGACGCACAATGCCTTACGGACGACGGCGAATCGCATCGGCCATCGAACGAACAAGCGCAATCGCAACTGCAGTCGCAATCGCAACCGGAACAACCGTCGGAGACGATGCCGGAACAGCGGCAGCCGTGCGATAAGACGGAACAGCCGAATGAGCAGAAGGAGCAGGAACGGCAGGTGGTTAGGCAGCCGACGGCTGAGAACGCTGACGTACCTGCAAATGGTGCTGCACCGACTCAAGACGGCGATCGAAACGACCATGCCGGCGAAAATCGCACGGATGCTGTGGCGAATGGCGATGCGGGCGCGACAGCCGATGACGGCAAAACCGGCGATGCGGACGATGCTGACAACGATGGCAACACTGCTGAAGATGCCGACGATGCCGACAAGAACGGTAAGAATGACGCCGACAAGGATGCCGCGTCGGCTCAAAACGGCAACGATAACGACAAGAATGATGCTGCCAAAGACGATGCCGACGCCGACGAACACATCATGCGCGATCGCTTCACCTTCAATCGCAAAACCGTGATGCGTGCCGCGCGTAACGTCGCCGTGCCGCAGCCGGACTGGCGCTCGTGCTGCGCTTCCGCGAATCCGATACGCCGATGGCGGTCTGAGCGGGCCAGCAGACAGGCAACGGGGCTTGTTCGGGCGGGTGAGTCGTTGAGCGATCAACGGTTCACCCGCTTTTGTTGTGACGAATACGGGTGATTTAGGGTTTAGTACCGCCTGAAATGGTTGGAAAAACGCCATTCGTACCGGTATGATGGAACACGAAGCGAACAACGAATCGGATTGCGGCCTTGCATCGCAAACACGTATCGCAAGCGCGCATCGCAAACCGAATCGCAAGCCGAACAGGGGAATGGCATGACGGAGGCCATTCGACTGCCGTGCGGTGGAAGGGGGCCGCCGCACGCCAAGCCGAAAGGGAACATCATGTGCAACGGTGGGGGAGCGTTCAGTCCGGAAGAAGTCGAATATCTGCGCTCGCTGCCGGTGGTGGCCGAAGCGACGTCGCGACGCATCACCTACACGGAATCGTTCAAACACAACTGCATGCGCCGGTACCATGCGGGCGAATCGCCGGTCGAACTGTTCCGCGAAGCCGGACTCGACCCATCGCTGATCGGCTATAAGCGCATCGAACGTTGTTTCGCGCGCTGGCGCAAGATTGCCTGCCGTATGGGCACGGACCGGCTGGTATCGGGTGATGGGAGTGGTGCCATCGGCGTCGGCGGATGTGGCGCCGTCGGCGGAATCTGCGGAGGTTGCTCGATCTGAGGTATCGCAGCCGGTGCAGCCAACGCAAACGACGGAAACGCAAAGCAATGCGACGCTGCCCGTGCCGCGCAACGCAGCCGAAGTCCCGATTCTGTCGGGAGGTGACGTGCGCGACCTGCTCATCGCCCAGCAGGTGCGCCGCATCGACGAGCTGGAACGCGAGGTGGCGGCGTTGCGGGCGGAACTGCATCGCAAATAATCGCAAAAATCGTAAAAATGCGAGCAATCGGCATCGTCCGCAAAGCGACGCATGTCGAGAACGGCGGGCGTGGCGAGCGGGTAGACTTGCGGGTATGAGAATCGCACGTTTTACGCATAATGATGTACCGCAGTACGCCTTCGTTCAGACCGACAAGAACGACGGCAAGGACTATCTCGTGGCCTTGAACGGCTATCCGCTGTCCGGCCAGGCCGTCGAGCCGACCGGCGAGCGCTATCCGGTGGATGGTGACGGCATTCGTCTGCTGGCTCCGGTGATTCCGTCGAAGGTGTACGGTTTGGCGAAGAATTATGAGGCGCATGCGCAGTTCATGCATGAGGCCGGTCATTCCGATATCAAGCATGCGCCGGAGGATATGGTGATTTTCACCAAGCCGAGCACGTCGGTGATTGGTCCGGATGATCCGATTGTGATTCCGCTGTGTTCGAATGATATGAATTTCGAGCCGGAGTTGGCTGTGGTGATGGGTCGTATCGCCAAGAATGTGCCGGTGGAGCAGGCCATGGATTATGTGCTGGGTTTCACGTGCGTGAATGATGTGACGTTGCGTGATCTGCAGGGTCTTGATCCGACGTGGACGCGTGCGAAGGGTTTTGATACGGCGTGCCCGTTGGGTCCGTGGATTGTGACGCGTGACGATGTGGATTGGAAGGATGCGAAGATTTCCTTCACGCTCAACGGTGAGGATGTGCCGATGGCGTCGGGTACCACGGCGAATCTGATTCACGGCATTCCTGAGCAGATCGCGGCGATTACGAGTTTCACCACGCTGCTGCCGGGCGATGTGATTATGACGGGTACGCCGAACGCGTCGGGTCATCTGGATCCGGGTGACGAGGCGATCGTGCACGTCGAGGGCATCGGCGATCTGCGCAACGTGGTGGTGCGCGGCTGATTTTCGGCTTGCTGGCGGACTTTGGATTAGGCGGGTTTGCAACGTTTCGTGATTTCGTTACGTTGCTGCCCGCCTTTTTCGTATGTATTGCGATTGCCGGTGAGCGCTGGTGATTGTCGGTGACTGCCGTCCTGTGTCGAAAGACGGTTTTGAGAAACGCAAAAAGTTGAGTCTGTGGGACTCAAGTTTTGGGAATATAATGGCGATGAAGTCGGTTGAGCATATCAGACAACGACATATGCGTCGACGCGACCGTGCGAAAAACGGACGATCGGCGCGAACCATGGAGGATGATATGGAACAGAAGTTCACCACAATGGCGCAGGAAGCCATTTCCGACGCCGTACAGAACGCGTCGGCAGCAGGCAACGCGCAAGTCGAAACCCTGCACCTGCTTGACGCGCTGCTGCGCCAGGAAAACGGCGTGATCCGCGGTCTGATCGAAGCCGCGGGCGGCAACGCGCAGAACATCAGCGCCGCCGTGCACCAAGCGCAGGACGCGCTGCCAAGCGCCAGCGGATCGACCACCGCGCAACCGCAAGTCAGCAGGCAACTATCCGCAGTACTTGCGCAAGCCGGCAAGGAAATGCAGCAGATGGGCGACGAATACGTATCCACCGAACATCTGCTCATCGCCATCGCGGCGGCAAAGCCGAATCAGAGCGCGCAAATCATGGAACAATACGGCGTGACCGCCGACGCGCTACGCAAAGCCGTGCCAACGATCCGAGGAGGCGCGAAAGTGACCAGTCCCGACGCCGAAGGCTCCTACAAAGCCCTCGAAAAGTATTCGACCGACCTGACGGCAGCCGCGAAAGAAGGCAAGCTCGACCCCGTGATCGGCCGCGATCAGGAAATCCGCCGAGTCATCCAGATCCTGAGCCGCCGCACCAAGAACAATCCGGTGCTGATCGGCGAGCCTGGCGTGGGCAAAACCGCCGTGGTGGAAGGCCTTGCGCAGCGTATCGTCGCCGGCGATGTGCCGACCACCCTGCAAAACAAGAAGCTCATCTCGCTTGATCTGGGCTCCATGGTGGCAGGTTCGAAATACCGTGGCGAGTTCGAGGAACGCCTGAAGAGCGTGCTGCAGGAAATCAAGAACGCAGACGGGCAGATCATCACGTTCATCGATGAGATCCATACCATCGTCGGCGCGGGCGCGGCCGAAGGATCCATGGACGCGGGCAACATGCTCAAACCCATGCTCGCGCGAGGCGAACTGCGCCTGATCGGTGCCACCACACTCGACGAATACCGTGAGAACATCGAAAAGGATCCGGCATTGGAACGCCGTTTCCAGCAGGTGTTCGTAGGAGAGCCGAGCGTGGAAGACACCATCGCCATCCTGCGTGGCATCGCACCGAAATACGAAGCCCACCACAAGGTGACCATCGGCGACGACGCGCTGGTCGCGGCGGCAACCCTGTCGAACCGCTACATTTCCGGACGCCAGCTGCCGGACAAGGCCATCGATCTGGTGGACGAGGCCGCAGCGCACCTGCGCATGGAACTCGACTCCTCGCCTGAGGAAATCGATGAACTGCAGCGTCAGGTCGACCGTCTCAAGATGGAAAAATCGTACCTGCTTGGCAATCCGAAAGACGATACCGACGCGCAGAAAGCGGAAAACGAGCTTGATGAAAGCGCCAAGGAACGTCTCGACGACCTCAACAAGGAAATCGCCGACAAAAGCGAGAAACTCAACGGTCTGAAAGCACGCTGGGACGCCGAAAAGAACGGGCACAACCGCATCGGCGACCTGCGCAAGAAGCTCGACGAACTACGCACCCAAGCCGAACGGTATGAACGCGAAGGCGATCTGGCGAAATCCTCCGCCATCAACTATGGCGAAATTCCGGCCATCCAGAAGGAGATCGCGCAAGCCGAACAAAACGAGGCGGCGGCCAAGAACAGTGCGGCAGGCGGTGCTGACGGTGGCTTGGGTGGCGATATTCCGATGGTGCCGGACCGCGTTGACGCCGACTCCGTGGCCGAAATCGTGTCCGACTGGACGGGCATTCCCGTCGGACGCCTCATGCAAGGCGAAAACGAGAAGCTGCTGACCATGGAAGACTATCTCGGCAAACGTGTGATCGGCCAGAAGGAAGCCATTCAAGCGGTTTCCGATGCGGTACGTCGTTCGCGTGCGGGCATTTCCGACCCGAACCGCCCAACCGGCTCGTTCCTGTTCCTCGGCCCGACCGGCGTGGGCAAGACCGAGCTCGCCAAGGCGCTCGCCGACTTCCTGTTCGACGATGAAAAGGCCATGGTGCGCATTGACATGAGCGAGTACATGGAGAAGGCCTCCGTGTCTCGTCTGATCGGTGCTGCGCCGGGCTACATCGGCTATGAGGAGGGTGGCCAGCTGACTGAGGCCGTGCGTCGCCGCCCATATTCGGTGGTGCTGTTCGATGAGGTTGAAAAGGCCAATCCTGAAGTATTCGACGTGCTGTTGCAGGTGCTCGACGACGGCCGTTTGACCGACGGGCAGGGCAGGACCGTGGACTTCAAGAACACGATTCTGATCATGACCTCCAACCTTGGCTCGCAGTTCCTGGTGAACACCGAACTGGATGACGAAGCCAAGAAGAAGGCCGTGATGGACGCCGTGCATATGCAGTTCAAGCCGGAATTCA
>ERZ857503.1683-NODE-1683-length-11829-cov-3.128843_pt1 | contig 11829 bp, 9 predicted proteins | sample MGYA00519766_ERZ857503 | MGnify/ENA primary metagenome ERZ857503 (study PRJEB31778, sample SAMEA3449345) | human gut metagenome | biome: human gut; feature: human-associated habitat; material: faeces | place: United Kingdom | collected 2010/2012 ...
CCTACGAGTTGGCCGTGGAGAACGGTTACCGGGGCACGCTCGAGGAGTGGCTGGCTTCGCTCAGCGGCAATAACGGTTTGTCTGCCTATGAGCTGGCCGTGGAAAACGGCTATCGGGGAACGGAAGAAGAATGGCTCGCCTCGCTCAAGGGTAATACCGGCCAGAACGGTCGGTCTGCCTACGAGTTGGCCGTGGAGAACGGTTACCGGGGCACGCTCGAGGAGTGGCTGGCCTCGCTCAACGGCAACAACGGCCGGTCCGCTTATGAACTGGCCGTGGAAAACGGTTATCGGGGTACGGAAGAGGAATGGCTCGCCTCTCTGAAAGGGACCGCCGGCGACAAAGGCGACGACGGAAACACGCCGAAGCTGAAGATCGAGAACGGCTACTGGTACGTTTCCTACGGAGACGACGACTGGGTACGGTTGGGCCAGGCTACGGGGGAGGACGGACGGCCCGGTCAGGACGGCGATTCGATGTTCAGCGACATCGACGTTTCCGATCCGGACTTTGTTGTTCTGACGCTGGCCGAGACCGGGGAACGGATCAGATTGCCGCGCTACCGGGAGAAGTTCGACCTGCTGTTCGAAAAATCGGATACGGAAAAGGTGAAGGAGATGGAGATTGCCTGCGGGGCGGGAGAAACGGCCGAAGTTCGTTACGAGCTGACGCCTGCCGAAGCGCAGGTCGCCATCGAGTGCATTTCGCACAGCGCTTACAAGGTCTCCGTGGATGAGGGCGACAGGAGAATCCTCGTCTCTGCGCCGGACGATCCGGCGGCAGTAGCCGATCCGCAGAGCGAGATTCTGGTTTTCGCATCCGACGATGAGCGCACCATCATGCGCAAGCTGGTCGTAAAGCAAGCGAAGTATATTCGCTACCGGGCGACCGAGCAGTTGCGCGTGACGAACGAGTCTTTCCCCGGCGATCCGTATTTCCGGGGCAAGGAATGCGAGTTTATCGACGGGCTGAGTTCCTATGATCCGGTTACCGGAGAGGGGAAGTGGGGCTATACGGGCACGGTAACGCAAGTGGAGCCCGGCGCTTTTGGCGGAGAGACCGCGCTGCAAAGCCTGACCTTGCCCGAGGGGATCGAGTATATAGGAAGCAATGCGTTCAATAACAGCGGGCTGGAGGAGATCGTCCTGCCGGAAACGCTCGTCGAGATCGACCAGTTCGCATTTTCCAAGACCCGGCTGACCGAAGTCGTCATTCCCGGGAGCGTGGAGCTGTTGCGCGCTTCGGCGTTCGAGGGGAAAAGCAACGGCGGCTCGCCGCTGGAGAAGGTCGTTTTCGAGGGAAATAAAATCCGGGAATTGGAGTTGAGGACTTTCTCCTATTGCGATCGTCTGAAAGAGATCGCCCTGCCCGAGGGGCTGGAATCGATCGGATACAACGCGTTCGACGGTTGCAGCGCGCTGGAGAGGATCGATATACCTGCCAGCGTGACTTACGTCGGCGAGGCCGCCTTCGTTTACTGTACCGGCCTGAAAGAAGCGGTCATAGGCGACGGTGTCGCCGAGATCGCGAAGCGGGCGTTCGCCGAGTGCACGGCGTTGAAGAGGGTCGTCATCGGCCGGGGCATCCGGCGTATCGGCGACATGGCGTTCAATACGAGAAGCAGCTGGGACCAGATGACGCTGGAGTCGGTTACCGTATTGTTCGACGATATTTCCTCCGGCGATTTTCCCGTGCTGGAGAGCGGACAGCGGGGCGTGTTCCCGAAGCCCGGCGGATGGGACCCGGTGTCCTACAAAATCTATGTTCCTCAGGGGACCGGAGCGGTTTATCGGGCAAAGTGGGCCGATTACAGTTCCCTCATACAGGAGAAATGATACGGCCGGCAGCTCTCGGGGCAAGCCTTCGGGCACGGTCCCGTTCCGGCCGATCTTTTCCGAACCGTGCAGGAACGCTCTTTCCTGCACGGTCCGTTTTTTACCGCGGAAGAGCCCCGACCGCGCGGCGCGGAACGGGGGCCGAAGGGCATGGCGTTTTGTGTGCGGGCGGAAAGCTATTTGACGATGACAGACGATACGATCCGGATGCCCGAGGCCTCGTTGATCGCGTCCATCAGCGCGGAACGCCGCATGAATACCTCGTTGCGCGCCACCGACGAACTGAGATGAACGAACAGGCGTCCGCCCGTCCGAAGCTCGATTTTCGTCGTATAGGAGGCGATGACGTTTCCCACCAGAACGGGCCACAGGTCGGGAATCTTCGCCTCGGCGATCTTGCGGGCGATGACGGGCGTGGAGCTGAAAAAGTCGTTCAGCGCGTCGCCTATGCGTACGGGGTCCCTGCGCCTCATGATTCCTCCACGATTCCTCCGGATACCCGGAACAGCTTGTACGCGCACTCGCTTTCGCGCAATATGCCTTCGAGCCGCGTTTGGTTGCAGTCCGTAATCAGTATCTGGCCGAACCGCTTGTCGGCTACGATGCGGATCAGCTCGCCGACCCGTTGCAGGTCGAGCTTGTCGAATATGTCGTCCAGCAGCAGGATCGGCCGGGAGCCGCACCGGGCGGCCACGATGTCGTACTGCGCCAGCTTCAGCGCGACCAGAAACGACTTCTGCTGTCCCTGCGAGCCGTATTTGCGCAGCGGGTAGTCGCCTATGCTCATCAGCATGTCGTCGCGGTGTACGCCCCCGGAAGTGAACTGGTTGATCCGGTCCCGCTGGGCCGTCTCGCGCAGGATCCGGTCCATCGGACGCTCGTTGAGCTCCGAGCGGTAGCCGAGGCCGACCCGCTCGCGGTCGCCCGACAGCGCCGCGTAATACCCGGCCACGACGGGAGCGAGTTCCGAGACGAGCTCCTTCCGCTTTTGCCAAAGCGTCGCGGCGAGCGGGCAAAGTTGCGCGTCGAAGACCTCGATCAGCTCCTCGAATCCGGGCGACTGCTGCCGTTTGAGCAGCTTGTTGCGCTCGGCCAGCAGCCGGTTGTACCGCACCAGCGCCGAGAGATATTCGCGGTCGAGCTGGGAGATGAAGCTGTTGAGGTATTTGCGGCGCTCCTCGCCCGATTCGTTGATCAGCGCCGTGTCGGACGGCGTGACCAGAACCAGCGGAATCAGGCCGATGTGGTCCGACAGCTTCTCGTACTCCTTGCCGTTGCGGCAAAGCTTCTTCTGGCCCCCCTTCTTGAACGAGCATACGATACGCTCGGTGCGATCTGTCGCAGGCTCGCCGTAGCGACCGTCCACGAGGAACGCCTCGCTGCCGTGCCGCACGCACTGGGTGTCGGACAGGCCGAAAGCGCTCTTGCACATCGAAAGGTAGTGGACCGCGTCGAGCAGATTCGTCTTGCCGGTCCCGTTGTCGCCGACCATGCAGTTGATCTGCGGCGAGAGCTCGATCTGGGCCTCGCCGACGTTCTTGAAGTCGATCAGGGAAAGTCGCTGAAGGTACATGTGGGGACAGAAAGTGTTGCCGGGGGAAATCCGCCCGCGATCGCGATCAAAGGTAGGCATTTTTTCGGCAACGTCCAAGGCAGGTCCTTGCTTCGGAGCGGCCGGGGGACGTCGTTTTCCGACGGCGGAAGAACGGGGCGGGCGGAAAGCCGGCGTCTAAAAATAACGACAAAAAGGGGCGGAATAGTTTTATATTCGCCAAAAAAAGTTACTTTTGCATTTCAGTATGTCTTTCACTTTAATTTTCTGAAGCAATTATGACGGAGAAACACAAATCGCAGACCGAGGATCCCGAAGTGGCTATTCAGTCGGCTATCGGCCGGGTCGAGGGTTTTATCATGAACAACGGCCGCTCGTTGCTTACGGCGCTGATCGTGGTGGTCGTGGTGGTCGGCGGTTTTTTCGGATATAAGTACCTGATCTCCGGTCCGCGTGCCGAAAAGGCGGCGGCCATGATGTTCGTAGCCGAGCAGCAGTTCGCCGTCGACTCGTTCGCGCTGGCGCTCAACGGCGACGGCAACTTCGCCGGGTTCCTCGAGGTGATCGACCGCTACGGCTCGACCGACGAGGGCAATCTGGCGCGTCACTATGCCGGAATTTGCTATCTGAGGCTGGGCGAGTATCAGCAGGCGCTCGATTACCTGAAGGAATATTCCGCCTCGACCAAGTCGGTTCCCGAGGCGCTTTTGGCCGCGCAGAACTGCGGCCTGCAGGGCGATGCTTACGCGCAGTTGGAGAATTACGCCGAGGCGGTCCGGATGTACGAGAAGGCCGTTGCCGCGAGCGACAACTCGCTTTCGGCACCCTACTATCTGAAAAAGGCGGGAGGCGTGTACGAGAAGCTCGGCGATTACGCCAAGGCCCTGGCTGCCTACGAGAGGATCAGCGACGACTATCCCGCCAGCATGGAGGCGCGCGACATACAGAAGTATATCGGGCGTATCCAGCAGCAGATGTAAGGCCGACGCGCCTTGCGATCATTTTGATAATCCGAAGGTTGCGGCCGCAAGGCGGCAACCTTTTTTATGAAAAGCGATATGGCAACAATACACAGAAATCTCTCCCGGCTCGACCCGCAGCTGCCGTCGGCGGCCGACATGAAGTTCGGAATCGTCGTTTCCCAGTGGAATCCGCAGATTACCGGCGCTCTGCTCGAAGGGGCCGTCCGTACGCTGCGCGCGGCGGGTTGCGAGGAGCAGAATATCATCGTCAAGGAAGTTCCCGGAACATTCGAACTGGCGCTCGGAGCTCAGTATTTCGCCGAGTATACCGATGTGGACGGCGTGATCGTGCTGGGCTGCGTCATTCAGGGAGAAACCCGTCATTTCGACTATGTGTGTCAGGGCGTGACGCAGGGCGTGACCCAGCTGATGCTGTCGTCGAACATGCCGGTGGCCTTCGGCGTGCTGACGACCGAGAATCTGCAGCAGGCGATCGACCGGGCCGGGGGCAAGTACGGCAACAATGGCGGCGATCCGCATGGTCGCCCTGCAGATCGAAATGGCACCTGACGAGAGCGAAGACGACCGCAAGAAAGTCAATTGAGGTTCCGTAAGGAATTGCGACGGACGTCCGAATAGAGTTCGCCGTCGAGCAGCCGGACTGCTCGACGGCGAACTCGTTATGTGCAGGCGACCGGACGTTCCGCGAGGCTTTACGGGGGGCGGTTCGAGTGCAGACGATCCGGCAGAACCGCGTTTGCCGGGCCGGCTTGTCGCGCGTTTTTCTGCCGTTGCGGCATCGGCCGGCTGTGACGATGCGGTCCGTGAAAGGTGCGGACGATCTGTCCGTTATACTTGCTTTTTACGGGGAATTTACTATTTTTGTTCACGAGGCCGCCCGTTTTTCGATCCGGTTTCGGACGAGGGGCCTGCGCATCCGTTTACGTTTTTTTAATTTCGCGCTATGAAGCGTTTGTTATGTGTTTTCTGCCTGCTGGCGGCCTGCCTGGCGCTCGTTTGTTGTACCGAGGATCGGACCGGGGGAGGCGAGCCGCTTCCGGCGCCCGCTCCCGAAAACTTGACTGCTCAAGAGGGGGACGGACAGGTCGCTCTGCGCTGGACGGAACCCGTAAGCGACGGTTTGTTGGAGTACGATGTCTGCTGGAATCCGGGCGGAGGGCAGAGGACGATGCACGTCGGGTTCAACTATTTGGTCGTCGACGGACTGGCCAACGGAACCGAATACGCTTTTTCCGTGACCGCCGTGTATGCCGACGGCCGGCGCTCGGATTCCGTTTCGGTCAAGGCCGTTCCGCATGTCGGACCTTGGCCCGAGGAGGGCGTGAACGGGACCTATATCAACAACGGGATCGTTCAGCTCGGCGTCGATATGGATCGCGGCGGAGCCGTTTTCCATTTTTCCGAAGTGAATACGAAGCGCAATCTGCTCAATCATGCCGACGAGGGCCGGTTTATCCAACAGTCTTATTACGGGGAGGCCGACGGCAGCGATTGGAACGGCCAAAGCTGGGTATGGAATCCGATTCAGGGCGGGGGATGTCGCGGAGAGAAAGCCCGGGTTATTTCTCAGGAGATCACCGAGAACAGTATTCGCGTCGTCTCGACGCCCGTTCATTGGGCGACCGGCGAGGCCGTGACGGACTGCGAGATGGAAGAGCGCATCACGCTCGACGGCCGGATCGCCCGCATTCATTATACGTTCCGCAACACCGGGCCCGGGGCGACCGATCATCCGGCTACCAGTCAGGAGATGCCGGCCGTTTTCGTCGATTATGCCCTGAAGAATCTGGTCTACTACGACGGTTCCTCGCCTTGGACCGGAGGTCCGCTGCGCAGGGACGTGCCGGGCTGGCCGAACGAGGAGCGGACGCGGACCGAACATTGGGCCGCTTATGTCGACGACAGCGACTGGGGCATAGGCGTGTATACGCCGGGCACGCCGCTCTCGACGACTTATCGTTTCGACGGGCCTTCCGGGCCGACCGGAGGCGGATGTTCCTATTTCGCCCCGATCCGTAACTTCGCTGTCGCGAAGGGGCTGGTGCTTGAGTACGACGTTTATCTGTATATAGGGACGGTAGAGGAGATTCGCAGCGCGTTCGATGCGATACGGACCGACGGCTGGGAAATCGACGACAGCGGTTTTCCTGAAGGTTATCTCTACGTGAAGGAGAGCAGCGGAGTCGCGGTCGAGGAGCTCGAATCGTCGCCGTCGGAGGGCTACACCTACCGCTGGACCGCGACAAGCGGCGAGGCGTCGGTGACTACGCAGCGCATAGCTGCCGCTATACCCGGTCCGGTGCTGACCTTCATGTACAAGAGCGATCGGGACGTGCCTCTTTCGGTCGTTCTCGACGAAGATTCGCAGACTTCGGTCCGGATCGAGCCGCTGACCGCTTCTTCCGACTGGCGCCTCTACGAATTCGATATGGGGCAGGCGGTCGAGCAGTGCGGATGGGGCAGTATCGGCTCGCGCATGCAGCTGTTGCTGGGCGGAGGTGCCGGTGCCGTGTTGGAGATAAAGCAGTTGCATATGCGGGAGCGAAACGCCCATGAAAACGAGCTGGCTTCGGCTCTGTTCATCGAGCTGCAGGAGCCCCGGTCCGATCTCGAACGGTTCGAGGATTTGACGGATTATTTCAGTTACGAAACCGGGTTCGCCTATCTGTTGCAGGCTGAAAAGGGCGGCGTCGATCCGTATATTCATACGGCGGTCAGGAGTCGGGCGATCGCTTCGGACGAAAACTATCTTTCTTTTGAATACAAATGCGAAAAAGGCGGTACCGTAGAGCTTTTTCTCAAAATAATTGCCGGAGGATCGATCCCGGGGCTTTCGTTCCCTACGGCTTCCGATTGGACTCCTATTACGTTCGATCTGAGCGAGGGAAAGGCGTCCGTGCTGGAAAAGTTTCCCGATGCGTGTAGCGCTGGAGGCCGGATGCGGTTCGACATCGATGGAACGGACGGGGCCCTGCTGTACATTCGGGCTATCCGTATTCATAGATAGTCCGTTCTTTCGGCGATTTGCGACCGAATGGCCCGGGAGGCTGAACTTCGGGTGGGGTAGGCAGATGCCTTCGGACGAGATCGAGACGGGTTTCCGGCCGTAGCGAAAGTCCGTCTCGATGTACGGAGACAGTCCGGTCGTATCGTGCATGGTTTCCCGGAACGGATCGAACGGTCGCAGCATGCTTGGCGACAGTCGTGTCCGGATCGTTACGGGGCTATGCTGTGCCGGATATAATAAGAACCGGCCTTTCCTATTCGTGCCGGACTAAGGCGGAGCGGCGCGAATCCTCTTCCGGCAGGAGAATGTGCCGGCATAGGATAACAATCGGAATGCCGGACCTTGGCTATATGTAGACTTTAGGCATGCCTTCGCGGGCATTGTCCGGGCAGTGTTCCGGTCCGCCGGTACGATGCAGGGGAAGCGCGGGCGCGTGACGGTATCCGTTGCAGCATAATTACGCCTTTTCTGCAGGGAAAGCTTCGGAGGGATGCTTATTCTGCAAGGCGGATAGGGTCGGAAGGCTTCGGCTGACTCGGCCGCACGGCTTTGGGAGCGGCCGTAGACTGTTGCCGTTTAGCGGCCGAGCAGTTTTTCCTGCCATTGCTCCTCGCGGAAGCCTACCAGTACGAAGTCGGGGCCGACGAGCAACGGTCGCTTGACGAGCTTCCCTTCCGTCGCAAGCAGAGCGATCAGCTCCCCGTCCGACGCTTTGGCGACTTTTTCTTTCAGATTCAGTTCCTTGTAGCGCTGTCCGCTCGTGTTGAAGAATTTGCGTGCCGGCAGCCCGCTCGTGGCGATCCACTGCGACAGTTCGTCGCGTCCGGGGTTCGACAGGACTATGTCGCGGGATTCGGCTTCCACGCCGTGTTCGGCGAGCCAGCGGGCCGCTTTGCGACAGGTTCCGCAGGCGGGGTAGTGCAAGAACAGGTATTTCATGGCATGTGGTTTTGTACGATGCAAAGATACGTTTTTCCTCGTACGGAAAACCGCGCTTTCGCTCGGAGATTTCGGCGCTTCCCGAAAAAACGGCGGTCGGAGCGTTCCCCGATGCGAACGGAGAGCGCCCCGACCGGCGTCGGCCGAGTCCGAGACTATCGGATCATCTTGTCGATCGTTCTTTTCAGAGCGGCGATATCGTGCTGGTAAGAGAGTATATCTTCCTCGTGGTCGAGCTCGTCTTCGAGTATCTCGACGGCCATTTTGGCGGTCGTATAGTCGATGCCGCTCGTGAAGTCGGCGATGTCCTGATAGCGCTTGATCGCGCAGCGCTCGCTGCGGAGGTTCTGCTCGAGGATCGTTTCGATGTACGGGTCGTTGGGGACTTCGTATCGGCAGCGCGCCATTCGGGTCCACTCGTCGGGACTCAGCACGGGCGTCCCGCCGAGTTGAATGATGCGCGTAATCAGTTTTTCCGCATGCTCGAGCTCCTCGTCGGCATGCTCGAGCAGTTCCGACTCGATCTCGCTGCGCATCGGGCCCTCCATGACGCGGGCTCCGACCCAGTATTGGTAATAGGCCAGCCATTCCTCGGCCAGCGCCTGGTTCAGCATTTCGGTCAGTTTTTGTACGTCGAGGTTCAGAACCTCCGCAGTCTCCTGTTTCATCGTCTTGCGTTTTTAGTGGGAAATGTATGCGTGGATTATTGCAAAGACTGTGCTAAACAGCAAAAACGGCATAGATACGGAACGGACGGCGCTTCCGTAGGTTTCCGGCTCTTTCGTCTCGTTTCGGAATCGGAAAGTCGGGTTTTGTACGATCCGGGTGGTTCCTGAAGCAGCGGAATCCGGCTTTATTGGAACGCTTTTTTCTTGTTCGGATCGACAAGGACGGACAGGAAACGATCGACAAAGGACAGAAAAAAATCCCTGTCTTACTCCCTGAACTGGTAGAGCTGGTCCCGCAGCCGGGGCGTGAAGCCCGCCTCGCGGATCGCGCGGCGGATGCCTTCGGCATCGAACCGGTTGCGGGCTCCGGCCGACGAGACGACGTTTTCCTCGATCATGATCGAGCCCATGTCGTCGGCCCCTCCGTGCAGGGCGATCTGAGCCGTCTGCTTGCCTACGGTGAGCCAGGACGCCTGTATGTGGCGGATGTTGGACAGCACGATACGGCTCAGCGCGATGGTGCGCAAGTATTCGAGCGGAGAGAAGAAGGCGTCGACGCCCTCCTGCTCGAGTCGGGTTCCGCTGCTACGGAAAATCCACGGGATGAAGGCGACGAATCCGTACCGGCCGGGAGGGCATTCGGCCTGCAGGTTGCGGATCTTGATCAGGTGCTCGACGCGCTGGCGCGGCGTCTCGACGTGTCCGTACATCATCGTGGCCGAGGTGGGCAGTCCGAGTCGATGGGCCGTGCGCATGACCGACAGCCAGCGGTCGGCGTCGGGCTTTCCGGGCGATATGGCCCGCCGCACGCCGTTGTCGAGAATCTCGGCTCCGGCTCCGGGCAGCGAGTCGAGGCCTGCGTCCATCAGCCGGCGCAGCGTCGTTTCGTCGTCGAGCGAGCTGATGCGGGCGATATGGGCGACCTCGGGCGCGCCGAGAGCGTGCAGCTTCAGCGTGGGATAAAGCCTCTTGAGCTCGCGGAACAGGTTCTCGTAAAAGTCGATGCCGAGCTTGGGATGCAGTCCGCCCTGCAGCAGCAACTGGTCGCCCCCCAGAGCGAGCGTCTCGTCGATTTTCCGCACGTACTGGTCGATCGTCGTCACATAGGCCCTTTCCCGGTCGTGCGGCTTGCAGTGGAAATTGCAGAACTTGCAGCCCGAGATGCAGACGTTCGTAATATTGACGTTGCGGTCGATCTGCCATGTGACCGTGCGGCCCGGCACGTGCTTTTGCCTCAGCTCCCATGCCAGCGACATCAGTTCGTCCAGCGGCCCCGATTCATAAAGGACGAGGGCTTCGTCGGCGGTCAGGAAATCGAGAGCGAGGGCTTTGCGGTAGATTTTTTCCATATCCATCGGTATGCAGCGGGTCGGGATACAATAAAACCGTTCCTCGCCCGAGGAACGGTTTTATTGCGGTCGGTTCGGACTTATTCCAAGTGAATCGATTCGGTCGGGCAGACGTCGGCGCAGGTTCCGCACTCGGTGCAGACGCTGGGATCGATCTTGTAAACGTCTCCTGCGGAGATCGCTTCAACCGGACATTCGTCGATACAAGTACCGCATGCGGTGCAGGTATCTTCGCTGATTTTGTAAGCCATTTTCTTCTGTTTTAAGTTTTGTAAAGAAATTACGATGCAAATATATAATTATTATTCTTTCCGGTCAAAAAAAGGCGGGCCGTTTTGAGCGGAAGAGGTGCGTGCGGGACGAGCCGCGCGGCCTCTGTTTCGTGAGATGAAATACTTGCCGGGAAATTCCGGCCGGAGGATACCGTCTCGTCTCCCGTACGGCAGGAATCGGCAGGCGTCGCGGACGATTCCGACAGCGTTCCTCTGCGGTTCCGGAATCGCAGAGGGTCAGTGTCCGGGCATCCCGCCGTCCCGGACCGAAAGCGCTTCGCCGGTCAGCGTGGCCGACGTACAGCCGGTGATGCGGACCGTCACGTATTCTCCGGCCCGGTGGACGCCTCGGTCGAGCACGACGACCTTGTTCTGCGACGTGCGGCCGAACAACTGGTCGTCGCGCCGCTTGGATACTCCTTCGACGAGCACCTCGAACGTGCGGCCTACGTCGCGGCGGTTGCTTTCGAGCGACAGCTCGTTCTGCAGCTCGATGATTTGCGTCAGCCGCGCCGTCTTCACGTTTTCGGGCACGTCGTCGGCCATGTGCCTCGCGGCTTTCGTATTCGGCCGCTCCGAGTATTTGAACATGAAGGCGAACTCGTAGCCCACCTCCCGCATCAGCGACAGCGTGTCGCGGTGTTCCTGCTCGGTCTCGGTGCAGAATCCCGCGATCAGGTCGGTCGAGATCGCGCAGTCGGGCAGGATGCGGCGGATCGCCTCGATTCGGCCGAGATACCATTCGCGCGTGTACTTGCGGTTCATCAGTTCCAGTATCCGGGAGTTGCCCGACTGGGCGGGCAGGTGAATGGCGCGGCAGATGTTCGGATGTCTGGCCATCGCGTGGAGCAGTTCGTCGCTCAGGTCCTTGGGGTGGGAGGTCGAGAAGCGCACCCGCAGCAGCGGATCGACGGAAGCCACTTGCTCGAGCAGGCCCGCGAAGTCGGTCGTCTTCCCGTCGCGCTCCCAGCGGTACGAGTTGACGTTTTGGCCGAGCAGCGTCACCTCGCGGTAGCCCGCGCCGAACAGTTCTCCTACCTCGCGCATGATCGACTGCGGGTCGCGCGAACGCTCGGCTCCCCGGGTGTAGGGCACCACGCAGTACGAGCACATGTTGTTACAGCCGCGCATGATCGACACGAAAGCGCTGACGCCGTTGCGGTCGAGCCGCACGGGCGAGATCTCGGCATAGGTCTCCTCCTGCGACAGCAGCACGTTGACCGA
>ERZ857503.1685-NODE-1685-length-11825-cov-2.971028_pt1 | contig 11825 bp, 6 predicted proteins | sample MGYA00519766_ERZ857503 | MGnify/ENA primary metagenome ERZ857503 (study PRJEB31778, sample SAMEA3449345) | human gut metagenome | biome: human gut; feature: human-associated habitat; material: faeces | place: United Kingdom | collected 2010/2012 ...
CGCATCGGTCTACGATGCCATGGTCCGTCTGGCACAGGACTTCTCTCTGCGCTATCCGCTGGTGGATGGTCAGGGTAACTTTGGTTCTGTGGATGGCGACCCCCCGGCTGCCTACCGTTACACCGAGGCCCGCATGAGCCGCATGGCGGTGGAGATGCTGACCGATATCGAGAAGGACACCATCGACTGGGACCTCAACTTTGACGAGACCAAGAAGGAGCCCAGCGTGCTGCCCTGCCGCTTCCCCAACCTGCTGGTCAACGGCAGTCAGGGCATTGCGGTCGGCATGGCCACCAACATCCCGCCCCACAACCTGAGCGAGGTCATTGACGGCTGCATCGCCTATATCGACGATCCGGACATCGACCTGCCCGGCCTGATGGAATACATCAAGGGCCCGGACTTCCCCACTGCCGGCATCATCATGGGCCGCAGCGGCATCCGCGCCGCCTACGCCACCGGCCGCGGCAAGATCACCCTGCGGGGCCGCGCCACCATCGAAGAGACCAAGAACGGCCGCACCCAGATCATCATTACCGAGATCCCGTATATGGTCAACAAGGCCCGCCTCATCGAGAACATGGCCGACCTTGTCAAGGAGAAACGTATCGAGGGCATCACCGGTCTGAACGATGAGACCAACCGCAAGGGCATGCGCATCGTGGTGGACATCCGCAAGGACGCCAACGCACAGGTTATCCTGAACCAGCTGTACCAGTACACCCAGCTGCAGGATACCGTGGGCGTCATCATGCTGGCCATCGACCACAAGGTGCCGAAAGTGCTCACCCTGAAGCAGATGCTCCAGAAATACGTGGAATTTCAGGACGAGGTGGTGCGCCGCCGCACCCAGTACGACCTGAAAAAGGCCAAGGAGCGCGCCCACATTCTGGAAGGCCTGAAGAAGGCTACCGACATCGTGGACGAGCTGATCGCCACCATCCGCGCCTGCAAGGGCGGCATGGCAGAGGCCAAGGCTGCCATCATGGAGCAGTTCGGCTTTGACGACCCGCAGGCAGATGCCATCGTCAAGCTGCAGCTGGGCCGTCTGGCAGGCCTTGAGATCCTGAAGATCGAGGAAGAGCTTGCCAGCCTGCAGGCCAAGATCGAGAACTGGGAGGCCATTCTGGCCGACGATGCCCGTGTGCTTGCCATCGTCAAGGAAGAGCTGCTGGAAATGAAGAAGCGCTTCGGCGACGAGCGCCGCACCGAGATCCAGTCCGTGACCGGTGAGGTGGATATCGAGGATCTGATCGCCGAGGAGCAGTGTGTCTACACCCTGACCGAGGCCGGCTATATCAAGCGCCAGCTCAAGGCCACCTATCAGGCACAGCGCCGCGGCGGACGCGGCATTTCCGGCATGACCCGCAAGGAAGAGGACATTGTGCAGGAAATGTTCGTAGGCTCCACCCACGACTATGTGCTCTTTGTTACCGACCGGGGCCGTCTGTTCCGCATCAAGGGCTACACCATTGCCGAGGGCAGCCGCACCAGCAAGGGCAGCAACATCGTCAACCTGCTGCAGCTGGCCGAGGGCGAAAAGGTCACCAACATGATCTGCCAGTCGAAGGAAGCCGACACCGAGGGCGGCTTTGTGACCATGGTCACGAAGCAGGGCCTCATCAAGCGCACCCCGCTGGAACAGTATGCTAACATCCGTAAGTCCGGCCTGATCGGCATTGCCCTGAACGAGGGCGACGCTCTGGCATGGACCCGCCTGACCTCCGGCCACGATATGCTCATCGTTGCCACCCGCAACGGTCAGGCCATCCGCTTCAACGAAGCCGATGCACGTCCCATGGGCCGCAGCGGCCACGGCGTGCGTGCCATCCGTCTGGCCGAGGGCGATGAAGTTGTGGGCGTGTGCATCTGCCGCGAGGGCGGCACGGTGCTCACCGTCACCGAGAACGGCAAGGGCCGCCGGTCGGACATCGACACCTACCGCATCACCGCCCGCGGCGGCAAGGGCATCCGCAACTACGATGCCGCCAAGGATAAGGTGGCTGCGGTCAAGATCGTGGACGATGTGGATGATGTGCTGCTGAGCAGTCAGGAGGGCATCATCATCCGCCTGCACGCAAACGAGATCCCGCTGCAGAGCCGCTACGGTTCCGGCGTGCGGGTGATGCGCTTGGGTGAGAACGACAAGGTGATGGTACTTGCCCGCACCGACCACGACGACGAGGCCCAGACCGAGCAGATCGACACTTCCGATGCTGATGCAGAGCCGACTGCCGAGCAGCTTGCCGCCATGGAAGCTGCAGATGCTGCCGCCGCTGCAGAAGCCCCGGAAGCAGACGATAAGGGCGAAGAGTAAACCTTGAAAACACAATAAGATTTGAAAGAAGCCGCCGCGCAGAGATTTCTGCACGGCGGCTTCTTTTCAAATCCATCCAAACCATGTATAATAGAAATAGCGTGTGAGGAATAAAAATAAACACAGAAAGTGGTTTAAGGAACATGACAGAGCAAAAAAAATCCCCGGAGATCAGCATCATCGTGCCGGTGTATAAGGTGGAAAAATACCTGAACGAATGCATTGATTCCATTCTGGCACAGACCTTTACGGATTTTGAGCTGATCCTGGTGGACGATGGCTCCCCGGACAACTGCCCTGCCCTGTGTGATGCGGCGGCGGAAAAAGACAGCCGCGTGCGGGTGATCCATAAAATCAACGGCGGTGTAAGCACAGCTCGCAATGCGGGTTTGGCAGCTGCACAGGGAAATTGGATCGGCTTTGTGGACCCGGATGACTTTGTAGACAAGACTTACTACGAAAAAATGCTGCGGGCAGCAAAGCAGACAGGTGCTGAACTTGCAGTCTGCAACGAAGTTTTTATGGAAGAGGATGGAAGTCTTTGTGATTATCAGGAACAGCCTTTACGTACAGAAGTGCTTTCCCGTGAGGAAGCAATACACCGCATCCGCCTTACGCCGTTGATTCAGGCAGCAACAAGACTGCATCGGAGAGATGTGCTGGAAGGAATCGTTTTTCCTGTGGGCAAAAACTATGAAGATGCATTTACCACACCGGAAATCATTGAACATGCAACAGCTGTGGCTTGTATAAAGGAAAAACTGTACCATTACCGGCTGCATCCGGCAAGCATCATGCATGGAAAGGTCACCTTGAAAAATCTGGATGAGATCGATGCAAACTACGGCCTTCTTGCTTGTGCACTCAAGTATGGAAAAAAAGACACAGCATTTCTGCAGTATGTACTGATGAAACGCATGCTCCGAAACACAAAAAAAAATCTGCCACCCAAACAGAGAAACAGTGAACGGGTTCAGCAGGCGGAAGCGTGCTTGAAAAAAGCAGGCAGAGAGGTTCGTCAACAGGGGGCCTGTACCCTGCGCAACGCAGCAGAAACCGCACTCTGCATTGCAAACCCGCAGTTCTACTTCAACTTCAAGTACCGGAAATAAAACTGAATTCCGAATGGGAGAAATACTGTGAGTGAAAGAACAGAAAGTGGAAAACCGGAGATCAGCATCATCGTGCCAGTGTATCAGGTGGAAAAATATCTGAATGAGTGTATTGATTCCATCCTCGCTCAGACCTTTACAGATTTTGAACTGATCCTTGTGGACGATGGCTCCCCGGACAACTGCCCTGCCCTGTGCGATGCAGCAGCAAAAAGGGACAGCCGCGTGCGGGTGATCCATAAGCAAAACGGCGGTGTAAGCACAGCCCGCAATGCGGGTCTGGATGCAGCACAGGGAAATTGGATCGCATTTGTGGATTCGGATGATACAGCAGCACCAGAATATCTGGAAAAAATGCATAAGGCAGTGCTGGAAACGGGTGCAGATTTTGCAATCTGCAGCAGTCAGTGCATTGATGAAACGGGCAAAACGCTTGCAGGCGGAGAACATCGCCTTTTGAACGAGTTTTTGCCGCAGGAGGAAGTTCTGCGCCGGATGGTGGTGTCGGATTTTCAGGTTCCGTGGAATAAGCTTTATCGCCGAAAACTGCTGGAAAATCTGCGCTATCCAGAAAACAAGGCATTTGAAGATACCTGTCTCATGCCGGTCATTTACGCAAGAGCGGCTTCTGCCTGCGGTGTATGGGATTTTTTATACAATTACCGCATCGTTACCGGCAGTGCCATGCACCGCAAGACTACCTTGAAAACACTGGACTGGGTGGAAGCATGGTACCGCCTGTTTGATGTGCTGTACCAAAACGGCATCCGGGATGCTTTGTGTGCAGCCTATCGCCCGATTTTGACTGCCGTGTGGGACATCTGGCTGCACCTGACACCGGAAGAGCGCAAAAGCCCCCGGATGAAGGAAGCCTTTGCGTATGAGCGCACAGCCCGCCATCGGCTGATGCAAGCCCGCGGCGTAACACTAAAAAATTTGTGGGCGGCAGTGGTCTGCGCTGCATCGGCCTGCAGTTATCTGGATCTATGCCGCAAAAGGGCGGAAAGACGGCAGAAAACGACCTGAAGCAATGAGGAGTTTATTGTGCAGGAACAACATAAAAAACAGCCGGAGATCAGCATCATCGTGCCGGTATATAAGACAGAGCGTTTTCTGAGCGCCTGCATCTCTTCCATCCTTGCCCAGACCTTCACGGATTTTGAGCTGATCCTGGTGGACGATGGCTCTCCGGACAGCTGCCCTGCTTTGTGCGATGCCGCAGCGGCAAAGGACAGCCGCATCCGGGTCATTCACCAGAAGAATCGTGGCCTGAGCGTGGCACGCAATGCCGGGCTGGACGCGGCAGAGGGCGAATGGATCGCCTTTGTGGATTCAGACGACACCATCACGCCGGACTTCTGCGCAAAGCTTTACCATGCGGCGCAGGAGGCCGGTGCACAGATGGCCGTGTGCAATTACCGGCAGGTGGACGAAGCCCTGACCCCCATCCGGGAGCAGTATCTGCATGTGCGGCGGGAGGTGCTGACCCCGGAGCAGGCGTTGGAGCACAGCACCCTTCTGCCCTACATGGTGGTGTGGAACAAGCTGTACCACCGCAGCATTTTTGCGCAGCTGCGCTTTGCAGAGGGCAAGCTGAACGAGGACACCCTGCTGATCGCCTACGCCTACGAAAAAGCGGACAGAATCGCGAATATCCCGGATGCGCTGTACCTTTACCGCAAGGTGGCGGGCAGCATCGTCAACAGCAAAGTCACCCTGCGCAATCTCGACCGTGTGGAAGCAAACTATACCGTGTTCGAGTGCGTCCGCCGCCATGGCATCACGGGTTCGCTGTGTGAGCTGTACTGGGCACTGCTGCACTCCCTGATCGATGTGGGAATGCACCTGACCGCCGAAGAGCGCCGGAGTGCCCGGATGCAGCAGGCGCGGGAGTACGAGCGCTGCGCCCGCCGGGCCTTGCGTCAGGAACATGCTATTACCCTGAGGGCACTGGGCAACACCCTGTGTTTTATTATTTCACAGGACTGGTATTTTGCCCGCCGATGGAAAAATACCGTGTAACCGCGCAGGTTTGTCTGGACTTCCCTGCAAAGATATGCTACAATGGCAAAACAATCACAAATACCCGTGGGGGAGTAGCAGGCGCTTTTGCAGGGCGCAGCAAGTCAACATGATGACCGTTGGTTCCGGTCTGGCTTGCTTTCATTTGCGAGACTCATGTGTTTTTGGCGCATAGAACAGCGCCCGTGCACATGGAGTTGGTTTCAAAAAAATCACCCGGTCCCGGACGTACATGTGCGCCCGGGACCGGGTTTTGTATTGCCCGATATTCTGGTCAGATTCAGGAGGCAGACAATATGGAATGGAGCTTTGTATTTTTCCTCAACAGTGCCCTGCTGGGCGTGGGCCTTGCAATGGATGCGTTCTCGGTGTCTATGGCAAACGGCCTGCACGACCCCCGCATGAGCAGGGGAACCATGTGCAGGATCGCGGGCACCTTTGCCCTTTTTCAGGCCGTGATGCCCATGACGGGCTGGGTGTGCGTGCACACCATTGTGGAGCTGTTCTCTTCGTTTGAAAAGTTCATCCCGTGGATCGCACTGGCACTGCTGGGCTATATTGGCGGCAAAATGCTGGTGGATGGCATCAAGGGCGAAGAGGCCGAAGAAGCAGCAGAGCTGAGTGCGGGTGCACTGCTCATGCAGGGCGTGGCTACCAGCATTGATGCGCTTTCGGTGGGCTTCACCATTTCGGAATACGGCTGGCTGATGGCACTTGCGGCATCGCTCATCATTGCGGTGGTCACCTTCTTTATCTGCATGGCGGGCCTGCGCATCGGCAAAAAGTTTGGCACCAAGCTCTCCGGCAAGGCATCCATTCTGGGCGGCATCATCCTCATTGGCATAGGTCTGGAAATTTTTATTTCCGGGGTGTTCTGAAATTCAGACAGCATAAAACAAAAGGGCACGGCGCTGCAATGCGCTGTGCCCTTTCGTTTTATAAAATGTTCCACATAGAACAATTACTTTTCCGGCTCAAAATAATCGGCATATTCCTCGGTCAGCTTGGAGCCAAGCCGCCGGATGCCGCCGTACAGGTGCCGTTCCACCAACGGTTCAAAGGCGGCAAGGTCGCACCGCTCGATGGCGTTCATCAGGTTGCGGTGGTCTGCGATCACCTCGGCAAGGCCGCCGGTGGTCATGGTGTCCAGCATCCGGAAGCGGCTGTAGTCGGCGTGGGCGTTCTGCAGGGTGCTCCACAGGTACATTTTATCCATGGCGGCAAACCATGTCCCGTGCAGGGCACGGTCGGCTTCGTACAGCTTGTTGTAATCCGGGCTCTCCATGGCCGCAAGGGCCTCGTAGGCTTCCACCCGCCTGCGGATCAACGCCCGCTGCTCCGGGGTGCACCGGGGCGAAAAATCCCGCAATACGCGGGCTTCCACGGCGGTGCGCTCGTAGATCAGCTCGTCCACGATGCGGCGGTTCAGCCGGGTAACGGTGGTGCCCTTGTAAGGCACGATCTTTACCAGCCCGTTTTCCTGCAGCTTCTGCAGCACCACCCGGATCAGGGTGCGCGGTGCGCCAAAGCGGGCACAGAGCGGATTTTCGCTCAGCGAAGAGCCGGGGCGGATGGTCAGGTCAATGATCTCCCGCTCCAGCACAGCATAGATCTCAGCATCAGTTTTGTATTGTTCCATACCTCTCACCTAATGGAAATGCATTATCCTTCAAACGTTTTCCAGAACGCACCCTCCGGCAGCGGCAGCGTGAATGCCATGGGCTTTCCGGTCTCCGGGTGCAAAAACTGCAGGCCGCAGCTCTGCAGGGCAATGCTGCCTTTTACGCGGCTTCCGTATTTGCCGTCTCCGGCCAGCGGATGCTTCCGGGATGCAAACTGCACCCGGATCTGATGGGTGCGGCCGGTGTGCAGCGTGATCTCAGCAAGGCTCATCTCTCCTGTCGTTTTCACGATGCGGTATTCCAGCACGGCTTCCCGCACGCCCTTGCGGGGGCGGCTGACCGGGAAGACCCGGCCCTTCCGGCTGTCCTTGAATAAGTAGTCGCGCAGGACGCCTCCGGCGGGGAGCGTTTCGTCCGGCCCGCCTGCAATGACGGCACGGTACTGCTTGATGAACTGCGGCACTTCCGGCTTCCCTTCGGCCCTGCCATCCTGCACAGCGTAGGCGTTCTGGCTCTGGGTGATCTGACGGCTGAGTGCGGCCGCAGCCCCGGGCGTTCTGGCAAACACCATCAGACCGGAAACACCCGTGTCCAACCGGTGCACCACGCCTACAAAGGCATCCGGCTGGCCCCACAGCTGCCGCAGGGCTGCGGGCACGCCCTCTTCGCTGGAAAGTCCGGCGGGCTTGTCCAGCACCACAAGGGCGGCATCTTCGTACAGGATATTCACAGCCTGCCCTCGGCGATCAGGGCCTTGAGCTTCAGGATACCGGCAATGGTCTTGCCGTCCCGGATCTCGCCGCTCATGACCATCTCATAAGCTTTATCCAGCGGCACACGGTCAGGGGTCAGGAATTCATCGGCATCCAGATGCATCTGGGTCTTGTGCAGGCCGGTGGCGACCCATGTGTAGATCACTTCGGTGTCATAGCCCACGGTGGGGAAAAACTGGCCCAGAGAGATATAATTGTCCGCGGTCAGGCCGCACTCCTCGCCCAGCTCCCGCTTGGCGGCTTCGAAGGGGTCTTCGCCCTTTTCCAGCTTGCCGGCGGGCAGCTCCCACAGCTCCTGCTGCATGGCGTAGCGGAACTGGCGCACCATGCAGATGGTGCCGTCCTCAAAATAGGGCAGGATGCACGCACCGCCGTGGTGATGCACCACTTCGCGTTCGGCGGTCTTGCCGTTTTCCAGCAGAGCAGTGTCTTTTGTCAGGGTGATCACCCGGCCCTCGAAGAGCACCTCACTGGTGAGTGTTTTTTCGTAATGCACGGTCTTCTCCATTTTATTACCCTCTTTGCCCGGCGCTGCGCCGGTTTTCTATGGCTTCAGTTTACGGCAAAATGAGGTTTGTTGTCAATAAAGATGTGATAAATACAAGGGAGAGTGAACCCTCTCAGGCTCACTGCGTTCGCCAGCTCCCCCGAAAGGGGGAGCTTTTTGTATCTTCCGGTCAGCACAAATAAAGCTCCCCCTTTGGGGGAGCTGGCACGGCGCAAGCCGTGACTGAGAGGGTTCCCTCCCCTTTTTGCGAAAAAAATTACAGGATCTGGCAAAGCAGGCAGGCCAAAACCGGAAAATCCGCGCCAGTGCTCACTTTAACGAACTAAAGACGTACAAAAGCGCTAAAAAAATTTCTTTATTTTTGGTGCGTTTGTTGAGCGGTTTGCGTTTACTTTATGGGCGGAATTTGCTATTATAGTATACAAGCAATAGTGCCTTTATGGGGTTCTCCGGTCCCATGTGGGGCATATTGCCCCGCGCAAAAGGTACCAAATTCTGAATAATGGAGGAAGAAAAATGCCTAGAGCAAAGCAAACTATGGATGGCAATACCGCTGCCGCCCATGTAGCGTATGCCTACACGGACGTGGCTGCCATCTACCCCATTACCCCGTCTTCTCCGATGGCTGACTCTGTGGACCAGTGGTCCGCAGCTGGCCAGAAGAACATCTTCGGCAATCAGGTCAAGGTCGTCGAGATGGAATCTGAGGCCGGCGCTGCTGGCGCTGTGCACGGCTCTCTGGGTGCAGGTGCTGTTACCACCACCTTCACCGCTTCTCAGGGCCTGCTGCTGATGATCCCCAACATGTACAAGATCGCTGCTGAGCAGCTGCCCTGCGTGTTCGATGTTTCTGCACGTACCGTTGCTACTCAGTCCCTGAACATCTTTGGTGATCACAGCGACGTTATGGCATGCCGTCAGACCGGCTTTGCAATGCTGGTCGAGAGCAGCGTGCAGGAAGTCATGGATCTGTCCCCTGTCGCACATCTGTGCGCCATCGAGGGCAAGGTTCCCTTCCTGAACTTCTTCGATGGCTTCCGTACTTCTCATGAGTACCAGAAGATCGAGAAGTGGGATTACGCCGATCTGAAGGAAATGTGCAACATGGAGGCTGTGGAGGAGTTCCGTAAGAAGGCTCTGAACCCCGAACACCCCAAGATGCGCGGCTCCCACGAGAACGGCGACGTGTTCTTCCAGCATCGTGAGGCATGCAACAGCGTTTACAACGCTCTGCCTGCTGTTGTTGAGAAGTACATGGCCAAGATCAACGCAAAGCTGGGCACCAACTACGATCTGTTCAACTACTACGGCGCACCCGATGCTGACCGTGTGATCGTGGCTATGGGCTCCATCTGCGACGTTGCAGAGGAAGTTATCGATTACCTGAACGCACACGGCGAGAAGGTCGGCCTTGTGAAGGTGCATCTCTACAGGCCTTTCTCTGTGAAGCATTTGGTTGAGGTTCTGCCAGCTTCCGTCAAGAAGATTTCCGTGCTTGACCGCACCAAGGAGCCCGGCTCCCTGGGCGAGCCGCTTTATCTTGATGTTGTGGCGGCCCTGCACGACACGCCGTTTGCAAATATCCCGGTTTATGGCGGCCGTTATGGCCTCGGCTCCAAGGATACAAACCCGGGCCATATCATTTCCGTTTTCCGTAATATGGAGGCGGCGGAGCCGAAAAAGCGTTTTACCATCGCAATTGAGGATGATGTGACGCATCTCTCCCTGCCGGTGAGCGAGAATCCGGATACCACGCCGAAGGGCACTCACTCCTGCAAATTCTGGGGTCTTGGCGCAGACGGTACTGTCGGCGCAAACAAGAACTCCATTAAGATCATCGGCGATAATACCGATATGTATGCACAGGGCTATTTTGCCTATGACTCCAAAAAATCCGGCGGCGTAACGACCTCCCACCTGCGCTTTGGTGAGAAGCCGATCAAATCCACCTATCTGATCAATCAGGCGGATTTCGTGGCCTGCCACAACCCATCCTATGTGACAAAATATAAGATGGTTGAGGATCTTAAGAAGGGCGGCATCTTCCTGCTCAACTGCTCCTGGGATGCCGCGCAGCTCGATGAGCATCTGCCCGGCTCCATGAAGCGCTATATTGCGCAGAACGATATCCAGTTCTATACCATCGACGCTACCCACATTGCAAAAGAGCTTGGCCTCGGCGGGCGTGTCAATACGATCTTGCAGGCTGCCTTCTTCAAACTCTCCGGCATCATCCCGGAAGAGAAGGCTGTTCAGCTCATGAAGGACGCTGCCACCCGCTCCTACGGTAAGAAGGGCGAGAAGATTGTTGCTATGAACCACGCTGCGATTGAGCGCGGCGTTGCGGGCACGGTAAAGGTTGAGATCCCGGCCTCCTGGGCAAATGCTGAGGATACGGTTGTGGAGACAGAGGTCAACACCGACCGCCCCGAGCTTAAAAAGTTCGTCAAGGAGATTCTTGAGCCCGCGAGCGCCCAGCTTGGCGATCAATTGCCCGTATCCGCCTTCAAGGATACGGCGGACGGTACCTTCCCGCAGGGCTCCGCTGCGTTTGAAAAGCGCGGCATCGCAGTTGATACGCCCTGCTGGATTCCGGAAAATTGTATCCAGTGTAACTTCTGCTCCTATGTTTGCCCGCATGCGGTCATTCGCCCGTTCGCACTGACAGAGGAAGAGGCCAAGAACGCCCCTGAGGGCATGAAGATGAAGCCGATGACCGGCGTGCCCGGCATGCAGTTCTCAGTTGCTATCTCCGCGCTTGACTGCACGGGCTGCGGCTCCTGCGCAAACGTCTGCCCCGGTATGAAGGGCGAGAAGGCGCTTGTGATGAAGCCGCTTGAGACACAGGCTCATGAGCAGGAGAAATTCAACTATGCGCATGCTCTGCCCGAAAAGCCGGAGGTTGCCGCAAAATTCAAGGAGACCACCGTCAAGGGCAGCCAGTTTAAGACTCCGTTGCTTGAGTACTCCGGCGCATGCGCCGGCTGCGGCGAAACGCCGTATGCAAAGCTTGTTACCCAGTTGTTCGGCGATCGTATGTATATCGCCAATGCAACGGGCTGCTCTTCCATCTGGGGCGGTTCCGCACCGAGCACGCCCTACACGGTGAATAAGAAGGGTCAGGGCCCGGCTTGGTCGAACTCCCTGTTTGAAGACAACGCGGAATTCGGCTACGGCATGTTCCTTGCCAACGCACAGATCCGTGCGCGCCTGGAGGAGAACGTGAACGTTCTTGCTGAATGCGATAAGGCTGGCGTGGCGGAAGCTGCGAAGGCTTGGATTGACACAAAGAACGACAGCGGCGCCAATATGGCTGCATCTGAAGCGCTCATTAAGCTCCTTGAGGACACAGCGTTTGATAAGGATTGCTGCAAGGCTGCTGCCGAGGCGATCCTGAAGGATCAGGATTATCTCAATAAGAAGTCCATCTGGATCTTCGGCGGCGACGGTTGGGCATACGATATCGGCTTC
>ERZ857503.1689-NODE-1689-length-11808-cov-3.175700_pt1 | contig 11808 bp, 6 predicted proteins | sample MGYA00519766_ERZ857503 | MGnify/ENA primary metagenome ERZ857503 (study PRJEB31778, sample SAMEA3449345) | human gut metagenome | biome: human gut; feature: human-associated habitat; material: faeces | place: United Kingdom | collected 2010/2012 ...
TCATCGGCTTCCTGACCCCGTGGCTCGACTTTGTCATGGCCAAGGTGATCTGCCGTACGCAATCCAACTACACCGTGGCATTGGGCCTGTGGCTCATGCTGCAGAAGGAATATATCCAGAACTGGTTTGCCCGCTTCGCCGCGGCCGCGGTCGTGATCTCCGTTCCGATCGCCATCCTGTTCATTGTGATGCAGCGCTTCTATCAGGAGTCCATGTCGGGCTCCGTGAAGGGCTGACGGAAAGGTAACGCAATAATGACGCTCGTAGACAACTTTGCACAGCCGAACACGAGCGTCGCCGAACCGTTCCCGCTTTGTTTGGAACGGCCTCTGGGTGCCGTGGTTGCTCAATCCGGCACCCAGTTCGCTCTCTGGGCTCCTTCCGCACAAAAGGTGACCCTGAGACTGTTCTCGCGTGGCTCCATGGGGGAAAGCGGCGACGCTCTGATTGGACAGTACACGATGCGTCCGGAATCCGACGGTTCCTGGACGTACGATTTCGCCGACAACAAGCACGGCGTGTATTACGACTTTTTGATTGAACGCGATTGCGGTTCCGTGGACCGCGTCGCCGATCCGTGGGCGCGCGGGGCCGGTGTGAACGGCCGGCGCAGCATGGTCGTGGACTTCAGCCGCACCAATCCGGATGGTTGGTACCGCGACCATATGCCGGACGTGCCGCTTGCGCAGACGGTGGTCTGGGAAACCCATGTGGGCGATTTCAGCAATGATCCCGCCGGCGGTTTCCCCGAATCGCATCGGGGCAAGTACCTGGCGTTCACCGACGACGGTACGTCTCTGGACGGGCATCCCGACTTTCCCACGGGCGTCGCATATCTCAAGAAACTTGGCGTCACCGCGGTGCAGCTCATGCCGATTTACGATTTCGGTTCCGTGGACGAAGAGACCTGCGATCGCTACAACTGGGGGTACGATCCGGTCAATTACAACGTGCCGGAAGGCTCGTATTCCACCAATCCGTTCGACGGGTCGGTGCGCATCCGCGAAGTGAAGCAGATGGTGCAGGCGCTGCACAACGCCGGCATCAAAGTGATCATGGACGTGGTCTACAACCACATGTTCTCGCCCGATAATTGGTTTGAGCGGTCGGTGCCGGACTATTTCCTGCGCCGTAAGCCCAACGGCGCGCTGGCCAACGGATCCGGCTGCGGCTGCGATATGGCCACCGAACGCAAGATGTTCCGCCGGTTCATCCTGGAATCCGTGACGTTCTGGGCGCGCGAATACCACATGGACGGCTTCCGTTTCGACCTGATGGGGGTGATTGACGTGGACACCATGAATGCCGTGCGTGCCGCGCTGGAAGAGATTCCCGGCCGTGGACGCGACATCCTCATGTACGGCGAACCGTGGTCCGCGGGCGCCACCGCGCCGCTGCCCAGCGACACCGTGCTGGCTGACAAGTCAGGCCTGTCGAAGCTTGACAGTCGCATCGGCCACTTCTGCGACACCACGCGAGACACCATCAAGGGCCATGTGTTCTTCTCGGACCGCCCGGGTTATGTGAACGGTGGCATGCACGAGAACGTAGCGGCTGTGCGTGAGGCCGTGGACGCGTGGCGTCGCGGCAAACATTCGGAAGGAGTGGCAGGTCAGGGCATTCAATACGTGTCCGCGCACGACGACCTCACGCTGTGGGACAAGTTGTGCGCGAGCTTTGCGGCTGGTTCGTTGGGCAGCACCGTGGCCGAAGGCGTTAACGAAAATACCGTGGATGTGCCAAAAGTCATGTATGACGCCGATTTCTCGGCGGAAGGGCTGGCCGGTGTCGGTCCGCAGATTGCGGCCGCGCTGACCGACGTGATGGACGCCAACAAGCTGGCTGTGGGTATCACGCTTACCTCCACCGGCATCCCGTTCACGCTGTCCGGCGAGGAGTTCGCACGTACCAAATTCGGCAGCTCTGATTCTTACGATTCCGCCAAAGAGCTTAACTGGCTCGATTGGAACCGTGCATGGCAGAAGCGCGATTTGATTGAGTATTACGCGAAGTTGATTGCATTGCGCAAGTCTGATCCACAGTGGTTCGACGGCAATCGCAATATCGTCGATACGGAAGGCGACGAACTCGTGTTCCGCGTCGGCGATTATCTGATGGCCGCCAATCCAAGCAGACACGTCGGCGTTATTGACGTGGCCGTAACGGGTTTGGAACCGATTGACGGAATACGGAGATACTGGTGTGGTCTCGGCTCGTCCGTCAGTCCGATGGAAGGCAATGTGAGCGCAGGTGATGGCGATTATTTGATTGTTCCACCGCATACGTTTGCAATCTGGCGGTTGCAGTAATACTCTCAGTAGGGAAGCTACAAAACGGCGACCGCAAAGCTGCGGTCGCCGTAACCGATACGGCAATGGGGCCGGAAAACCAGAAAGGATACGAGAAGTGGGAGCCGGAGCTCATAATCCACGATATGAGGTGGTATTTTTCGACCTCTACGGGACGTTGATCGACATTCGTACAGACGAACAGAGCGAAACCGCCTGGCAGGCGCTATATGACTGCGTTTGCGAACTGGGTGCCGACTACGAATCGGTCGACGAAATGCGCGAACGCTTCGAAAAACTTGAGGCCCGCGAAATGGTCCATCAAGCCGATCGTGCAATCGTCCGTAACGGATGGGATGAATTCGATATCCTGCCGGTCTACCGGTCGCTGCTGATGAACCGTAGTGAGGAGGCTGAAAAGAAACTGGCACTGCCGCAAGCCGCGCTGAAAGCCGCATGGGCGTTCCGGCAGGGCAGCACCAGCATGATCCGCCTGTATCCGGGCGCACTCGACATGATCGAAGCATTGCAGGAGGCCGGCGTCGTCGTGGCGCTGCTAAGCAACGCACAAGCCTGCTATACTCGCCCCGAACTGGAAATGACCGGCTTGGCGAACGTACTGGACGACGTGATTATCTCCAGCGAAGAGAAAATCCGCAAGCCTGCCCGCGACTTGTACATGTTGGCTCTCGACCGCGAGTTCGTAATCGCAAAAAACGCGCTCATGGTGGGCAACGATGAAGCAAACGATATTATCGGAGCCAATTCCGCCGGTCTCGACGCAGCATACTTCCGTACGGAAATTTCGCCGATGAGCGACCCGCCCAAGTCGGAGCATGCGGTATGTTCGTTTACCGGTGCCGACTACGACGGTCTGCTGAAATTCGTGCTGAACGCGTGAAACGCGCGTAGGTTGCGTCTTGGGCGTACTGGGCGTCTTGGGCGCACGAAAGGCCGTATGCGGAACTGAGGAGGACATATGGAAAGCTATGTCGAGCAGGGTGCTGGAGCTGATTCGATTGAACAGATCGGATTCGGCGGCGCTCGCCGTACCAAGAAGAAGCACCGCGGACTGACGGTGTTCCAGCTCAAGGTCATCGGCGCTGTGGCGTTGGCTCTGTCAGCTGGTAGCACCACCATTGTGCCGCTGTTTTTCGGTTCCGACGTCAATAATATGACGTCGCTCACGGCGATGGTCTTAAGCGAGGTCGTATCTTGGTTTGCTATTCCGATTTACGCGTGGCTGCTGGTGCAGGGTTTCCGTGAAACACATAGTCGCGTCGCGTACGGCCTGCAGCTGTTCATCCTCGCCGTGGTGTGTGAGGTGCCGTACGACCTCTGCACGTCGCATAAGGCTTTCGATTTTGGCTCGCAGAACCCTGTTTTCGGTCTGTTCATCGCGTTCGTTGTGCTTGCCGTGTTGGATTGGGTGGCGGCGCGCTACCAGAAGTCAATGAAGATTGTGCTGTCGGTCGGTCTGGTGTTGATCGGACTGTTGTGGGATCTGCTGCTGCGCGTCGGCCTGCGCCAGCATATGATGAGCGTCGGCTCGGTGACGCTTGGTTTCGTGCTGATTTTCACGTTGATGCGCCAGCATGAGAATTCGATGATGTTCACTGCCGGCCTGTTTGGCGCGGTGATGATGATTATGCCTGGCATTGGCGTTGCATTCGTGCATTATTACAACGGCGAGTTGGGTTATAAGCGGCAGTGGACGAAGTGGGCTTTTTACGCGGCTTATCCAGTTATTTTGATATTTTGTGCTATTGGTGCAACATTAGCGTGATTTTTGACAACGTTCGCAGTATAATAGTAGCAATATGGGAGAGCATTGCCGCTCGGGCAAGTGTTTCCAAGGCTGGGAACGTTTGTGATTATGATGCAGAAACCGCAAAGGGGTTGAGAGATGGATAGAGCAGGCATTCGCGAGGTGGCCAAGGCCGCGGGTGTGTCGATTTCCACGGTGTCGCGCGCGTTCACGCGTCCGGAACTGGTGTCCGAACGTACACGTCGCAAGGTGCTGGAAACTGCCGACAAGCTTGATTTCAACATCTCCCGTTCCGCCACGTCGCTGAAATCCGGCCAATCGTACCGTGTGGCGATGCTGATGAATGAAGAGATCACTAGCTGGTTCAATACGGAAGTGTTCGCTGGAATCGAATCCGTCATGCATAATGCCGGGTATGACGTATCGCTGTTCCAGCATGTCGACACCGCCGAAAATCGCAAGGAATTCTTCACGAATTTGCCCGTCCGCCGCAACGTGGACGCCGTATTCGTAACGTCGTTCGGCGTGGATCCGAAGGAAATCCAGCAGCTCAAACGCATCCACGTGCCGATCATCGGCATCAATACGCCGACGCAAAGCGGCTTCGACGCCACCATCTCCATCGACGATGAGGACGGCATGTTCACCGCCGCCCAGCATCTGATCAATCTGGGGCACAAGAATATCGTGTACGTGTGCTCCGATGCGGTCGATTCCATTAATTCCTCCATCGATGCGCGAGGACAGGGCTTCATCCGCGCCTGCAAGACGATGGAGGCCTCCCATGACTTCAAGTGGCGCGTCGTCTCTGTGCCGCGTGGCAAGACCTTCGCCGACTCGGCGTTGACCGCGCTGCTTGCGTTGGACGAGTTCCCGGACGCGATCTGCTGCCAGATGGATATGATGGCGATTCCGCTGGTGTTGCGTTTGGAACGTTACGGCCACCACACGCCGAGTGACTATTCGATTATCGGCTTCGACGATTCGCCGTACGCCGACACTGTGAACCTGACCACCATGCGCCAGGATCCGTATGCGATGGGTCGCGCGGCCGCACAAAAGGCCATGAAGCTTATCGAAGGCGAGCCGCTTGAGAACGCGCATGAGATTGTGCGCGCCCAGCTCGTGCTGCGCGGCACCGATTCCGTGTACGGCACTGGCCGCTGAGAGCCGAGTCTCATTGTCCTTCTGCAGCCCGTCAATGCCGACGGGCTGATTGTGATAGCCCGGGGTGGATTGGTAGGGGATACCCCCACTGTAGTCACGGTGTGTGGCATACGTTTTCAGGAAAAAATGAAACAATTTGCAGTGATGTGTTTCATGACACGCCAATCGGGGGCTGATGAATGATGAATTTCATTCAATGATCAGCATGTGTTTTTGATTTTGCAATCGTTGACAAACCTTTGAATATCAGGCTTTAAAGCGTTGTCCCCGTGAGAGGGGACGAAAAAACGTATCGGGGGAGGGGTGTGGGTTCTTTCTGTTTCATTTTGTTTTCATAACTGCAAAGGTTATCATAGTAAACCGTAGGTCAGAGAAAAGGGTAAACAGAGGTTTCCGGCTGTGTTGCCGGAGATGGGAACAGCGCAGAAGCTATACGTAAAACAGAAGTGATAACGGCATTATGCAAAGGATATCAACCCTCGAGTTGAGGGGCTCAGAAGGGTGAACACTTTGCGGATAGGGGACAAGATGAGGCAATGGCGTAATGGTGCCGGCAACGCACCACGACACTATGCAGGAACGCGATCGGCATCCGGTTGCGCGCTTTCGCGTACCCGCTCCCTGACCGCTGCCGCCATAGCGGTAGCCATGATGGCCACCGTAGCAGTAACTTCCCTCCTCCCCGCCTACAATGCCAAAGCTGACGAAAGTCACAATGACGGCGCAATCTGCACGCCTACCAGCATTTCCCTTGGCACCGATACCGGTAGCGGAACTGTGGATTCCGGAATCGCCACATATGTTGGCGGTGATATGTATGTAGGCCAGAAAGCCTCATCCGGCAATATGAATAACGTCAATGGGCCGTCTGGTTCATACGCTGCCGAAGCCGAGGGCTTGACCGCGGTGAACGGCAAGCTGCTTATGCATCCGCTTAAGGGGCTATGGACTTCGTATTACACGGATAAAGATGGCGTGAAGAATGGTTATATAAAAGACTACAAGGGCTTCCGTTTTGGCATTGTGGGCTTTGGTGGTCAGTATCGTCCGGCAACAGGTTCCTCCACGCTTGAGGTGAGGGGTAATAGCTCCGATAGCGACATCAGTTGGGTCGGCGGTGCGCAGGCTTGGGGTAATGCCGGATGGGTCGGCCAGACCAAGACTTCGGAGCCGAATTACACGGCTAACATTGCTGGCGCTTCAACCAACGTGTACGGCGGTTCGTCCAACGACATTCTCGGTGCGTCTTACGGCTCGCAGAATACCGATAAGAACAAGTACGACAATCGCAACTCCGTTTACGTGCCGAGCGATACAAGCGGTACTGTCAACTGGAATCAGAATGATGATCAGATAGGTTCCACCGGTCAGACATTCACCGAGTTCGGCTCCTATATCAAGACGCTGTCGGGGAATCTGAGCGGCCTCAGCAAGCAGCAGTCAAGCAGCGTCTACGTGGCTGATGCGACAATCTCGTCAGATAACGAAAATCAAAACGGCCTTGTTCGCACGAAGTTCGATGGAAGCTATACCTTCACCATCAACAACGTGCATGAGAAGATCATCAAGTTTGTAGGCAATGGCACGTCCTCCATGCAGGTGTTCAATCTGCCGGCAAGCATGCTTAACGAGTCCTCGTCGTATACCGGCGTGAGCTTTAGCTTCTCGAATATTCCGGACACTTCTTCCGTGGTCATTAATGTGACCGGTGAGAATGTGGACTTCCACAATGGTTGGCGGTTCTGGTGGACCGATATGAATAATCAGACCGTGGAGTTGGGCGGTCTCTATATGGACCCTGCCTACGCCAAGCGTGCTCAGCAGATCATGTGGAACTTCGCGGATGCGAGCAACGTGGTCATCCGAGGCGGTCAGGGTTCGGGTACTACGACTCGTAGTGCCAAGAATTCTGCAGCTGAGAAGAATGATGACGTATGGGATGGCTTGTTCCCCATGAAAACCAACGATGACCCGGCTGCGGGCATGCTCGGTAGCATTCTCGTACCGAACGGCAGCTTTGAATCGCATGTGAGTACCAACGGTCGCGTATGGGTCGGTGGATCGTTCGCCATGTACAACCCTGACGCGGTAGGCAATACCGGTCAGGACGGCAAATTCTATCCGTTCATCAACTACGAACGTAGCCATTCCGCTTCCGCATTGGATATGGATCAGGAGCGCCACAATCTGCCTTGGAATGGTTCGTATTCCACCTCCTGCGCCGCGATCAAATGGGATAAGGTCGATGCTGAGGGCACCGCGCTGAAAGGCACTTCGTGGACCGTATACGGCACGAAGGATAACGCTGTAATCGGCACGAACCCCATCACCACGGTTGCCGATGGCGGCTGGAATGATGCGGATGATGCGGATAACGGTAGCGTCACCCTGGGTAGCTTGGCGAAGAACGCCACATATTATGTGAGGGAAAGCGGCACTGGCAGCAGCCAGTATGCGCTGAATACGAATATCTACCGCATTATCACGCACGACAGTACGGATACTGTTTCAACCATCGACAAGGTGTATGATGCCGCCGGCACTGAAATCACCGATGACACCGCCAAGCAGCTGAACAATGGCGCTATTGTCAACAAGAATTCAGGTACGTCCATCGCATGGTCGAAGGTCGATGGCAGCGATCAGAACACGTTGCTTGCGGGTTCCACTTGGGAATTGACCAAGAAGGGCGATCCCGACCAGTCGTGGACCATTACGGATGATGATTCCGACAGCGAAATCGCAAAGATCGTGGTCAAGATCAATGGAACTGAAGCTAGTTCGTGGAACTTCACGAATTCCACTCCGGTAAGCATTTCTTATGTTGCCGTGGATAAGGATGGCAAGGAGCTCGCCACGAAGGTGCAGTGGAAGTCCGAAAGCCCTGCCGTTGCAGGCATTGCCAGCGATGGCACGCAGTTGCAGCCGTATAGCAACGGCACTACGAACATCGTGTTCACGGCCGGCGACAAGACTGTGACGTTCCCGGTTACGGTAAGCGGCGTAACCGTGGTGGGCTCGGTCAGCATTGACAAATACACCGAAGGTCAGGAAATCAGCTTGGAACAGGGCAAGACCTTGTCGCTGAAGGCTATCGTGGCGCCAGGAGGCAATAAGGTGAACTGGACTTCGAGCAATACGGATGAGGTGTCCGTAAATCCCACAAGCGGTACCGCAGTCACCGTAACTGCTAAGAACGTGACTTCAGACTATGTGATCATCACCGCCACCGAACAGTGTAACCAGAACACAGCCACTGTGAAGATCAAGGTGACGGAGCCAATGGTCTCTGTGTACTTCAAGAAGTCGAATGTGTCTTGGAACGAATACTGGCTGAAATATAAGAAGAGCACGGACAGCAATAACTGGAGCGGTGATGTACAAAGTTCCAGCGCGTGCGGTGACTATGTGCGTTTCCAGCTGCCGAAGAGTTCTGTTACAACAAATTACCAGTTCTATCTTGGCAATGCTAAAGGGTTCGATCTGTCCAATGAGGATAAGTACACCGCCGCGAATCACGATATGTTTACCTTTACGGGTAAGGATGTTCAGGTTGTGGAGGCGTGGAATGATTTCCAAAAAGAAACAGTCCCCTCCGGCTGCACGGTGACCAGGGCATACGTGGAGAATCGTTCCCGTCGTTCCGCGGTGAAGAATGCAGTGTTCTATGACCAGCCGGTGGTCCGCGCTATTACCAATACGACTGCCAAGGCAGCTGACACGCGGCAGGATGAGGATCCGAAGGGCGGCCAGTTCAAGGTGTCCGACCTTACGGATGGCACCTACACGCTGAAGGAAACCAGCGCCCCGAACGGTTTCGATGTCAGTAAGACGAAGACTTACACCATCGTTATTGAGAATGGGCAAGTCACGAGTTCCGGTCTTCCTAGCGCGGGCAACATTGAGAACTCGCGTCTTACCGGTACGGTGAACTGGAAGAAAACCGACGAGACTGACACCAGCAAGCTGCTGGCCGGTTCCGAATGGAAGCTGTACAAGACTAGGAACTTCTCGTGGGATAACGGCAACGCGGTTTATACCGAGACCGGCAGTACTGATCCGGTCGCAACCATCAAGGATTGCGTGAACAGCAGCGAGAAGACCTGCTCCGCGCAGACGGGACAGTACACGGATCGTGACGGCGAAGCCGGCAAGTTCTCCATCGTCGGCCTTGAGTGGGGCGAATACCAGTTGGTCGAGTCCAAGGCTCCTGACGGGTACAACATCGATACGACTCCGCACGTGTTCCGCATCGGGCCGGCCGAAGGCGCGAACGTGAAGGGCGAGTGGTATACGTCTTCCGGTTTCAAGCCGGAGACTACCGCCGGCTATCAGAAGTCTGCCGCATTCACCGTTGACGGTGGTTCCATTACCAACACCCCCGGCGTCGTTCTGCCTGGTACAGGCGGCGAGGGAGTAAACAAGATGTACGCTGCGGGATTCCTCGCAGTGGCGATTGCCGTGGCCGGTCTGGCCTTGAGCCTCAGGAGGCGGCAATGATGGAAGCGTCTAGGAGAAGGGGGAGTGGTCCGTAGCGTAGCGAACTCGCTGCCCTCTAGGCAATAACTGAATACGAATAACTCAAGATTCCAAAAATTTCAAACAAGAAAGAAAGGGAGAACAATGAACAAGGTTCTCAAAGGCCTCGTAGCCGTGGCAGCCACCGCGGCAATGGCCGTCGCCGGTTTCGCCGGTGCCTCCACCGCAACCGCCGAGGAGTCTACCTCTGCGAAGTATCAGATCACTGTCCCCGAGACTGATACTCACACCTATGATGCATACCAGATCTTCAAGGGCGATCTGAATGATGCTGGAACAGTGCTCAGCAATATCACTGCTGGTTCCGACTTCAAGGAAAAGAATGCGGCCGGCACTGACGGTGCTAATCTGACTGCTGCTCAGGCTGCCGAACAGATTGCTACTGGTACATATGCGGATGACACTGCCAAGCTGGCGGCAATTCAGGCTTTCGCCAAGCTGTCCACTGTGTATGGCTCCGTTTCTAAGGACAGCCCGCTGTCTGCCGTACCGGGCTACTACCTGTTCAAGGACAAGGATTCCACTGCAGGCAAGGATGATGCAGCCACGCTGTTCATCGTCAAGGTTGTTGGCAACCAGGAAATCAAGCGTAAGGCCGATCAGCCTTCTGTCGAGAAGAAGGTCCAGGACACCAATGATTCCGATGAAACCACTTCTGACTGGCAGGATTCCGCCGACTATGATGTGAACGACAAGGTTCCGTTCCAGCTGACCGCCACTCTGCCGACTGACGCCACTGATTTTGCGGCATATAAGACTTATAAGCTGGTGTTCCACGATAGCCAGTCCGCAGGTCTGACTTTCAGCAATGACATCACTGTCAAGTACGGCAATAAGGTCGTTTCCTCCGATTCCTACACTGTTGATACCACTGGTCTTAACGAAGGTGAAACCTTCCGCGTCACCATCAACGATGTGAAGACCGTCAAGGATACGGATGGTCAGCCGATTACTGTCGCTGCAGGCGGCAAGTTCACTGTTGCATATTCTTCCATTCTGAACTCTAACTCCGTCATCGGCTCCACGGGCAACCCGAACAAGGTCTCGCTGGAATACTCCAACAACCCGAACGTGGGTGGCGAGGGTGAAACCGGTAAGACTCCGGAAGATACCGTCATTGTTTTCACCTACCAGCTGGATGTCAACAAGACCTTCAACGGTACTGTCAACGACAACGATCTGCCTGAGTTCACCCTCTACAAGAAGAATGGCGCTTCTGATGACTACACCAAGGAAGTCGCTAAGGTCAAGGTCGTCAAGAACTCTGATGGCAAGTACGTCGCTTCCTTCCCGCGCGTGGATGACGGCCTGTACAAGCTCGTCGAGACCAAGGTGCCGGACGGCTTCAACAAGGCAGACGATACCTACCTTGAAATCAAGGCTGACCATGATGCGACCGCTGATAACCCGGCTTTGAAGGACCTGACTATCACTGTCAAGAGCGTGGCTACTAAGGGCGACCTCACCACCGGTACCGTTACCGCTAGCGTCGTGAACAACGCGGGCTCCAACCTCCCGTCCACCGGCGGCATGGGCACCGTGCTGCTGTACGTGGCTGGTATCGCCGTGTTCGTGCTTGCTGGCGCGACCCTGGTGATGGCTCTGCGTCGTCGCAATGCCTGATCCTCCGGATTCCATAAGAATCTGAAGTAACCATGCGAAACCCGTGAGCCGCGTTGACGCAAGTCAGCAGCGGCTTACGGGAATCGCAATACATAATTTAAAAACTAAAAATTAAATAATAACTGAACCCACATATGCTGGGCTGGACCACCTCAATCCCTTGTACACTGCCTAATTTTCTTGAGTATCCAGCCTGGCTCCATATATTTTCCGGTTTGCCGTTGGGGGCGAATCAAACATGCTTACTTTCCAATCCACAGAAGAGGGGTCGGCAATGAAGGAACGCACGATCGCAAGCCGCGTCATCGCCGCATGCTGCGCAATCGCCGCCACATTCGCCGCGGCAGCCTGTGCATTCACTACTCGCGATGCCGTCGCGGCGCCAACAACAGACTCTGCCAGCGGCAGCATCGCCATTTCGTA
>ERZ857503.1725-NODE-1725-length-11609-cov-2.638221_pt1 | contig 11609 bp, 10 predicted proteins | sample MGYA00519766_ERZ857503 | MGnify/ENA primary metagenome ERZ857503 (study PRJEB31778, sample SAMEA3449345) | human gut metagenome | biome: human gut; feature: human-associated habitat; material: faeces | place: United Kingdom | collected 2010/2012 ...
CCCTTGGGCATCGACATCAGCAGGTCGTAGCCGATCGAACCCTTGGTCTGCTCCGTGGCGGGAATGTGCAGCGTGATATAGTCACACTGGGCGATGAGGTCGGACAAATTGACGCAGTGGCGCACGCTGCGCGAAAGGCTCCAGGCACCCTCCACAGAGATGTACGGGTCGTACCCCAGCACCTCCATGCCCAGATGGGTGGCCATATTGGCGACCTTCACGCCGATGGCGCCCAGGCCCACGACGCCCAGGGTCTTGCCCGCAAGCTCCGGCCCGGTAAATTGGCTTTTCCCCTTTTCCACCAGCTTGCCGATGGCGTCGCCCTGGCCGGCCAGCGTTTTGGCCCACTCCATGCCTTTGCCTACCTTGCGGCTGGCCAGCACCAGCCCGCCCAGCACCAGTTCCTTCACCGCATTGGCGTTGGCGCCCGGCGTGTTGAACACCACGATGCCTGCCTCGCTGCATTTGTCCACCGGGATATTGTTGACGCCTGCGCCCGCCCGTGCAATGCCCAGCAGGCTTTCCGGCAGCGCCATATCCTGCATGGCGGCGCTGCGCACCAGAATGCCGTCGGGCTGCGCGCCCTCCTCATCCACGGCAAACAGATTGCTGGAAAGGCGCTCCAGCCCCTTGGACGAAATATTGTTCAGTGTTTTGATATTGTACATTTTCGTTTCCCCCTGTTCCGGCTGTGCGTCAGGCGTTATCCGCCTCGAACTGCTTCATGAATTCCACCAGCTTTTCCACGCCTTCGGCGGGCATGGCATTATAAATGGAAGCGCGCATGCCGCCCACGCTGCGGTGTCCCTTCAGGTTGACAAAGCCCGCAGCCGCGGCTTCGGCGCAGAATTTTTTGTCCAGCTCCGGGCTGGGGCTGGTGAATGTGACGTTCATGATGCTGCGGTCCGGCTTGTTCACGGGATTGCTGAAGAAAGACGAGCCGTCCAGATAATCGTACAGCAGCTTGGCCTTGGCGTTGTTGCGGGCCTCCATGTTGGCAAGGCCGCCCACTTCAGTTTCGATCCATTTCAGCACAAGGCCCATCATATAGATGGTGTAGCAGGGCGGCGTGTTGTACATGCTCTCGGCGTCGATGAGCGTTTTGTAATCCAGCATGGCGGGCCGGGCGATATCCGTGCGGGCGTTTTCCATCAGGTCTTCCCGGATGATGGCTACAGCCATGCCCGCGGGCGCGACATTTTTCTGCACGCCGAAGTAGATCAGCCCGTATTGGGAGACGTCTGTGGGACGGCTGAGGATGCAGCTGGATAGATCGGCCACCAGCGGCACACCGTCCGCATGGGGCAGCTTTGTAAAGCGCGTGCCGTAAATGGTGTTGTTTTCACAAATGTGGATATAGCTGGCGTTTTTGGAATATCCGACGGCGTCAACGTCCGGAATATAGGTGAAGTTTTTATCCTTGGACGAGGCGGGCACATTCACCCTGCCGAATTTTTCGGCCTCCTTCGCGGCCTTGCCGGAGAACTGGCCCGTTACAAGATAATCGGCCTCGCCGGTGGTCATCAGGTTCATGGGCACCATGGCGAACTGTGTGGACGCGCCGCCTTGAATGAAGCCCACCTTATAATTATCCGGAATACAGAGCACGCGGCGCAGAGCGGCCTCGGTCTCCTTGATGATGGCGTCGTACACAGAACTGCGGTGGCTCATCTCCATCACGCTCTGGCCGGATGACCCGTACTCAAGCATCTCTGCCTGAGCGGTTCTCAGGACGGATTCGGGCAGCATGGATGGGCCCGCGCTGAAATTGTATACTCGTGCCATAATTCCTTTTCCTCCAAAATACAAAATCACTTTATCAAAATAAAGTGTATAGTATTTATTATAAAGGCTGCTGCGCGGTTGTCAATGCACAAAAATGCCCGTCTGCACGCGGCAGACGGGCAAAAATTGCACATATTGACGGTTTTTGAATAAAATGTATTCGAGAGAAGGACAAAATGCTCATTCACCGGCTGCGGCGGAAGCGGCGCTCGGCGCTGAGGGAGCCACGGATGTTGAGGGAGCGGAGGCGCTTTTGCCGGAGCCGGCTGCGGCGATGATATCGGAAATATCGAACATCATCGAGCCGTCGGAAGCAACGCTGGGCAGCTTGCCGTCCCATTTGTTGATCCATTCCATGGCAAGTGTTTCCTGGGTGATCTCCTGGTTTTTCAGCCGGTAGCTCTCGGCCTCGGCACGGGCCTGTTCGATCTGCTGCTGAGCTTCCACTTTGATGCGGGCCAGGTCCTGCTCGGCTTTCAGAGCGTTCTGCTGGGCGGTCTGCTTGGCTTCGATGGCGGCGTTGAATTCCTCGCTGAACTCAAAGCTGGTGATGTTGAATACCTCGATGTCAAAGCCATAGGGGCCGATTTTTTCGGCCAGCGCCTCGCGCATCAGGTCGCCTACCTTCTGGCGTTCGGTGATGAGCTCCTCGGCAGTGAACTGGGCGGTGACGCTTTTTACGCATTCCTGAATGGCGGGATTGATGAGCACATTTTCAAAATCCGTGCCGATGTTCTGATAAATGCTGGCCGAATTGGCGCGGCCGATGCGGTAGTTCAGCGCAATGGTACTGTTGACAGTCTGCAGATCCTTACTGGCGGAGCTGCTGGATACCTCGGTTTTGAGCACGCGGTTGTCGATTTTGACAACATTGGTGATGAACGGCAATTTGAAATGCAGGCCCTCGCCCAGCACGGTGCTGCTCACCTTTCCGAAGGTGGTGACGACGCCGGTGTGGCCCGCGGGAATGGTCGTGACGCTGGAGAGCAGCAGAAACACGGCGAGAATGACTGCGAGCAGGATGGGGATGAATCGGAATTTTTTTACTTCTTTCATATTTTTCTCCTTTTTTAATAATGGGAAGCTTGTTGCTGAGGGAAGGAAACTGAATCTCTCGGCACATGCGGGTCAGCGGCGTTTTTAACAATGGGAAGCTTGCCGGCAGCGGGAAGGAAGCTGAATCCCTCGGCGCATGCGGGTCAGCGGCGTTTTTAGCAATGGGAAGCTTGCTGGCAGCGGGAAGAAAGCTGAATCTTTCGGCGCATACGGTTCGGCGTGTTTTAACAATAAAAATTCTGCCAGTGCGTGAGAGCGACCGCTGCCCTTTGCGGGAGAGAAAGCGAGGCAATGCTTCCTGTGTTTACGGGTGCGGAAGGATGGAAGCGCTCCCGCCGCTGGCGCCGGCGGATGGGGAGCGCTTCTGCTGCCCGCGGGGCCATTTTGCAGCGGCCTCGCGGTATGATAGATATTATACAGGATGGTCTTTGGGGGCGCAAAGGCGGAAAAAAGCCGGTTTCGGCCTTTTTCGGCCACCGGGAACGGTTTGGGCAAAGCTGCTGTCCCGTTCTTACCGGGGGATGCCCGTTTGGCGCGGGGGAATGTCCATCGTTTTTTTCGAAAACGCACACGGGCATGCGCATGCCGTGGCTTCCCGGTAGCCGGGGCGTGCCGCGTTTTTTCTCTTGCGCATGAGGGCGGGTTGCGGTATAATGACCCCAAAGTTGCCGCTAATGCGGCTGCGCGTGTGCAAAAACACACGCTGCTGTGCCGGCGCACAGAACTTTGGGGAATTTGAACCATGCAAAACCGCAGCAGGTGCGGTTTTGTGGAAGGCCGCCTTGCAGCGGCGTCATGGCCATAATATGGCTGTTTAGCAAATATGAGCGAAGTATGCGCTTGGCGGCGTAGGATACCATGTTTCTCAGGGAACACGGGCAGGATGGGAAGTGCGAGCCTGGAAATATGGCAGTACAGCAACAAATAGGCAAGAATATCGCCGGGGAGGGAAAGCTACGGAACAGATTCTGATCGTCGCTCTGGCGGGGCTGGCGGATATTTTGGCGCGCATCTGCGTGCTGCTGTACCAGAGGGGCCACGGCGGAACGCGCACGCTGAATTACCGCACCTGGGTGCTGCTGGTGGCGCTTGCGCCGTTTGCCTGGGTCGCATATCTGCTGGCGGGCCGTCCGCCGCGGAATTCAAAATAAAAGAAAAGACAAAAGGGGGACCAAACCATGCCTTACACTGCCAACGAGCGCCGTTATGAGGCGATGCAATACGCCCGCTGCGGCAAAAGCGGCCTGAAGCTGCCCCGCGTTTCGCTGGGGCTGTGGCACAACTTCGGCTCGTGCGACGCCTTCGACAATATGCGCGCCATGCTGCGCGCCGCATTCGACTGCGGCATCACGCACATCGATATGGCGAACAACTACGGCCCTGTGCCCGGCGCTGCCGAGGAGAATTTCGGCCGTATTTTTGAAAAAGACCTGCGTCCCTACCGGGATGAGCTGGTGCTTTCCAGCAAAGCGGGATATACCATGTGGCCCGGCCCTTACGGGGATTTCGGCAGCCGCAAGTATCTGCTGGCCAGCCTGGACCAGAGCCTCAAGCGCACCGGGCTGGAGTATTTCGATATTTTTTATTCCCATCGGATGGACCCGGAGACCCCGCTGGAGGAGACCATGGGCGCGCTGGCTTCCGCCGTGCAGCAGGGTAAGGCGCTGTACGCCGGCATCTCCAATTACGACGGCGAGACGACAGCGCGGGCGGCGGCTATCCTGAAAGAGCTGCATTGCCCGTTCATCATCAATCAGAGCCGGTACTCCATCTTTGACCGCACCATCGAAAAAAACGGGCTGAAGGCGTATGCCGCGGCCCATGGTGTGGGTGTCATCGCTTTCAGCCCGCTGGCGCAGGGACTGCTGACGGACAAATATCTGCACGGCGTGCCCGCAGACAGCCGCATCAAAAAAAGCGGTGTTTTTTTGAAGGAGAGCGCCCTTACGCCGGAGCGGCTGGCACAGATCGCGGCGCTGAACGAGCTGGCTGCCGCCCGGGGGCAGACGCTGGCGCAGATGGCGCTTTCGTGGGTGCTCAAGGACAGCGGCGTGACCAGCGTGCTCATTGGCGCGTCCCGTCCGCAGCAGATCGTGGAGAACGCCGCCATAGTAAACGCCGCGCCGTTTACCCAGCAGGAGCTGGACGAGATCGAACGCATCGCTGCGGTGCAGTGAGCGGCTGCGAGGGAAAGGAGCGGAGCGGGCATGTGGTTTTGGCAGCGCAGAGAGGTGTATATGGGAAAAGACGGCCCACAGCTTTACGCCGTGCGCACAGCACTGGAGCAGGCCGGTATCGGCTTTGAATGCATCGTGCGCAGCGGACGCAACTACACCGGGGCCGACCGCCGCATGACGAACGCGCACTCCGCGGATGCGGGCATCTGGTATGTTTATGTGCGCAGCGCGGATCTGGAAGCCGCCGAGGGTGTGGCACAGCGCGCGCTGCGGGGCGGCTGAACGGTAAAACAGGAGATAAAAAGAGCGTTTTCCACAGGCGGGACAGCCTGCGGGAAACGCTCTTTTCACTGTCGTATCCCGGCTTGTGCTCAAATGTTTTGCCCGAAGAAGTCCGGGTGGAAGATGGACGGCAGAAGAAAGGCTGCGAATGCCTGTGCCTGTGCGGGCGCGGGCAGAAAAGGCGCGCCGGAACGGTAGCTTTCCGCCGCGCTTTGTGCGAAGCCGGCATATGGGGGCGGCAGACGGCACGCGGCCCAAAGCCCGCCTTGTTCTTTGGACAAGACGAGCCCTTCCTGTGCAAAAGCAAGCGTTCGGCACAGGTTCAGCGTGGTGGAGGCGGGCGTCCGCAGGATGTCCGAACAGGCGGTGCCCACGTCTTGGCGGATGCTGTCCAGATACGCCGCGCGGGGCACAGGACCGAATATGCTTTCGGCAGGCGGCCCCCAAAGGGTGAGGCCGACGGCGCGGGCTACGGTGAAATGCGCCGCAAGGTCCGGGTCTGCGCCATGCATTTCCGCGCAGTAAGCGGGGAGGTCACGCAGGCAGCGGGCTCGGTGCATGGGCGAATAATGCAGCTCGTAGGGCGCGGGGTGGATAAAGGACCGGCAGTATGCCTCCAGTACTGCGCTCATCTCCAGCCCTTTGGACGGGGCGTCCGGCTCCAGCGCCAGCAGCGCGCGGAGCAGGGCCTCCTTTTGCGCCTGAGAAAGCGGCCTTCGCACGGCAACGAGAAAATCGATATCGCTTTGTGTCCAACAAAAGCAGCCGAAAGCGAGAGAGCCGTGGACGTAAACACCCGCAAGCGTGTCGCCGAGGGTGTTGCGGCAGGCTGCGGCGATGCGGTGCAGCAAAATACGGACGCGCGGGTCGTCCGGGTGCGCACGGCCTTCTTTCCGCGTGCTGTCCCGTGTCACAGCGTTTTCTCGTACAGGCGGCACGGGTCGACGGTGCCGACGCAGAAGTGCATCTCGGCTGTGCCGGCGCACGCAAAGCCGCACTGCTCATACAGGCGGATGGCAGGGACGTTGCCCACACAGACATCCAGGCGAAGCGCACGCATGCCGCTTTGCCGCGCAAGGACCTCCGCATGGGCGAGCAGCCGCCGGGCCAGGCCCCGCCCCTGATACGCGGGATGCACGGCCAACGTGTGGATCAGCAGCAGGTGCGGCCAGTCCGCGTCCGGTCCCCAGCCGGGAACCTGGGCATAATCCGGGTCGGCGTCGTGATTCAGCACCATGCTTCCTATGGCGCGGGCACCGTCCCAGGCGAGGTACAGCGCCCCGGCCGCCTGGGCGCGCCGGGCGTCGGTGCGGGTGGGGTAAACGCCTTGCCGCCAGCCGGGCCAGTTTGTACCGGCCTCCAAAGCGCTGCAGACATCGTTGTAAAGCTGCTCCGCGGCATCCAGATCCTCCTGAGCCGCGCGTCTGATATCGATCTCCACAAAAAAGCCTCCCGATGCGGCGCTGTCCTGTTGGAGCGCCGTGCTTTTTCAGTATAGCATGTACGCCCTTGCTGTGCAAACGAACATCATGCGCCCGAAGCGCGGACAAAACGCTGCGGATGCGCATAGGATGAACGCAGGGGGCGCATGCCGCGCTCCGCTGCAGACCGGCCAGCCGCCCGCCGAAAGAGGCGGCCGCCGCCCGGCACAGCCTGTGCGGCAGCAGGGAGGTTTTTATGGCAGCTATTTATCAAACGGGAATCGACGTATCCCGTTATCAGGGTACCATCGACTGGGCCGCAGTGGCCCGGGCGGGCAAGCAGTTTGCCGTTATCCGCGCGGTATCCTCCAACAATTCCGGCGTGTATGTAGACCCCATGTTCGAGAAGAACTATGCGGGGGCAAAGGCCGCCGGGCTTCGGGTGGGTGTTTATTACTACACCTATGCCCAAACAGAGAGCTACGCCGACAGGGAGCTGGAGGCGCTGACGGCAGTTCTGGCGGGCAAGAAGCTGGAATATCCGGTATTTGTAGATATGGAGGCCGAGGGCATCGCCGCACTGGGCCGGGCGAGGGCGACGCAGCTTGCGCTCTACGCACTGGAAAAACTGCGTGCGGCGGGGTGGTATCCGGGCCTGTACACCTATTCCAATTTTGCGAAAAACCGGCTGGATATGGCGAAGCTCAGCGCTTATCCGTTTTTTGTGGCGGATTACACGGGCAGCGTTACCTATCCGGGCGCTTACCAGATGTGGCAGTATTCCAGCACAGGGCGTGTACCGGGTATATCGGGCAATGTGGACCTGGACCATTCGTATGTGGATTTTCTGCCGGCCATTCAGGCGGGAGGCTACAATGGCTATGAACCTGAGATACCCGGGCTGGAGATGGTGCCGGTGCCCGGCCTGAAGCTGGAGGTATATGGGACGCTTAACTGTGAGTATTTTTACAAGCCGGATATTTATGACGTGGCGGGTACGCTTCCTGTGGGCCGGTACGAGGCGGTGGCGCAGTCGGTTGGCTGCTACGGCGGCTTTACCTGGGTGACGCTGCGCTATAAAAACGCCGTGTACTGGACGGCGCTTTTGGCCGACCGGTGCTTTTTGCTGCGTGCCTGAGCGCGTGGCACGGCGTTGGACGCTTCCCTTCGCAAAATGAATGAAGCCCTTTACGGTTGATAAAAGCAGCGGTGCCCGGCCGCTGCTTTCTCTCTGTTGCCTCAGAGGCTCCGGCAAGGCGGGGAGCCTCTTGCAAACCTGACGGCGTTTGGGGTATAATAACCTCAAAGCCGCCGCTGCCGCGGCTGCGCGTGTGCGCCGCACTCGCTTTTGCGCTAACGCACAGGGCTTTGAGAACATTGAACCGCGCAAAACCGCAGCAAGTGCGGTTTTGTTGTGGCCGCCTGCGGCGGCATCGTGGTATAATAACCTCAAGGCCGCCGCTTACGCCGCCACGCGCGCTTTGCGCGCATGAGGCTGGAAGCATCATCAGCAGCAGAGCCGGAAAGGCCGGCTTTTGTATATCGTTTTACGGAGGGATTTTTCCATGACCATTACCAAAGACACCATTCTCGGCGATATTCTGGACGCCGCGCCGGAGACCGCGCCTCTGTTCATTGAGATCGGCATGCATTGTCTGGGCTGCCCGTCCGCCCGCAGCGAGACGGTGGAGCAGGCCTGCTATGTCCACGGCCAGGACGTTGACGCGCTGCTGGCCAAGCTGAACGCGGCCATTGCCGGAAAGTAAGATGCTGCAGCCCCCGGTCCTGGACGCACGCCTTGCCGCCGCGGCCGCTTATGTACGGCCGGGCTGCGTGGCGGCGGACGTCGGCTGCGACCACGGCAGGCTGTCCGTGGCGCTGGCCGCGCAGGGCAAATGCAGAAAGATCATCGCAAGCGATATCCGCTCGGCCCCGCTTGCCACGGCGCAGCGCCTCGTTACCCTGCATGGCTGCGGGGACGTGGTGGAATGCCGCCTTGGCGCGGGGCTTTCTGTGCTGCGCCCGGGCGAAGCGGACGATATCGTCATTGCGGGCGTTTCGGGCGTGACGGTGTGCGGGATGTTGGAGCAGGCTCCGGAAGCGTTCTATGCCGCGAAACCCGACATGCGCTTCATCTTCATCCCGGCTACAAAGCACCCTTTTTTGCGCCGCTGGCTGGCACAGCACGGCTTTACGCTGCTGGATGAGACGCCGGTTTTGGCCGCCGGACGGTATTATACCGTGATGCACGCGGCTTATACTGGCGGAACAAAGACGCCCGATCCTCTGTGGTGCGTCGTGGGCCGTGCCGGGCGCGGACCGCATGCGGCAGGCTATCTTGCCCGGGAGGCCATGCTTCTTAAAAAGGAGGCGCGGGGAGCCGCGCCGGAGGAATCAAAACGGCTGCTGGCGCTTGCCGCCGCGGTGGAGGAGGCAGCGAATACATGCCAAGCCTGACAGAGCTTGCGTCTTATCTGGAAAGCATCGCTCCGGCGCAGACTGCGGAGAGCTGGGACAACGTGGGCGTTTTGGTGCGCTGCGCGCAGGAGGTGACGGGCGTGCTGTGCGCGCTGGACATCACCCCCGCCACGGTGCGGGAAGCGCGTGCTGTGGGGTGCAATGCAATTGTTTCGCACCACCCGGTCATATTTCGCCCTTTGAAGGAGCTTCGCCAGGATGACGTTCCCGCCCTGTTGGTGCGGGAGGGCGTTTCCGCCGTATGCATGCATACGAATCTGGACAAGGCGCAGGGCGGTGTAAACGACGTGCTGGCGCAGGCGCTGGGCCTGCGGGACACAGAGCCGTTTGCCGGAGGCATCGGACGTGTCGGCGTGCTGCCGGAAACGATGGAAGCGGCCGCGTTTGCGCAATTTGTGGGCAAGGCGCTTGCCGCGCCCGTGAAATGGGCGGACGCCCACGGCCCGGTGCGCCGCGTGGCCGTTGTGAGCGGCAGCGGCGGCGATTTTTCCGCAGAGGCGGCCGCCGCGGGCGCGGCCTGCCTTGTGACGGGCGAGGCCGGGCACCATGACGCGCTGGATGCATTGGCGGCAGGCGTCACGCTGATAGCCGCGACGCATTTTGCCACGGAGACAGCCATTGCCGGTGTACTGGCGCACCGGATCGCCGAAGCGTTCCCGGGCCTGCGTGTACAGCGCAGCGCTGCGGATGCGGACCCTTTCCTTTATTTTTAACAACGGGGAAGCGCGGTCGTTTGGCAGGCGCATCGCTGCTTTTGACGCGGCCGCACGGGCGGAGCCTTGGCCTGCCTGCATACATAAGATTTTTTGGAACGCAGAGACGGTCTTTGACCGCTTGCGTTATATATTATATAATGTAATGATAGACAGCAAAGAGTAATATGCCAAAAACAGGCGCGCGCCGGACGAACGACGGTTCCGGCCGATGGAAAGAGATCTGAAGAAGATGGATGAGGCTGGAATGCTGATGATTTTTTCGGTGTTTCCCACAGCGCGGTATGTGCTGGGGCCGTATGCTTTGTGAAATATCTGCGGCGTGAGTGATAACGCGCCGGTGAAACCGCTGCCGGGCGTGTGCGGGATGAAATGCTTTGGCCCGGATGGAAAAAGGAGAAAACAATGGCTTTAGACGCCGCTGCCCTTGCGCTGTGCGCAAAAGAGCTGTCCGCCGCACTGGCGGACGCGAGGATCGATAAAATATTCGAGCCGACCCGGGACGAGGTCGTACTCAATCTGCGCACGCGCACGGACAATCCGCGCCTGTTCCTTTCGGCCCGCAGCGGCTCGGCCCGCGCGTGCCTGACAAAAGAGACGTTTGAGAATCCGCAGACGCCGCCCTCGTTTTGCATGCTGCTGCGCAAGCATTTCACGGGCGGACGGCTGTTGGAGGTGCGCACGCTGCCGGACGAGCGCATTCTGTTTTTTGACTTCCAGTGCACCAACGAAATGGGCGACACCGTGGTGAACACGATGGCGGCCGAGCTGATGGGCCGGTATTCCAACCTGGTGCTGGTGCAGACGAAAAACCTGGCAAACCCGGCGGCGGAGGGGAAGATCATCGACGCGCTCAAACGCGTGGACTTTGAGGACAGCGAGGTTCGGCAGCTTTTGCCGGGCCTTGCTTACACGCTGCCGCCCCAGCCGCAGAAGGCGTCGTTTCTGGGCGTCAGCGCGGCGGGCATCGTGGCGGCGGTGTCGCAGAAAGAACTGCCCGTAGCGGAGGCACTCATCAAGACAACGGGCGGCGTGGGCCCGGTGGTTTGCCGCGAAGCCGCGTACCGCGCTTTCGGCGGGCGGGACGTGACCGCCAGCCGGATGACGGAGCAGGAAAAGGCGGCTCTGCTGGAGGCGGTGACCTTTGTTCAGGCGGCTTACGCGGACGGCGGCACGCCGGTGGCGGTTGTGGTGGACGGGCGCCCGGTGGAATTCAGCTTTTTGCCGCTGACGCAGTACAGCGGGGCGGATCTTGTGGAATACGGCAGCTATTCGGAACTGCTGGAGAGCTACTACGCAGCCAAGGACAAGGCGGAGCGCCTGCGTCAGAAGAGCCGCGATTTGGCAAAGACCGTGCACAATCTGCACGAGCGTGCCGTGCGCAAAGCCGCCGCCCGCCGGGAGGAACAGGCGCAGAGTGCGGCCTCGGAGGAACTGCGCGTTTACGGTGAGCTTCTGAGTGCCAATCTGTGGGCCATCCAGCGCGGCGCGAAAAACGTGACGCTGACGAATTACTATGACGGTAAGGAAGTGACGATCCCGCTGGATGTGCGCCTTTCGCCCACGGCAAATGCCCAGAAATATTTCAAGGAATACAAAAAGAAGCAGACGGCCGCCAAAGTGCTGCGCCAGCTGATTGAAGAATCGCAGGCGGAAATTGCCTACCTGGAAACTGTGCTGTACGAAGTGGGCCAGGC
>ERZ857503.1732-NODE-1732-length-11580-cov-73.908460_pt1 | contig 11580 bp, 6 predicted proteins | sample MGYA00519766_ERZ857503 | MGnify/ENA primary metagenome ERZ857503 (study PRJEB31778, sample SAMEA3449345) | human gut metagenome | biome: human gut; feature: human-associated habitat; material: faeces | place: United Kingdom | collected 2010/2012 ...
CAGACCGACTTTTCCTATTACGGTCTGTACCTGCTGGACTACCTCCGCACGAACAGGTTTGAACAGGCTTCCGATGATGCCTTCATCCGGGAGCGTGCCGACCGTGCCGCCGAAACGTATGAGCGTGTGCGGCTCGAAGGCTATCCGCCCGAAGGGGCGCAGGAGTTGGCGATGGACACGCTCCTGCGGGGGCTTCGCTATTCCAAGTACGCCATCCTCCGCGAAGTCGTGGAAAACGAGTTTGCCAACGAAGTGCCGGAAAAGAAACGCGAAGCCTTCATCCGAAAGCTGCTGCCGCCTGTCGGTAATGTATTCTCCGCCTATGACCTTTCGGACGACAACTTCGCCCTGTCGCCCGAATACGACCTGCTCTACACGGAGCTGACGGGAGCCGCCGTCCTTTATATCGACGAGTATGGCGTTTAACCGCAAACAACGGCTGCGGGACAACATCGAGGCGATACGGACGGCATTCATCCTTGACAGGGAACGGAGGACGGCAACCGCCGAGGAACAAGCCATACTTCGGAAGTATTGCGGTTTCGGCGGATTGAAGTGCATACTGAACCCGGCAAAGGAACTGACGGATGCCGTGCATTGGGCGAAATCGGACCTCGAACTGTTTGCCCCTACGGTGGAGCTGCACAGGCTGGTGCGTGAAAACAGCAAGGACGATACGGAGTACAAGCGGTACGTGGATGCCATGAAGCAGTCCGTGCTGACCGCTTTCTACACCCCGCCGGAGATAACCGGCACTATCGCGGATGTACTGCATGAACACGGCATACGTCCCGATCGCGTATTGGAGCCGTCGGCGGGCGTGGGCGCATTCGTGGATGCCGTGCTGGAAAACAAGCCGGACGCGGATATCATGGCTTTCGAGAAAGACCTGATGACGGGCAAAATATTGGGATACCTGCATCCAGACCAAAAGGTAAGGGTGCAGGGATTCGAGAAGATAGAGAAGCCATTCACGGACTATTTCGACCTTGCTATCTCGAACATCCCGTTCGGCGACGTGGCTGTGTTCGACCCGGAGTTCACGGGCAGCCAAGACCCGGCAAGGCGTTCCGCACCGAAGGCAATACACAACTACTTCTTCCTGAAAAGCCTTGACGCGGTGCGTGAGGGCGGCATCGTGGCGTTCATCACCTCTCAAGGGGTACTGGACGCACCGTCCAACGCGCCCATACGCGAGTATATGATGCGTAATGCCAATCTGGTGGGAGTCGCACGCCTGCCGAACAACCTCTTCACGGACAACGCGGGTACGGAAGTGGGTAGCGACCTGATTATCCTGCAAAAGAACAGCGGCAAGAAACGGGAGCTGTACGATTATGAAGAGTTGTTCGTGCAGACGGAAAAGACACCGATAGGTAGTTTCCAGAACGGGTATGTCGGCAGCATCGGCATGATTCCCCACTCGGATCTGATAAGCGGCACAGACCCTTACGGGAAACCAGCCTATAAAGTCATGCACCGGGACGGCATCGAGCAAATGGCGGAGGATTTGCGGGAACATATGGATATTGAGCTGTATAAGTTGGACAAAAAGCTGTATGAAATGCACAGCCTGCATCCGGCACAGGGGAAAAGCACGGTGACAGAAACCATTTCCACACCGGTTGTCACTCCTGAGATACAGCCACGTCATGAAATGGCAGTGAAGCCCGAAGCGGCAACACCGCAGCCGGAGGAAGAAAAGTCGGAGATAGAGCCGCGCCGCCCCGATTATTCGGAGGGCGTGCAGCTCTCCCTGCTCGACCTCTGGGGCATGACGGAGGAAGTACGCAAGCAGGAAGCACCCGCCAAGAAGAAAAAGACGGCGAAAAAGGAAAGCCCGGCAAGGCGCATGCCTCCCAAACCGCAGGCGCAGGTTACGCCGAAGGTTACGACCGCACCGCCACAGCCGTCTGCCGCACCGCCGACGGAAAGCAGGGACAGCCATGAAACAAAGCCGGTGAGTGTCGCAGCCAAAGCCGATCCGGATGATATTTACGCTACTTTGGATTGGGACACCAATCCGCCCATCAACGGCTTCTATGAAATGATGATGGACCTCACGCCGGAGCGACGCAAGGAACTTCGCAGGCTGGCGGCACAGCATCAGGAGAAACGGCAGCATGTCCCGGACGTGAAAGCCGCGCCGGAGCAGGAAACACGGCAACCCGAAACACAGCCGGAAGTTGCCGCCATTCCTGTCGCTCCCGCAACGGAAGCGGCTGCAACCTCCCTTTTTCCCGAAATGGAAGCGGAAAAACCGAAAGAGGAAGCTCCCGACCTGTCGCCGCGTCCCTACCACCGCACGCCGGAAATGCACTTGCGTGAAGGCTCGTTAGTGGCTGACAGTGGGCGTCGTAACATCGGTTATCTGAAAGACATCACGCCTTACGGCGCGACATTCCAGCCGCTTGGACTGACAGGCTATCAGAAAGAGAAGGCGTTGCTGTATGTGTCGCTCCGTGACGCATACGAGCGTCTGTACCGTTATGAATCGAACAGGCGCGAGGAAAACCCGCAGTGGCGTGAGCATCTGAACACCTGCTATGACGAGTTTGTCATGCGCTACGGCAACCTCAACGCCAAGCAGAACGTGAAACTGGTGGTGATGGATGCAGGAGGACGCGACATCCTTTCGCTGGAACGTGCGGAGGACGGCAGGTTCGTCAAGGCGGACATTTTCGAGCGTCCCGTTTCCTTCTCGGTAGAGAGCCATGCCAACGTAAGCTCTCCCGAAGAGGCACTCTCCGCATCGCTCAACAAGTTCGGCACGGTCAATCTCGACTATATGCGGGAGATAACCGACAGTACGGAGGAGGGATTGCTTGACGCCCTCAAAGGACGCATCTTCTACAACCCGCTCGTAACCGGTTACGAGATAAAGGACAGGTTCATCGCCGGGAACGTGATAGAGAAGGCGGAACGCATCGAGGCATGGATGGGCGACAACCCCGAAAACGGGCGTATGCCGGAAGTGAAGCAGGCGTTGGAGGCTCTGAAAGAAGCCGAGCCGCCGCGCATCGCTTTTGAAGACCTCGACTTCAATTTCGGGGAACGCTGGATTCCGACGGGCGTATATGCCGCCTACATGAGCCGTCTTTTTGACACGGACGTGAAAATCGCCTACTCCGCAAGCATGGACGAATTTTCGGTGGCGTGCGGCTACCGCACCATGAAAATCACGGACGAGTTTCTGGTGAAGGGCTATTACCGGAACTATGACGGCATGCACCTGTTGAAACACGCCCTGCATAACACCTGCCCGGATATGATGAAGTCCATAGGAAAGGATGAACACGGAAACGACATCAAGGTACGCGACAGCGAGGGCATACAGCTCGCCAACGCCAAGATTGACGAAATCCGTAACGGGTTCTCGGAATGGCTGGAAGAGCAGTCGCCGCAGTTCAAGGAACGGCTGACGACGATGTACAACCGCAAGTTCAACTGTTTCGTGCGCCCGAAATATGACGGCTCACACCAGACCTTTCCGGACCTCAACCTCAAAGGGCTGGCAAGCAGGGGTATCAAGAGCGTCTATCCGTCGCAGATGGATTGCGTCTGGATGCTCAAACAGAACGGCGGTGGCATCTGCGACCACGAAGTCGGTACAGGCAAGACGCTGATAATGTGCATTGCAGCGCATGAGATGAAGCGTCTGAACTTGGCGCACAAACCGATGATTATCGGGCTGAAAGCCAATGTCGCGGAGATTGCCGCCACCTATCAGGCGGCATACCCGAACGCGCGGATTCTCTATGCCTCGGAGAAGGACTTTTCGACCGCCAACCGCGTGCGTTTCTTCAACAACATCAAGAACAACGACTATGATTGCGTCATCATGTCGCACGACCAGTTCGGCAAGATTCCGCAGTCGCCGGAGTTGCAGCAGCGCATCCTGCAAGCGGAGCTTGACACGGTGGAGGAAAACCTCGAAGTCTTGCGGCAGCAGGGCAAGAACGTATCGAGGGCGATGCTGAAAGGTCTGGAAAAGCGCAAGCACAACCTTGAAGCGAAGCTGGAGAAGGTGGAACACGCCATCAAGTCGCGCACGGACGACGTGGTGGACTTCAAGCAGATGGGCATCGACCATATTTTTATTGACGAATCGCATCAATTTAAGAACTTGACTTTCAACACGCGGCATGACCGTGTGGCTGGTTTGGGCAACTCGGAAGGAAGCCAGAAAGCCCTGAATATGCTTTTTGCCATCCGCACCATACAAGAGCGCACGGGTAAGGACTTGGGGGCGACGTTCCTATCCGGCACGACCATCAGCAACTCGCTGACGGAACTGTACCTGCTCTTCAAGTACCTGCGCCCGAAGGAACTGGAACGGCAGGATATCCGGTGCTTTGACGCATGGGCGGCTATCTTCGCCAAGAAGACGACCGATTTCGAGTTCAACGTGACGAACAACGTGGTGCAGAAGGAGCGTTTCCGCTACTTCATCAAAGTGCCGGAGCTTGCCGCCTTCTACAACGAGATAACCGACTACCGCACGGCAGAGGATGTGGGTGTGGATCGTCCGCACAAGAACGAGATACTGCACCATATACCGCCCACGCCGGAGCAGGAGGACTTCATTCAAAAACTGATGCAGTTCGCCAAGACGGGCGACGCCACGCTGCTCGGTAGACCGCCCCTGTCGGAAACGGAAGAGAAGGCAAAGATGCTGATCGCCACCGATTACGCACGGAAGATGGCTCTCGATATGCGCATGATAGACCCGAACTACGAAGACCACCCCGACAACAAGGCTTCCCACTGTGCCAAGACGATTGCGGAGTATTACCATAAATACGACGCGCAGAAAGGCACGCAGTTCGTGTTCTCGGATCTGGGGACGTACCAGCCGGGCGACGGGTGGAACGTGTACAGTGAGATAAAGCGGAAGCTGACGGAGGACTACGGCATACCGGCAAGCGAGGTGCGCTTCATTCAGGAGTGCAAGACCGACAAGGCGCGCAAGGCGGTGATAGACGCCATGAACGCCGGAACGGTGCGCGTGCTGTTCGGTTCCACCTCCATGCTCGGAACGGGCGTGAATGCGCAAAAAAGGTGTGTCGCCATCCATCATTTGGATACGCCTTGGCGACCGTCCGACCTGCAACAGCGTGACGGACGGGGAGTCAGGGCAGGCAACGAGATTGCCAAGCATTTTGCCGGGAACAATGTGGATGTCATCATCTACGCGGTGGAAAAGTCGCTGGACAGCTACAAGTTCAACCTGCTGCACTGCAAGCAGACGTTCATCTCGCAGCTTAAAAGCGGGGCGATGGGCGCGCGTACCATCGACGAGGGGGCGATGGACGAGAAATCGGGCATGAATTTCTCGGAGTACATGGCGTTGCTCTCCGGCAATACCGACCTTTTGGACAAGGCGAAACTGGAGAAGCGTATCGCATCGCTTGAAGGGGAACGCAAGTCGTTCAACAAGGGCAAGCGCGATTCGGAGTTCAAGCTGGAAGCCAAGACGGGGGAACTGCGTAACAACACGGCTGTCATCGAAGCCATGACGGAAGATTGGAACCGCTTTCTTTCCGTTGTGCAGACGGACAAGGAGGGCAACCGCCTGAATGCGGTCAAGGTGGACGGCGTGGATTCTACCGATGAAAAGGTTATCGGAAAGCGTTTGCAGGAGATAGCCAAGAACGCCACTACGGGCGGGCTGTACAAGCCTGTCGGGGAACTTTACGGCTTTCCGATAAAGGTGGTAAGCGAGAGGATACTCAAAGAGGGGCTGGAGTTTACCGATAACCGCTTCGTGGTGGAGGGAAACTACAAGTACACCTACAACAACGGGCATCTGGCGATGGCTGATTCGGTAGCCGCCGCACGTAATTTCCTGAACGCATTGGAGCGGATTCCGTCCATAATCGACCAGTACAAGGGAAAGAACGAGGTGCTGGAAAAGGAAGTTCCGCAGTTGCAGGAGATAGCGGGCAAGGTATGGAAAAAGGAGGACGAACTGAAACAGCTTAAGTCCGAACTTGCCGCACTTGACCGAAAGATACAGCTGGAACTTGCGCCGCCTACGCAGGAAGCCGACGAAAAAGAAAAGGATGGACAGGAGGTCAAGCCTGTTTCGGAAGGTGTACGGAGCATATCGCCACAACAAACTGATGATGCACCGCAGATACGCAGCCCGGTGAATGAGCGAAATCCAACGGGCAACATCATTGGCGACCATGTCATCATCGGACGACCGGGTTTTCAGTTAAAGAATAAAAACCGATCGAAAGGGATAAAAATTTAAAATTAGGAATTTTATATAAAATATTAATAGGGGCTATCCAAAAGGTCTAAAAGTAAATCATATCCCCTCTGCAAGTATCTGTAGGAGAGTGATTGCAAGACTTTCTTTCTTTTTGGGCAGCCTCTATTAAATTTATTTGCTCTTTCTTGATTTATGTTTATAAACATTATACCAAAAACATTCCAACTAACCTTGTTTATGTTTTGTCAGCCACCATTTGCACAACCATATTTGACTCCCAAAGAGAATGAATTCGATAAGATAACTTGCTGCATACCCACAATAAGGGGCTAAATAGAATACGAATGGGAAATAGATAACAGCACCGACAACAGATTGCGTTATGTAGTTGGTTAAACTCATTTTACCATAAAGCTGTAATGTGGAAACCGCTTTATTTGACACATTCCTTATGACACAATAATATGAACGAGAATATTTCTACAGAATCATCAGTAAAACAGAAAAAAATACTAATTTTGTTTTTGATGATCCTTCCAAAAGGAATTAGAAAAAATGTCTAATTCTAACTTATAGAGGAAAAAGCAACAATTAAATATTAAAGAATAAAAGATACGAAAAATATGACGCCAAAAGAGATACTACAAAAATGGATTGACTGCTTCAACGCCGCCGATGCAGTCGCTTTGGCAAACTTATACGCTCAGGATGCCATAAACCATCAAGTCGCAAACACCCCAGTTATAGGAAAAACAGCTATCCATGAAATGTTTGTAAATGAATTTGCAACCTCAAAAATGGTTTGTATTGTTGAGCATATATTCGAGGATGGAGAATGGGCTATCATGGAATGGAAAGATCCGCTCGGGTTGCGAGGATGCGGATTCTTTCATGTGCAAAACCACTGCTGTCCGGAGAAATTTTACCATAAAGTAGGTTGCTCGACAGAACCCGCCTCCGGAACACTAACGGGAGTTGTCGGCTGATTATAAATTTCACGGATATCCGCCCTCTGGAAGAGGACTTGTCCGATTGAGTTAGAGATAGAATGAAGACTTGGATCCAACCCGTATCGCTTCTTCGCAATGATGAGCAGCAGATAGTCACAAATGGCTATCCATATCTGCGTGTACACGGCGTTCTTGGAAGTGCCGTAGAAAGTCCTGATGTGAAGATGCTGCTTGATCCATTTGAAGAACAGTTCTATCTGCCAGCGTTCACGGTAGAGTTCCGCAATAGTCAGCGGATCGTCAATCGCAAAGTTGTTGGTCAGAAATCGATATACTCTTCCAGTCTCAAAGTCTTCATACACAACAAGTCTCAATGTGTCTGGATACTTTCTGGTAGAGTAATATCCAGCAAGTCTGATAGTCTCATCCGAAAGAACACCCGAGTCTTTGTTGACAGGTCTGGACTCAATAACCACATAAGACATATTGTCCTTGGCGCGTGTAACAAAGTAGGCGCCCTTTTGCTGGAAATGCTTGTAAAGTTTCTCAAAGGCAACATATCCCCTATCCATCAGGTAGAAAGCACCTGCTTCAACAGGAATCTTGTCCATCATCCTGGCATCGTTAAACTTGCCTGGCGTGAGCATGACAAATGTGGGAATCGAGCCTCGCAGATCCATCAGTGTATGTATCTTGAACGCGCCCTTACCATGATGAAACTCGGCCCATGGACACAACTTAAGACACAGTTCAATGGTACTGCTGTCAAACGCATATATCATCTCCTCAAGACCAATTCGCAGCTTTTCATCCTTGTAAAGCATCGTGGCTTCCTTTACCAAAGTCATCGCAAAGTCTTGATATATACGCCAATCCTTCTTCTCGTTGGCCTCCGCAAGCGTGGATCGAGGTATTGCCTTGATTCCGGAGCGATAGAGGTCGCCGCAGAGGTTAAGTGTAGTCTCTATATCTCTCAAACCAGCTCTGTCTGTGAACTGTGCAAAACTCATCACCATGAACTGGTCACGACAATTGAATTTGATAGCATGCCGGTCACCTTTGTAGCGGTCGACACATTTCTTGAACTCGTATTCGTTAATGAGAGACATAATCTGAGCGAAGATTGTTTTTCCTTTGTTCATGGCTTGCGGATAACCTCTTGATGGCTACCGCAAAGTTACTGATGTTCTAATCGAAAAATTTTCTGATACTTGTAACTTATTGATGTTTAATAATTAAAACATTGTCGGAGAATTTTTCTCCGGACACTAGTGGTGCAAAACGATAAAATCGTTTTCCAAAGAGGTTATTGGGATAAGCTCAGCTTTCTCAAACAGCACGGTTTAACCGTAGAGAATAGTGATAAAAATCCAAACACATAACACCGTCCGATATGGGAATCATCATTCATTCTTTAGAGTCCGTTTCTTTCAAAGATTTGTATGCGGCATTCTCATCCGCATTCAAAGATTATGATTTCTCTTTGAATGCGGATGAATTGCGACGCATGCTCGACCGACGAGGATACAATCCACAACTATCTTTCGGAGCATTTTTCGAAGGACGGCTGATTTCTTTTGTGTTTAACGGAACAGGCATGTACAACAACATCTTGACGGCCTATGACACAGGGACGGGAACCGTACCTTCATTCCGGGGATTACACCTAACCCAAAAAATATTCACTTTCAGCCTCGAATTGATATATCAACAAGGAGTTCGGCAATATGTACTGGAAGTTTTGCAACACAATCACAAAGCAATAAAAATATATCGCAAATTAGGCTTTGAAACACAGAGAAATTTCAACTACTACTCTGCCAAACTGAGCGATATTGTTCCTGTATTGCAAGTAAACCATACCGCATGTCGCATACTCCCATCGGATTTAAAAAACTGCCTTAACCAAACGGCCTGGTTCGATTTTCATCCTTCATGGCAAAATGACAGGGCTTCACTGGAACGCGGAATCGACAATTTGGACATATTGGGAGCTTATGAAAGAGAAGAACTTGTCGGATTTGTTATCTTTGAACCGGCATCAGGCGATATTTCATCCCTCGCAGTTGCAAAAGATTACCGGCGTAAAGGAATAGGTAAGTCCTTGCTTAAAAGTGCTGTCAGTCATTTTCAAAGCGATGTACTCAAATTTACTAATGTTGATTGCGATTGTGAATCAGTCACTGGTTTCTTGTCATCATTAGGACTTACCCCAAAAGGACAACAGTTTGAAATGGTCAGAAAAATTTAACCTACATTTATATGAATAGCCCTCATCATCAAATAACGGTTCTCAGCTATACGCAGGCAGGGATTTTAACCACTGAACTTCCTACGAAGAACTGAACTTCAAATTTACCACTTCACTGTCATAGAAGCACGAAACCCCTGCTTGCGTATAGGTGATGTTATGCTGTCGGCTTTCATTTTTTCTTCTTTCTCGTTAATTTATCGAGCAAAACTACTGATTTTTCTTCAACAAAAACCATGAACAAGAAATATTATTCCTTCAAACTGTGGGAACGCGATTCCTATAAGTATAAACACGGATATGCCATTTGGTTGAAAATTCAAAAAAATGGCAGAAAAATGTATTCAACCGGTTTATATGCATGGCCTCATCAATGGGATGGAGAAAGAGAATGTTTCGTAACGGATAAGAGAACGAAAAATTTACATCCTAACCGGGAAATCAACAACAAATGGCTACTGAAAAAGAAAGTCGAGATCGACAATATTATCGATGAATTCGAACGAGCTAAAATAGACTGGACTATTTTTCAATTCGACCAGATATTTAACAAATATACAGAACCTAATAATGTCACAGAATATCTGAAAGAATTGATAAACGCACTTTACGATTCCAACCATGAAGGAAATGCCAAATGTTACGACCAGATGTTCCATATGCTTGGATTGTACGATCGTAAACTATTGCACCGTGTATTTTCTGAAATCGATTTGAAATACGTTAAAGATTTCGATCTGTTTCTTCAAAAACGAGGTTGTTCGGGTAATACTCGCAAATTCTATTTGAAACAATTACGAGCAGTTTTAAACAAAGCAGTCGAAGATAAAAAAGCATCCGATTCGACCTATCCCTTCGGCAAGAAAGGATTCAGAATATCTAAACTGGAAGAAGAAACAAGAAAACGATTTCTGGTATCACAAGAAATAGGCGATCTAATTCTCAAGGAAGGGAGCAAACCAAATATCGAATGGGCTCGAAAACTTTTCATTTTCGCTTATTACTGTCACGGCATGTCTTATATTGATATGGCTCATTTAAAGCGAACGAATTTAGTACAGTATGACAACGGTTTTTATATTGAATATAGTCGGAAAAAGATTCACGAGAACTCCAAAGCAAAACTCCATCACATTCGTATTACAGCAGAAATACAGGAATTACTCGACTGGTTCGAAAACAATACGGTTCTAATCGAGGATTATCTGCTTCCTATTGTCTCCATTGCGGGATATAAAGGACGACAGCTTTATAATCATATCCGGTATAGATATAGACGTTACGAAGAAAATCTAAAACTTTTGGCATCTGAACTAGGCATTACCCGTCAGGGTTTAACCAGCCACGTAGCTCGCCACACAATGGCGATGACGTTGCAGAATCATGAAATATCCCGAGAAGTCATTTCCCAGATCTTAGGTCATAAAAGCATGGATACTACCAATATTTATCTAAATAGTTTCGCAGACCCGGTTATTGACAATGCCGCAAAAACATTGTACGAAATCAAACAAGAAGAACTACAACGAAAAAGAAAGTAGGCTCTATAAAAAACAAACGGCCATAGACGGCCTGCGCTGCCCTTTTAAATATCATATTTCTCTATTTTATATATTTGGTTTGTTCTTCGAACGCTAAAGTCGTTCAGATGTCTAATACTTAAAATTCGAAGATATGGCAACAATCATTGTCTGTCAAGCAGACGACTTAAAAAACTGTTTAAAAGACGCATTGTGCGAACTTTTACCCGAAGGAATAATAAAATCGACGCCCCCGGAAACCATGACTTTGGATTCTGCCGTTAATTTTTTAAAAGAAAATGGCTACCCCACCTCCAAAGGAAAACTTTACAAATTGACATCCAAAAAAGAAGTTCCGCATTTCAAGTATGGACATAAACTGGTATTTTCTCGCTCGGATCTACTCGAATGGGCAAAAAATCAATCGACACGACAAATGACTGAAGACGAAATACTCGAAGAAATGGATCAACGTATGAAACGAAAACGTGCTTAATTCGATTTAAATACAAAACATATCTGATCCGAATTTTATAAGTAATCCATCTAATGATCTTTTCAAGGCGAACCACAAGGGGTTCGCCTTCATTTTTTATTAACCTTTCAAAAACAGTGCTTATGAAAGCCAATGCAACCGTT
>ERZ857503.1733-NODE-1733-length-11570-cov-2.988971_pt1 | contig 11570 bp, 9 predicted proteins | sample MGYA00519766_ERZ857503 | MGnify/ENA primary metagenome ERZ857503 (study PRJEB31778, sample SAMEA3449345) | human gut metagenome | biome: human gut; feature: human-associated habitat; material: faeces | place: United Kingdom | collected 2010/2012 ...
CCTGCAGCTTGATGACTGCTCTTGGGGCGTTTGCGTAGACCCCGCCGCGCCGTTTGTGTTCGGCGTGGAGCCGGAAAAGATGGGCGACATCATGGATCAGCTTTTGAAGGTCAACAACCTCGCGCTTGAGGGCAAACCGGATGATCTCACCGTTGCAACCCACATTTGCCGCGGCAACTACAATTCCTCCTGGGCCAGCCGGGGCGGCTATGAGCCGGTCGCAGAGCGCCTGTTTGCACATGAAAATGTCGATGCCTACTATCTGGAGTTCGATGACGCGCGTTCCGGCGGTTTTGAGCCGCTGCGTTTCGTCACACCGGGCAAAAAAGTCGTTTTGGGACTGATTACGTCCAAGCGCCCGGAGCTTGAGGATAAAGACGCCGTCATCGCACGCATTCACGAGGCTGCAAAGTATGTGCCGCTCGAGAACCTCTGCCTCAGCCCGCAGTGCGGCTTTGCTTCCTGCGAGGTCGGTAACAAGCTTACGGAAGAGCAGCAGTGGGCAAAGCTCGCGCTTGTAAAGGAGATCGCCGAGGAAGTCTGGGGCAAGTGATTTCTATTTCAATACACATCGATCAAACAGGATTTCAAGAACCGCGCAGCGCCGAAAACGCCCTGCGCGGTCTTTTTTTGAAAAGATGTCCGCCAAAACCACAAACAAATGTTCTGAATTGACTTGACATTTGCGGCGGAATCCTTATAATAAGAAATAGAGAGGTACCGCATAAGCTGCATGCGGCATCTCAGTTTTCATTTTTCAGAGCGAAAATGAGAAGCGGGAGAAGGACAGGGGAGAGAATATTCTCTCCCGCGCGGCGCAAAAAACTGCGCATTCTTGCAAAAATTGACACGCATAATGCTCCTTTCATCATGCACAATAAGAACAACAAACGCGAAAAAAGCAGTGCGGCGCAGCGTTAAGCGCCGCCGAAAAAAGGAGAATGAAACATGAACAGCAGCAATAAGACGATGGTACCGGAAGCACAGGACGCGATGAACCGCTTTAAGATGGAAGCCGCAAACGAAGTCGGCGTCAACCTCAAGCAGGGCTATAACGGCGACCTCACCTCCCGCCAGGCGGGCTCCGTCGGCGGCCAGATGGTCAAAAAGATGATCAAGTCCTACGAAGAAAGCATGAAGTAAAAGACATTTAGGCAAATCGGGGACGTCCGGCAGCGGGCGTCCTCTTTTTGCGTTTTTATTCATAGTCTTCAATCAGCTTGCAGGCTTCCGAGAGCGTTTCGGCGCGAATGCCGCGGGCGAGCAGGCGGCGGTCTTCCTCCGTAAGGCTGCTAAGCGGCGTTTCAATGCAGTAAAGGGGCACATCGTTTCCGTCTTTGAAAACAGCCACGCTGCCGTTATAGGCGCGCACGGTGAAGAATGTTTCGTATTCCTTAAAATTTGCTGAATTTGCGGCGCTCTCCCGGTCGGTTTCTTGACTTGCCGCATCGTTTGGGCTATAATAAACGGAAGAGTCGCTTTCTGCTTTTGCGGGGTCTGCCACAGCTTCCCGCGCATCGCGTGCGGAAAACACGGAAAGCGTGCACAGCGCGGCGAAAAGGATAAAGATCGCCGCCCATGCGCCGTACCGCTGCCGAGCGGCGTGCATAAGGGACTCAAGACGCATTTTCATGACTATACATCCTTTCTAAGTAGGATTTGCCCTGCGGCTTTAGTATCGCCAAGGTTTGCCAATTTATGCAGACAAAGTGCGCTTTTGCCGCGCAATTTGATTTTTCAGGAGGTCAAACGTGCTGAAAAAAGACATCAATAAGTACAACACGGCGCAGCCGAGCGGAAGACCCATGGGCCGTACAGACGGCGAAACGGCCCGCGCGGCCGGCGGCACGGCACATGGAATTGTACGTTTCTGCGAATCCGGCCGTCGGATGATCCGGCCGCCGAGACGATAGATAAGAGATTGACTATGAATATCCGATTATGGAGCCTGACGGTCGCCTGGCTGCTTTTCGCAGCTTGCTCGGACCGCAACGCGGAGCTCGCTCCCGACTATTTCTCCGGCGAGATCGCCGGTACGTCCGACTCCCTCGTCTTTCGGGACTGCGCGACTTCGGTCGATTATCTGTTGAGCGAAAAGGGAGCCTATCGGGCCGTGGCCGCGCGGTACGGTCGTCTGGCGGGTCCACGCCGCCGGGTGTATCTTGCCTGCCGGGCGCATCTCGATTCCGACACCGTGTCGGCCGGTTCCGCCGTCCGGCGCTTGGTGGTCGACCGTCTGATCGCGTTCGGCGAGGCGGGCGGATGCGACTGGCAGTATCAGCTGTCGGGCGTGTACGAGTCCGACGATCCTCGGCACAGGCAGGTGCTGCGCCTTCGTCCCGACCGGACTTTCCTGCTGACCCGTTTCGGCGACGGGACCGAATCGCACACGACCGGCTCTTGGGGACTGGCTTCGGAGCTGGTACTGCTGCTCGACTGCGAGGCAGGTAGTCGGATGTCTTTCCAATTGATTCCGGACCGGCAGGCGTTGCTGAGCGACGACCGGACGCTCTCTTTTACGAAAGTGTATCTCTGATTCGGGCGCGGCTGTCTTTCCACTTGCCGTCGGCGCCGCTCGGCTCGCCGGTTTGCTTTCGGTACGTGTCGTTACGGCTGTTCCGCGATTTATTGCCGATGAGATTCCGTTCCGGCGGGTATTGTCGTTGGGGCGAGAGCGGATCGTCGGCCGTGCTGCGTGGCGGATTTTTCGATTCGTCGGTCTGTTTTCGGTGTGTGTTTTTGCAGTCGTCTCTCGGGGATTTCCGGCGGGTTCCTGCTGTCGGAACGAGAACGTGTTGCCGGCAGCGTCGCGGGCGGGCTTTCGTATTCCGGCCGTAGGCGATCGGCGATTCGTCGGTCTGTTCGGCGGCCTGCTCGCGTTTATCCGTTTCTTTTTGCCGAGAGTGTTGCGTTGCCGGTTGACAGACGGTTTCCGGTCGTGGAATTGCGGACAGGCGATGCGCTTGCCCTATGCGAGGCGCGGAAACGACGGGCGACGGCGGGTTTTGAGCAGGAACCGGCCACGGCTGTTTTGCGCGATGGCCGGACTCGCTCCCTGTCTTTTCTCGGTCCGAGATCGACTTGTCCGGACTTGTCCCCGGAGCGTAGCGGACGACGGAGCCGGATGCCTCGGCATCTTTTGTTTACGTCGTTCTCCGGGACGGCTTGACGGCGAAACCGTCGAGCGTCCGACCGGCAGCGCTCGGGCGCGGGTCCGTGGACGGGTCGGACCGGGGCGGAAGGGAAAAATAAGAGTCGCCGGCCACATGAGTGGCCGGCGACTCTTATTTTCGTAGCGACGGAGATTACAGCTTGTACCCGTCTCTGTACTGATAGTGCGTCAGCTTGTCGGCTTCCGGGTCGTGCATGAACTTTTCGACGATCGGGTTCCAAACGACAGGCCGCCCCAGCTCGTTGGCGATGTTGCCTAGAATGCACATCGTGTTCGAGCTGTGTCCCACTTCGACCGGCACGTTCGGGTCGATGCGCGAGCGGATCGAATTGATGAAAGTCTGATAGTGCCCCACTTGCGTTTCGTAGGGTACGTCGCTCTCTTTTTTCTTCGTCTCGGGCATGAATTTCGGGTCCGAGGCAAGGAACTCGCCGCGGCACACCTGTATCCACTCTCCGTTCTCGCCGTAGATCTTGACGCCCTGCTTGCCTCCGTCGAACTCCTGCTCGGTCACCCGGGTGCCGTTGTCGTAGAAATAGGTCAGATGCTCGTAGGGACCGTACCCGGCGGGTATGATTTTGACGGGACCGTTGCGGTCCTTGCCCATGGCCCATTGCGCGATGTCGAACATGTGGGCTCCCCAGTCGGTCATCAGGCCGCCGCCCATGCCCTTGTACCAGCGCCATGCGCCCCAAAGCTGCTCGTTCTGCTCCGGCTCGAGCGTGATGACCGGGTTCAGGTCCGAATTGTAATATATCGTTTCGGGCAGCGGGCCGAGCCATTTGTCCCAGTTCAGCCCGGCGGGAACTTCCTGTCGGGGCAGGGTATAAGGGGTGGGGGAGCCTCCCACGTGCACCTTGATCAGCTCGATGCGCCCCAGCTCGCCTTCGCGGACCAGGTTGGCCGCATGGATGAATTCGGCATCGGACCGCTGCTGGCTTCCCACCTGCAGTATCCGGCAGTGTTCGCGCACGGCCTTGCGCAGTTGCTGTCCCTCGTATATGGTCAGCGTCAGCGGCTTTTCGAGGTAGACGTCCTTGCCGGCCCGGCAGGCTGCGATCGCGATCAGCGCGTGCTGGTGGTCGGGTGTCGCGATCACGACGGCGTCGATGTCGTCCCGCGCGAGCAGGTCCTGATAATCCTCGTACAGGTCGACCTTGCATTTCTGCCCGTGCTCGGCGTAATATTTCTTCACGCGCTTCTCGAAGCGGGCTCTTTTGACGTCGTAGACGTCGCATCCTGCCAGCACGCGGACGCCGTCGATCGTAAGGAAGCCCGCCAGCAGGTGCATCGCCTGTTGACCGAGACCGATGAAGCCGATGCCGATCGTATCGTTGGCCGAGCTTTTCTTTTTCGCGGATTTCGGGGCGGCTGCCAGAGCCGACGGCATCAGTACGGCTCCTGCGGCTCCCAGCGCCGAGACTTTCAGAAAGTCGCGGCGGGTCAGTTTGGATTTCTCATTCATATCGTTCAGATTGGTATAACGGTTTTATCCGCACAAGTTAGCAATTCGGACCGAGAATTCAAAATGATTTCGCCGCCGGGGGGCGGCTTGTTGCATGAGTGCTTTCTCTTTGCTATCTTTATCCGAAGTATCGGGCGAGGATTTTCCCTGTGCGGCGCGGTGACGGGCTTTTCTCTTGCACGGGGACGTCGGGCTCTGCCGGAAAGCACGGTCCGGAATCTCGATCGTCGGTCCGCGGGGATCGGAGTTCCTGTGCGGCGGCGGAGCAACGGCGATGCGCTTGCCCGGTATTATGTGAACCGAAAAACTCAACTCTATGAAAAAACTGCTTTGCATGTTGATGGCAGCCGCCGCTTGCGCGGCGTGCGCTCCGAAGGAGCCGCCCGTTTCTTTGATTTTCGATACCGACATGGCTCCCGATTACGACGACGTAGGCGCGCTGGCCGTGCTGCACGCGCTGGCCGATTCGGGCGAGGTGCGTATCCTCGCTACGGTTTCGTCGAACAGGCTCGAGACGACCGTACCCTGCATCGATGTGATCAATACTTATTTCGGCCGGGAGAAAATTCCGTTGGGGGCGCCCAAGGGCGAGGCCGTCAGTCAGGATACGTGGCACAAGGGCCTGCGGTGGACCTCCGAGTTGCCGGCCCGGTTTCCGCATCGCACGGGAAGCGCCTCGCAGGCCGAGGATGCGGTGGCGGTATACCGCCGTGCGCTGGCCGGCGAGCCCGATACGAGCGTGGTCGTCGTGACGGTCGGATTCTTCACCAATCTGCGCGACCTGCTGCTTTCGGGGCCCGATTCTCTCAGCGAGCTCACGGGCCGCGAGCTGGTGGAACGGAAAGTGAAACGTTTGGTTTCGATGGCCGGCCATTTCCCGGAAGGGCTCGAGTTCAACGTGATGATGGATGCTCCGGCCGCGGCCTATGTCATGGAGCATTGGCCTTCGCCGGTGATACTGAGCGGTTTCGAGATAGGCGAAAAAATCATCACCGGCTGCCGTACCGCTGCCGAGGGACCTGCCGACAGCCCCGTGGCCGAGGCGTACAGGATGTCGCTTCCGCAGGATAACCCGGCCGGTCGCAACAGTTGGGACCAGTCGGCCGTGCTGGTGGCCGTCCGGGGACCGGAACCCGGATTCGGGCTCGAGCGCGGCACGCTGACGGTCGATCCTTCGGACAGCACGGACCGCTGGACGCCCGATCCTTCGGGCCGTCATGCCCGGCTGACGTTTCGTCGGCCGCCCGAGCAGATCGCCGAACAGATCGAGTCGCTGATGATGCACCGACCCGTGTGCGGTCGGTAGCTCCCCGGCCGAGTCGGCATCAGGGAGATTCTGCAAAACGGAGGCTCCGGGTACGCGAGGGCTTTCGGGAAGGCTTCCCCGGACCGGACCGTCGAGATCGCCCGGTCCGAGAGCGGGGCATGTCTCTGTTTCCGGAGCAACGGCCTGAGCGGGACTGTCCGGCAGCGGGCATGGATTTGTCCGGAGAGCGGAAACGGCCGTGACCGTATTTGCCCGGACCGGGTCCGGCGGTTTCCCTTGTAACTTTCGGAGCGAGGAAAACGTTCCATTAGTAACGATTCAAATCGGTTGATGCGATGAAAAAATGGTTGATTCTGCTCGTCTGCCTGTCGTCGGGCGCTTATGCTCCGGCGGCGCCGGACGGTCCCTTCGAGGACGATTATTACGCCGAATACATGGACGGCGATTACGACGACTTGTATAAGTACGGTTTCCGGATGAACAATTATGCGTCCGTCTACAGCGACCGTTTCGTCGTGTCGCTTGCCCGCGAGTACGGGATGCCGCGGGCCGATCTGCGTTATTATCTCCGTAAGGGCTATTCTCCGAGCGACCTGTTGTTCGGTCTCGAGCTGTCGCGGCGGGCAGGCCGTTCGCTGCGCCGGATCATGGAGCTTTATTACGGCAGTCCGGACCGTAACTGGACGGTCGTTTCCATCCGGTTAGGCTTAGGGCCCGGTTCTCCGGCTTTCGGTCTGATACTCGACCGTTTCCGTTCCCAATGTCGTTTTTGGGAGGATTATTATGTCCGGCGGAATCCGCATCGTCATCCTCCCTTGTATAAGCACTCATGGTCGTATTTCCGGCCTCACGCGCCGCATGGCCGTCCCGCACGGCCTCATTTAGGGCCGTTTCATCCGGGACCGGTCCGGATGCCCCGCGGCGAACAGGCGTCTCCGCCCGTTCCGGGGAAAGTCCGTCGCGATAGCGGACGCAAGCCCCGCACGCCGGATTACAGGCGTGGCGGAACGGTCTCTCCCGAAAAGCGGCGACCCATCGCCGAACCCGCGAGGGGGACCCGCCCGTTGTCGCCGCCCCGTCCGCGTGCGGCGGACGATCCTTCCGTTTCCCGTCCCGGACCGCGCGGCGCGAGGCCTGCGGCCGACCGCCCGAAAAGGGACGGTTATCGTCGCGGCGGATCATCCGGAGCCCGCCATGTTCCTGCGTCCGAAGCGAAAGGCTCTGCTGCCGAAACGAACAAGCCTGATCGCCGTTCTTACCGCCGATAGGGGAGCGATAGCCGGACAGCGCGGTCTGTGGCGCCGGCCGGGACGGTTGCGCAGTGCAGGCGTTCCGGCCTTTCGGAACGTCGCGCCTCGCATGTCGACCGACGACAGTTGCGCCCGGCTATTCGGATGGCCGGTATGCGACAGAGTTTCCTGTTTCCGGTCGGGCCGTTGCGATAGGTTGTGCGATCTCGCAACGGGAGCCGGATTTGGCCGAGATAGGCTGCATTTCGTACGACCCGTCGTTCCGACTTGAAAACGAGCGGCCGTCGGATCGGGCTACTCGACGATCCGGATACTCAGGTTGCGGATTTGCAGTCCGGCGTCGAAAGTGCCGGGGACTTCCCACCCGAAGTTCATGCCCGTCAGCTCCAGATCCTCCGGCATGGTATGGACGAACTGTCCTTTGGCCTGCATGGCGGCGACGCCGCGCCGGATCAGCGGCAGCAGGTCGAGCCGGGCGCTGTGCCACTCCCGGTCGTGGAACGAGACGTCGCCCCAGATGCTGCGGGGCGGAATCGCATAGATGTAGGTCGCCGTGCCGATGTCCCATTGCACGTACTCTTCGTCGCTCAACCGTTCGTAACGGTAGTCGAACGACGGCACGCCGACCCAGAGCGACCGCCCGTAGTCGGGCGACCGGGGATTCGTGTTGCGCATGAAAAAGTAGAAAGGCGACTGGGCCGTATGCAGGCTCTCGTCGTATTGCTCGTCGCTCATCCTCCGCTCGCAGTGCTCGATGCGCAGGTCCATGGCGAAATAGAGATGCCTGATGCGCCCGATGTTAGGCCGGTGCGTGAAATCCTGCTGGATCAGCAAGTGAGGCCATGCGCCGTCGGCGGTCCGGGGGCTCCGGTACTCGGTGCTGGTCGTGATATCGAGCGTCAGCGTTCCGTCCGCCGATCGGACGATCCGCTTCCCTTCGTTGGCATACGCGACGCTTCCGTCCGCCTGCCGGACCGGAGGAGTGCCTCCCAGATCGTACAGGCTGGCCCATTGGGCCATTTGCCAGACGGGTTTTCCGCTCCTGCGTCCGAAACGGATCGTGTCCGTGTTGGTCTTTTCGAATCCGCCGTTGTTTTGCACGATCGCGGGCCAAAGCGGCGAGATCGCCATGCCCCTTCGGAACTGCGGGTCGCCCAGCACTTCTCTCCCTTTCGTTTTTCTTTCGTTCGTTCCGCGGCCGCGCGGGCCGGATTCCGGTTCGTTGCCGTTTGCCGCCGTCAGGCAGGAAAAGACCGCTATGGCGGCCCATAACATTTTGTTTCGGATCGTCATCGTCTTGCGTAGTTCGGGTTGGATCGGGCGTTCTCCTCGCTCTCGCGTATAAAGTGGAGAGCGAAAAGAAACAGCACGGTAAATATAGCGATTCGGTTCGGAATATCCGCTCCGCAGACTCGTGTTTTTCGAGTCGGCGGTTTTTTTTGTCTGTCGTGATACGGGGAGCGCTTGCCGATGCCCTCGTCTTTTGCGCTAATTGTTTCGGCGCGTCGAGAGTCGGACCGGCCGCGCGACCCGCCCTTCCGCCGTCCGGCCGTTCGTCCGCTTGCGGATTGCTCGCCGGAGGCGTCTCGTCGGATGCCGTTGTCCCGTCAGTCTGCTCGTCCGTGTCCGTCCCGCTTGCAGCGGTCCTGTCCGTTGCATTCGCGTCGGCCGACCGGACGGTCTCCGGGGCGGGCTGCGGCTGCATCCATCGTTGCAGATCGGTTCCGGCCGGGCTTTGGAACAGAACCAGATCGAAATCGGGAACTACGGCGATCACATGGTCGAACAGGTCGGCCTGCACGCCCTCGTAGGCCACCCATTCCTTGATTGATGAGAAGCAGTAGATTTCGATCGGGATGCCGGTCGGCGTCGGTTGCAGGTGCCGTACCATGCAGGTGAGTTCCTGGTTGACGACCGAAAGGGCTTTCAGATAGTTATTCAGATAGGCCCTGAACAGGGTCAGATTGGTCAGCCGATACAAATCGGCCTGTCGCGCGCCGTCCGGCCCGGTCCGGGCGGACGTTTCGGCTTTTTTCTCATGTTCGGCGATGAAGTCGCTCACCAGCGGGATTTTCCTGTACCGCTCGATCGCTTCGGGCGTGCAAAAGCGCACGCTGCTCATGTCGATGCTGATAGAGCGCATGATGCGTCTTCCGCCGGACTCTTCCATCCACCGCCAGTTCTTGAACGAGTCGCCGGTCAGCACGAACGGGGGGATCGTAGTGATCGTGTTGTCGAAGTTCTCGATCTTCACCGTGTTCAGCGTCACTTCCAGCACCGTCCCGTCCACGTTGTACTTCGGCATGCTGATCCAGTCGCCCGGCTTGAGCATCTTATTTGCCGAAAGCATGATGCCCGATACGAACCCGAGGATCGAGTCCTTGAAGATCAGCATCAGGATGGCGGCCGATGCGCCCAGCCCGGCCAGCAGGTGCAGCGGGGACCGTCCGACGATAAGGCCGATGATGACGATGCCTCCGACGAAAAACAGGCTGACCTGCAGGATCTGAAGCATTCCCTTGAGAGGCCGGTCGTGCATTTCGTCGCGTCGGTTCAGGAAAGCGAACGTCACCTTGAGCAGGGCGTTGAGAAGCATGATGATAATGAAGATGACGTAGATCAGACAGATCGTCTGTAGCACCGCGGGCGTGTGCGAGCGGGCCGGGAAGGCCAGCGGAATCAGCAGATAGACCAGTATGACCGGGATCAGATCGGAAAACTTGCGCAGCACCGACCGTTCGACCAGCACTCCTTTCCATTTCTTGTCCGCCTGTGCGGCGATCCGCTTCCCGACGCCGAGAATCAGAAACCGGCAGACCAGGTCCGCAGCCCATGCGATCAGTACGATCAGCAGCAGAATGATCGCCTGATCCAGCAGGTCGGCGGTTTCGGGGCGTATGCCCGCTTCGGTCAGCATTTCGTGCGCCCACTGGGTGAGGCGGCTGTCTTCGTTCATAGGATGCCTGTTTCGGCCGTTCGGCCCGTAATTGCCGATGCAAATACTTTGCCGTGAACGATTTTCGCATCGGGTCCGTACCGAAACAAGAATTTTGGTCAAAATTGCCTGTCGGACGGGAAGATTTTCCAGCCTCTTTTTGTATTTTTGCCAGTAAGGACAATACTACCCAAACTTCGTTTCGATGAGGAAAAGAATCAAATGGCTGATTACCGCCGCCGTGCTGCTCGTGGCTGCCGGGGCGGGTTGTTACAATCTGCTGCGGACCCCTGCCGCCGAAGAGGGGGCGGGGGGAGCGGGTCCCGCTGCCAAGGGCGGCGTGCTTCATGTCAACGCGCTCGTGATCCGTCCGCAGCATCTGACCGACGACATTTTCACGACCAGTACCTTGCTGCCCGACGAGGAGGTCGATCTTTCGTTCGAGACCTCGGGCAAGATCGTCTCGATCGATTTCGAGGAGGGCACTCCCGTAAAAAAAGGACAATTGCTGGCTAAGGTCAACGACAAGCCGCTGCAGGCCCAGCTCTCCAAGTACAAGGCTCAGGTCAAGCTGGCCGAGGATCGGGTCTACCGTCAGAGCACGCTGCTCGAAAAGGATGCCGTGAGTCAAGAGGCTTACGAGCAGGCGCGGACCGAGCTGGCTACGCTGAACGCCGACATCGAGCTGTGCGAGGCCAACATCGCGTTGACCGAGCTGCGAGCCCCGTTCGACGGGATCATCGGTCTGCGCCGTGTCAGCGAGGGGGCCTATGCGTCGCCTACGGTCGTGGTTGCCAAGCTGACGCGTATCGCTCCGCTTAAGATCGAGTTCGGCGTGCCCGAGCGCTATGCCTCCGAGATCAGGCCGGGAACACCGCTCTCCTTTACCGTCGAGGGGAGTCTCGAGACGTTCCGCGCCAAAGTGTACGCCGTCGATCCGAATGTCGACGAGCAGTCGCGCACGCTTTCCGTGCGCGCGCTCTATCCCAACGACGGGCAGCATTTGTTCCCGGGACGTTTCGCCAGCATTCGCATACAGATCAGCGATATACCCGAGGCGATCGCCGTTCCGACCGAGGCCGTCGTGCCCGAGATGGGCGTCGACAAGGTCTTTCTTTATAAAGGCGGCACGGCGCGTCCGGTCGAAATCAAGACCGGCATCCGGACCGACTCGGTGATTCAGGTCGTGCGCGGCCTCTCGCCCGGCGACACGCTGATTACTTCCGGTACGCTCCAGTTGCGCACCGGTCTGGAAGTCAAGCTCGACAATCTTCGATAAACCGGTTGCCCTATGAACATTTCCGAACTGAGCATCCGGCGGCCCGTCATGGCGACGGTGCTGACGCTGATTATCCTGCTTTTCGGCCTGATAGGCTACACCTCGCTCGGCGTGCGCGAGTATCCGAGCGTCGACAACCCGATCATTTCGGTCAGTTGTTCCTATCCGGGGGCCAATGCCGACGTGATCGAGAACCAGATTA
>ERZ857503.1740-NODE-1740-length-11544-cov-2.615893_pt1 | contig 11544 bp, 13 predicted proteins | sample MGYA00519766_ERZ857503 | MGnify/ENA primary metagenome ERZ857503 (study PRJEB31778, sample SAMEA3449345) | human gut metagenome | biome: human gut; feature: human-associated habitat; material: faeces | place: United Kingdom | collected 2010/2012 ...
CCCCCCGGGCGGACAGGGCTCCTCCCACCAGGGCCGCGGCTCCGCAGAGCACCACCAGGGCCACGGCGCCTGCCAGCAGCCTGCCCCGGTGCAGCTTGGCGGTCCAAATAAACACAGTGCAACGCTCCTCTCGTTTTATATCGTGATAATTTCTATGTGCAAGCCGGACCGGATATGATAAAATAGGCGAAAAAGGACAAGGGGAGGACGGCATGGACCGACTGGATAAGATACTGGCCGGCACCGGACGCTGGTCCCGCCGGGAGGTCAAGGGCCTGGTACGGGCGGGGCGGGTGACGGGCAACGGGGCCGTGGCAGGGAGCCCGGAGCAGAAGTATGACCGCCTGGGCCTGGATCTGCGGGTGGATGGAGCGCCCATTGGAGCGGAAAAGTTTGTCTATCTGATGCTCCATAAGCCGGGGGGTGTTCTCTCCGCCACCGAGGACCCGAAGCAGTCCACCGTGGTGGACCTGCTGCCGGAATATCTGCGGCGGGTGGGGCTCTTCCCTGTGGGCCGGCTGGACAAGGATACCGAGGGGCTGCTGCTGCTCACCAACGACGGCCCGCTGGGCCACCGGCTGCTGGCGCCGGGCCGGCATGTGGACAAGGTGTACTTCGTCCGGGTGGAGGGGACGCTGACCGCGGAGGACGCCGCCGCCTTTGCAGCGGGTATGACCCTGGGCGACGGTCTGCGCTGTATGCCCGCCGGCTTGGAGCGTCTGCCGGAGCCGGACACCGCCCTGGTGACCCTGCGGGAGGGCAAGTACCACCAGATCAAGCGGATGTTCGGCGTGTACGGCGCAGGCGTGAACGGCCTGCACCGGGATGCCATCGGCGGCCTTGCACTCGACCCGGCCCTTGCACCGGGCCAGTGGCGGGAGCTTTCTGCCGAAGAAGTGTCAAAAATTTCCAGCTGACAGGGTCGGCTTTTCACCCGAATTTCAAAAAAGCAACACATTTTTCCGGTAGAATAGGGGGCAGAACCACGCAAAAAGGCACTTTTTTGGTTCAGAATGGCCCCTGAAGATAATATTCACAAGAAAAAACTATCTTTTTTGTTGAAATATGTTGCAAAAGTAAATTCTTTTGTGTAAAATATAAAATGTAATGCAGCTAAATTGTTAAAAATCACGACCGGCTGCCGCTGCGGTTTGCACAAACGAGGAAAAGGGGTATCCATTATGGCCAATAGAGTATTTCAAAGCGTGATCTACCAGATGAAAGACGCGATCAACCGGGTGGTCGGCGTGGTGGATGAGACCGGCGCTGTTATTTCCTGCTCGGAGCTGAACCTGATCGGCGAGGTGCGCGAGGGTTTCATGGCGGAGCGTCTGACCGCAGGCGACCGCTTTGTGCGCGATGGCTACACCTATCAGCAGTTCTCCAGCGCCAAGCATAATGATTATGCAGTATTCGTGGAAGGCGTGGACGAGACGGCTGGTCAGTTTGCCGCCATGCTGTCCATCAGCCTGCAGAGCATCAAGCAGTACCACGACGAAAAGTTTGATAAGTCCAACTTTATCAAGAATGTGGTGCTGGATAACATCCTGCCCGGCGATATCTATGCCAAGGCCCGTGAGCTGCACTTTGCCACCGATGTTTCCCGCGTGGTGTTCATCGTGCGTGTTACCAGCGGCGGCGATATCTCCGCCTACGATGTGGTCAGCAGCCTGTTCCCCGACAAGCAGAAAGACTTTGTGTTCAATATCAGCGAGACGGATACCGTGCTGGTCAAGGAGATCCGCAAGGGCATCGACCGCACCGATATGGAAAAGCTGGCTGCCAGCATCGTGGATACCCTGTCCGGCGAGCATTACATCAAGGCTGTGGTGGGCATCGGCACCCCCATCTCCAACGTGAAGGATCTGGCTACCTCCTTTAAGGAAGCGCAGATCGCCATGGAAGTGAGCAAGGTGTTCGACACCGAAAAGCAGATCATCCGCTACGATAATCTGGGCATTGCACGCCTGATCTATCAGCTGCCCACCACCGTGTGCGAGATGTTCCTGCGCGAGGTGTTCAAGCAGGGCAGCATCGAAAGCCTGGATCAGGAGACCCTGTTCACCATCCAGCGCTTCTTCGAGAATAACCTGAATGTGTCTGAAACCAGCCGCGGCCTGTTTGTGCACCGCAACACGCTGGTGTATCGTCTGGAAAAGATCAAAAAGCTGACTGGCCTGGATCTGCGTGAGTTCGACGATGCTATCGTCTTTAAGGTAGCACTGATGGTCAAGAAGTACCTGTCCAACAATCCGGCCAAATACTAATAAGCTGCAGGCTCTGCCTGCAGTGCAGAACCGGCCGCTCGAAACCGATGCTGGCCGGTTCTTTTTGCTGTGAAAACAGATTTTAATGTCAGGAGCTAATATTACCCTATGATCGATTTAGAACACGTTTCCAAGGAATATAAACGGGGCGGACCGCTGGCACTGGACGATATCAATCTCCATGTGGACGACGGCGAGTTCGTGTTTTTGCTGGGCCATTCCGGCGCAGGCAAATCCACCCTGCTCAAGCTGCTGCTGCGCGAAGAGCTGCCCAGTGAGGGCAAGGTGACCGTGCTGGGCAAGGATGTTGCCAGCCTGCACCGCCATCAGGTGCCGTATCTGCGCCGTCAGATGGGCATTATCTTTCAGGATTTCCGGCTGATCCCCACCATGACTGTGTACGAGAACATCGCCTTTGCCATGCATGTGACCAACGTCAAGAGCCGGGAGATCAGCGACCGTGTGGAGTACATGCTGGAGCTGGTGCATCTGGAGGATAAGGCCAAGGCCTATCCGGACACCCTTTCCGGCGGTGAACAGCAGCGCGTGGCTGTGGCCCGCGCCCTTGCCCACGGCCCCAAGCTGGTCATTGCAGACGAGCCCACCGGCAACATCGACCCGGAAATGTCCTATGAAATCGTGGAACTGCTCAGCGAGATCAACCGCCGCGGCACTACCATTCTCATGGTCACCCATGAGCACGAGCTGGTGCGCCAGTTCCACCAGCGCGTCGTCACCCTGAAAAAGGGCCGCATCATTTCGGATGTGCCTGCCGACAAGGAAGCCATCCGCGCACGCGCAGAGCGCAAAGAACGCCTGTTCGAGACCGAGCTGGAACCTGCTGACACCGCAGAAAAGGAGGTGGCCACCGTATGATGAGACCTTCTACCTTCTTTTTTCTGGTCCGGCGCGGTATCCGCAATCTGGGCAAGCACTGGGCCATGACCTTTGTGTGCATCCTGTCCCTCAGTGTCTGTATGACCCTGAACACCTTTGCAAGTCTTGCCGAGGTGAACGTGGACAGCATGGTGAACTATCTGGGCAGCCAGAACGAGACCGTGGTCTATCTGGACCCGGAGTGTGATGATGCCACTGCGCAGGCCGTGGGCGAAAAGCTGGCGGCAATGCCCGGCGTGACCAATGTGCAGTTCGTCTCCAAGCAGGACGTGCTGAACACCTACCGCAATTACATGGAAGATTACTCCTCCCTGTGGGACGAGTTTGAAAATGACAACCCCTTCAAGGCCAACTACCGCGTTTCCATCGCGGATCTGAGCCAGATGGAGAGCATGAGCAAGCAGATGCAGGCCATTCAGGGCGTGTACAGCGTTACCGCCCCGGTGGAAATGACCAACGTCTTTGTGCAGGTGCAGCGCTCTGTTACCAAAGTGGGCCGCGGCATCGTGCTGGTGCTGATGGTCGTCAGCATCATCACGGTGGGTAGCACCATCCGCCTGAGCGTGTTTGCGCGCCGCCGCGAAATTGAGATCATGAAGTACGTGGGCGCCACCAACGGTCTGGTCACTCTGCCCTTCGTTGTGGAAGGTCTGGCCATGGGCCTGATCTCCGGCGTGCTCACTGCAGCGATCAGTCTGGGCGGCTACTCCTACATGGTGCAGGCCTCCGACGGTCTGGGCGGCGTGTGGGAAATGATCATGGGTCAGGCACTGGTGCCGGTGAGCGCCGTCTGGTCCACTATCATCCCGTACAGCCTCATCGGCGGTGCCGTTGTGGGTGGTCTGGGCAGTATGTTCTCCATCCGCAAGCACCTGAACGTGTGATCGAAAGGAGCTGCACATGAAAAAAGCACTTCATGCAAAGCCCTTCCGGCTGCAGATGCCCGGCCATACGCCGCGCCATGCACGGCCGGAGCCTGCCCGCAGCAAGCTGCTGCGCGGCGTGAGTCTGTGCCTGGCGGCGGTATGCCTTGCGGCAAGCGTCAGCTTCCAGCCGGCCACGGCAGCCACCAGCATGGCCAGCCTGCAGAACAAGCTGAACAGCCTTTCCAAATCCATCGACCAGCACAAGAAGGAGCTTTCGGACGCAAAGAAAAAGGAAGCTGCTGCAAAAGCGCTGGAAAGTGAGCTGAAGGAGCGCGTGGGCGTCATTCAGTCTCAGATCAGCGTGCTGAGCACCCAGATCGCTGCTGTGCAGAACAACATTGGCCAGACCGAGCAGAAGATCACCGCCAAGGAAGGCGAAATCACCCAGAAGCAGGCCGAGATCGACAGCCAGTGGGGCGATTTTAAAAAGCACATGGCTGCCATGCAGGAGCTGCGCGACGGCGGCAGCGTGGCCATGCTGAGCGCAGTGAACGACCTGTATGAGCTGCTCACCTTCAACGAGGTCATGCAGGATATCTCCATTAAAGATACCGAGATCATGGACAACATGAAAGCGGCCAAGTCCGAACTGGAAGCGGACAAGGTGGAGCTGGAGGCCCAGCGCAAGGAACTGCAGAGCCAGAAGGCGGAGCTGGATACCCAGAACTACCAGATGAAGGCAAAGCAGAGCGAGCTGAACAGCAGCATTTCTGCGGCGCAGCTTTCTGCACAGGATGCCCAGAAGGCTCAGCAGACGGCACAGGCCGCTATTGAATCGGACGAGCTGAACTATGAGGCCGTCAAGAAAGAGATCCAGAAGCTGATCGCGGCGGCTGCATCCATCAAGCCGCAGCTGAGCTTTACCGGCTTTGCCTGCCCGCTGAAGAGCTATACCCGCGTTTCCAGCGAGTACGGCTGGCGTAAGAACCCGGTGTCCGGCGTGAACAGGCTGCATGCCGGCATCGATCTGGCGGCCCCGGGCGGTACCCCCATCTACGCAGCCGCAAGCGGCTATGTGCAGGTGGCGGGCTGGTCCAGCGGCGGCTATGGCAACTATGTCATCATCTACCACGGAAGCATGTCGGACGGCAACGCCTACAGTACCTTGTACGGCCACATGAGGTCGGTCGCCACCAGCGCAGGCAAGTATGTCAAGCAGGGCGAGTTGATCGGCTACGTTGGCTCTACCGGCAACTCTACCGGCAACCATCTGCATCTGGAGGTCTGGAAGGGCGGCAAAAAGGCCAATGCGGTCAATCCGCGCGGTTATATCCCGTTCCCGCACAACTGAGTGTGTTTATAAGGAGTCTGGTATTCTATGAACGAACAAAAACACAAGCGCTGGCTGCGTATCGGCTGCCTTGTTCTGGCAGGCGTGTTTGCACTCTCGCTGCTGAGCAGTGTGATCATGATGCTGCTGTATTAACAGGGAGGGGCAAGCATGAACCGTAAGATCTCTGTGGGCATGGCTGTCACCATTGTGATCCTTGCCATGACCGTGACCTTTTCCATTACCATGCTCATTGCCATGCGTCTGTTTGACAGCACGGTGAGCAGCGTGAAGGAAAAGGAAAGCATGTACAACAAAGTGGCCGAGGTGGACCGCTATGTGCGCAGCAACGACTACTACACCATTGATGAAACGATGCTGTACGACCGCCTGACCGCAGGCTACCTGCTGGGTACCGGCGACAAGTACGCCCGTTACTACACCGCCAACGCCTACACCGAGCTGATGAACCAGCAGAGCGGCAAGGTGATGGGCATTGGCGTGGAACTTGGCATGGACCAGACCGGCTATGCCAGAGTGACCAGGGTATATGAGGACTCGCCTGCGCAGGAAGCCGGTATCGTGGTGGGCGATTACATCACTGCTATTGACGGCACCGATGTGAAGAGCCTTTCCGGGGTGGATGCCGTGCAGTCCCGCCTGCAGGGCGAAGCCGGTACCATCGTCAATGTTACATGGCTCGACAGCAAGGCTGCTTCCCGGACGACGGATCTGACCCACTCCGGCTACACCAGCACCACCGTGGACTACCAGATGCTGGACAGCGTGGGTTACATCAAGATCCGCCAGTTCGACGGCAGCACGCCCAGCGAGCTGGACTATGCCATCCGGTCTCTCACTACCAGCGGTGCCCAGAGCCTTGTGTTCGACCTGCGCGATAACGGCGGCGGCGTGTTGGATGATGCCATCAGCTGCATCGACCTGATCGCCCCGGAAGGCACTGTGGCCTATGCCGAGGATAAGAACGGAAACCGCACCATCATTGGCAGCAGCGACGATGAGAGCAAGGTGGAGCTGCCCATCGTCTGTCTGGTCAACGGCAACACTGCCAGCGCAGCAGAGCTGTTTGCTGCCAGCCTGCGCACCATGAACGGCGCACGTCTGGTGGGCACCACCACCATGGGCAAGGGAACCATCCAGAGCAGCCCGCAGCGCCTTTCGGATGGCAGCGCCGTGAGCATCACGGTGGCAAAGCTCATCTGCGGCGACGGCTCCTGCTTTGATGGCACCGGACTGAGCGTGGATGTGGAGCGTGCCCTCAGTGCCGAAGAGACCACGAATTTCTACGATTATACCCCCGAGGATGACCCGCAGATCCAGCGTGCGGTCAGCGCAGCACAGCAGCTGAGCGGTACCACGGCTCTGGGCGGTGTCAACGAAGCAGCTTCTTCGGCTGCTGCTTCCGAAGAAGCCGACAGCGCTGCCACTGAGCCGGAGAACGCTTCCTCTGAGGAAACGGCTTCCTCCACCGAAGCAGAAGCCGGCGGTGAAGCAGCATCCAGCGCAGAATAAAGGGTAAAACCGGCAGAAATGCTGCATGGGCTTCTTCTTGTAAAAAGGAACCCGGTTTATTGCGGTGCTGTTTGCCGTACGCATGTTCCTTTCTTGAAACGGCTTTTGATCGCGCCCGTAGGGCGCGGTGATGCTACCTGCCGTATCGACTCCTCACGTGAAAAGGCGTTTTGGAGCGCCCCGCAGCGCTCCCGTTTACCGTACCGACCCCTTCTCGTGAAAATGCACCCCAGCCAGACCCGCAGGTCTGGCTGGGTTGCCATATTATAATAATATTTCCGCTGAATATGCCCAAAGCGACGCGGAGGGCATTCAAATCGTACTATGAAAAAGGATGGAATCTATGCCCGAACTGACCGACCTCTCGGTGATCCGCGCCCTGTGTGAAAAATACGATTTTGCACTCTCCAAGGGCTTTGGACAGAACTTTATCATCAACCCGGGCCTGCCGCCCAAGATCGTGGATGCCAGTGGCGTGGATAAGCGCTATGGTGTCATTGAGATCGGCCCCGGCATCGGTGTGCTGACCCGGGAACTGGCAAAGCGCGCCGCCAAGGTGGTGTCCATTGAAGTGGACGAACGCCTGCCGCCGCTGCTGGCCGAAACGATGGCCGGAGTGGACAATTTTAAACTGGTATTACAGGATGTACTGAAAGTTGACCTGAAGGCTCTTATTGCGGAAGAGTTCCCCGGTATGCCGGTGGCTGTGTGCGCCAACCTGCCCTACTACATCACCAGTCCCATTGTCATGAAGCTGCTGGGCGACCGCCTGCCCATTGAAAGCCTGACCGTCATGGTACAGAAGGAAGCTGCCGACCGTCTGGCTGCTGCGCCCGGCACCCGTGCATCCAGCGCCATCAGCTGCGCGGTGAGCTACTATGCCACCTCCAAAATGATGTTCACCGCTGCGCCCGGCAGTTTTTACCCGGCCCCCAAGGTGACCAGCGCCGTGGTGCGCATGGAGATCCGTCCGCAGCCCGCTGTGCAGGTGGAGGACGAAGAAGGCTATTTTGCGCTGGTGCGTGCCGCCTTTGGACAGCGCCGCAAAACGGCTGCAAACGCCATTGCCAGCGGTCTGGGGATGCCCAAGGACGCGGTGACAGCCGCCATTGAAGCCGCCGGTTTTGATGCCCGCATCCGCCCGGAAGCCCTCACACTGGAGGATTTTGCAAAGATCCAGCAGGCCCTTGCCCGCTGAAGCAGCCCGCTGCTCAAAAAAGAATACAACAGACTTTGAACCCCACAGGAGCCGTCCGCGCTTCCTGTGGGGTTTTTATGATAATAGAATCGAATGGTTCGATTTTATTATCGATATATTGCGTTGAAAATTACGGGTATCAAAACGTGATGCAACAGAAAAGAATGCTAAAAGCAGACGAAAGCATGAACTGATGGCAATGACACCTCATTTGTTAAACGGTATAGTATACTGCTTGGGGAATGGGTTGTTTTTTTGCGCGCCAAGAAGATATTGACAAGCCGCGCGTTTTTTGGTATTCTATCAAAAGACCGCTTGGTCCATGCTGGTGTGGCGCAATGGCAGCGCAACTGATTTGTAATCAGTAGGTTACGGGTTCGACTCCTGCCACCAGCTCCAAGAAAAATCCTGCGATATACCGTTAGAATGGTGGCGTGTATCGTGGGGTTTTTGCTTTTATATGCGTTGCAAATCTATCAGAATGTGCCTTGTTTGTGCCTTATTGCTCAAAAAATGCCTTGTAGGAGTGCCTTACAGCGTGCCTTGTGCCGGATGCCCGCCGGGGCGGTTTTGTGCCTGTTTACCGCCTGTTTGATAGCAAAAAAGCCTGTCCGGTGTGTAGCCGGGCGGGCTCTTGTGCTATATGGGGGTTCAGTACCCTTTCAGGATGTTCAGTGCATCCAGTGTCTTTGCTGTGTCAAGCAGTTCAGCTTGCGACTTGTCGATAGCTTCAATGATGCTCCACAGAAGTGTATAATACATGGGCAGTTCATGCCAGAGAGCTTCCAAATCGTACTTACTGCAATCGGCTTCCCGATTGAGTTCATCCGCCTTGCCGCGTGCGGTCATCCAGCTGTCCATGATAAAGAGAAGGTTCTTCAGGTCGGCCAGACGCCCCATCGTAGTTCCCACGTCCAACGCTTCCACTTGCTTTGCAGTCAGGATCATTGTCTTGTCCCCCCCCCCTTCAGGCCTTGATAATGCTGCTTGCAAAAATCCAAACCAGCCGCACCTTATCCGGTGCAGCCTTTTTCAGGCGCTCAGTGATAGCGTTAATCGTGTCCTCCTTCTGGTTGCCCAGATCGCCAAAGAACAGGGCGTCCACGCTGGTGTCAAGCAGAGCTGCCAGTGTCTTGGCCTCGCAAAGCCGGAACTCGGTTTCCCCGTTCAGCTTCTTATTCAGCGTGTTGGTGGAGATCTGCAGTGCCCTTGCCACGTTCTCCTGCTTCAGACCGCGCTCCCGGATCATTGCTCGAATGTCATTCATTGTAACTTCCTCCTTATGTCGGTTCCCGGCGGTAAGGGGGTCACTGTTTTGGTGACACCTGCCGGGGTTATGAAATTTTGGCTAGGTCAGATTGGCATAGTGTAAGGCTCTACTGTCTGCCATTCTGGCATAGTGTAGCTAATACAAACCGGGCTAGACTGTGCCATTTTGGCATAGTGTGAATACGATTATACGTTGTTTTTTCTTTTTCCGGACTATGCCAATTTGGCAGACATATACTATATATAGCCATCTATACCCGAAAAAAGTGTGCGGCTTTAGAGCCGGGGAAAGCAGGGGTCAAGGGGAAGAAAACGAGGGCGGGGCCTATGGGCCTACTGAATAGAATTCGCTGAATGCCTTGCCCGGTGTTGTCTTCCCTTTGCTCCCGTTCTTTTGTTGGTGTGGTCAATGATAAAGAATCATCCATCATCCAACCAGCGGAAGGAAAAAGAGTAGTCGTTCGCTGTCCGTGTTGATTTTCCGCTGCGGTCGGTCTGAATGAACCCCGCCCCCTCTAGTTCTTTGATATACCGGGCAAGTGATCGGGGCGGTATCCCGTACTGTTCCGCCTTTGATGCTGGAATCTGAAAGTTGATGCTCCCGGCGGCTTCCATTGCGCAGCAGATGTAGAGCTTGAAAGCGCCTGCGCTCAGACTGCGGAACTTTTCATGAAACAGCAGGGAATTGCCGATCTGAACAAACCGGGCCTCTCTGCAGTCCCTTTTTGCGCTCATCCAGCGCGGTAGAGGCTTTGCACTGCTCCTTGCCATCCACTTTCACCTTTTTCCCCGGCAGGCTTCACATACCCCCGCCGGGCCTTCCTGATCGTGTTACTGTGCTTCCAGCGGCCTCACCTGCGATGCACCGAAGAACGATGCTCGGTAGATCTGGCCGTCTCCCTTGCTGCTGTGGATCAGCCTGAAACAGAGCCTTTGCGCCATGCTCCACCATGTACCCGGCGGCTTTCCAGCCTGCCCAAGTGTTTACCGGCTCGGTGATCCCGGCGGCCTGCCGGGCTTCCTCGATGCGCTGGGCGTTGACCGGGGCAGCCTTTGCGCTGTTCCATGCCCGGTGCAGGGCTTCGGCAAAGCTGCTCACGCCCTTGCGGTACAGCTTCCATGCCTTGTGCATGATCTCGGAGAGATTGTACTTTTTCATCGTTATGACCTCGCTTCTTTACTTGCGGGCCAGCCTTTGGTATAATGGGGCTGACCTCATTTGTGGGTTTGGCTCGGTGTGTGTTTGGTAGACGGCACCGAGCCATTTTCTTTTATACAGCTGATCGGGAAGTGGGTTACTGACTTAGCATGCGTTCACGGCTTACAGCGCTCCCGGTTCTTACTTCGCCCCTTGCCTTCCGGTCGTGCTTCCCTTGCTGTGTCTTTATTATATACCATTGCACAAGTACATTCAATATACGGAATGCACAAAGATTTACCATTGCATAAGTACAAATTGTACACTTGCGCAAGTGTATTGAATGCGCTATAATAGAGTAGAAAAGAGGTGTTAGCATGGGAACAGCCAGAACAAAGGCAAACAATAAATGGAACGCAAAGGCATATGATCGCGTGAATCTCGTTCTGAAAAAAGAAACCAGCCCCACGAAGGATGAAGTTCAGGCGGCGGCAGATGCCAAAGGCGAAAGCCTGAACGCCTATATTGTGGAAGCGATTCGGCAGCGGCTTGAATCGGATATACCCACAGAGGGCACCGCCGGGGAAGTAGAAAAGAGTGAGGTGTAATCATGGCAAATACCTGTCCTGTATGCGGCGGCAAGCTGGGCCTGCTGAACCGTGAGAAAAGCGCGGACGGCCTGATCTGCGCCAGCTGCAGCAACTTTTTCTATTCTAAGCTGGGTTTCCGGGCAGCAAAGCAGTCAACAGCCGCCCTTGCGGACTACTGGGCTACACTGGAACAGCGTCGGAAGGTGTTCAAAGAAACCGATTCCATCTATGATGGTGACGCGCTCTTTGTGTCCATCGACAAAACTAACCGGCTGTTTTGCTTTGGGCACCGCAGCGGTGATAAAGGCCCTCGCATGATCTACAGCTTTGATGAAGTCGCCGGTTATGAATCTGATATGCCTGACGATTTGACGGTGACAGAGACCAAAGGCGGCATTGGCCGGGCCGTGATCGGTGCAGCCGTTGCCGGTCCTGTGGGTGCGATCGTGGGCGCTG
>ERZ857503.1741-NODE-1741-length-11529-cov-3.282988_pt1 | contig 11529 bp, 9 predicted proteins | sample MGYA00519766_ERZ857503 | MGnify/ENA primary metagenome ERZ857503 (study PRJEB31778, sample SAMEA3449345) | human gut metagenome | biome: human gut; feature: human-associated habitat; material: faeces | place: United Kingdom | collected 2010/2012 ...
AGTCGAACGTGCGGGAGATGTCGCCCGTGAGGATCAGACGCATGCGCTTGACGTTGAACGACGACGAATTTTTGCCGTCCGTTCCCCCGACGTTGGTCTGGTAGGTGTAGCCGATCTGTGCATAGCCCGAAAATTTGGGCAGCGCGGCGAGAATCTTCTCGAACCGGGTGATCTTCTTCGAGACCTCTTCCGGCGCAGCGGCGTCATTGGCGTCGTCGATCTCGGCGGCGCTTGTTCGGGGTGCCGGTCGTGTGCCGGAGCCTTCCGGGGCGGGTTGTGCGGGGAGCGTCTGCGCGGCCGCCGGGAGACTCAGTGCGGCGGTGAACAGCAGTGCGGATAGTAAGCGTTTTTTCATGGCTGACTGGTTATGTCGGTTAATAAGCGTCGGACAGCAAACTGTTTGCAGGGGATCGGGGAACTCTTTTGCATAGAATATGCCATTTTTCCGGGGCGTCCGTTCTTGTGTCCGTACCGGAAAGAAACGAAACCATTTCGTTGAGCCGGGCGCGGCCGGGCTTGCTCCAATCGCCGGGACGCTGAATTTTTATCGGTAGATGGTGCGGAATTCCGAATTTTTTGCTAACTTTACCTAAGAATTTGTGAATAAAGAGTAGAATCGGCGAAATGAAACAAAATGAATCGTCCCTGCTGCACGACAAGCTGAAGGAATACTTCGGCTTTTCGTCGTTCAAAGGCAATCAAGAGGCTGTAATCCGCAATGTGCTTGCTGGAAAAGACACGTTCGTGCTGATGCCCACGGGCGGCGGCAAGTCGCTCTGTTACCAGCTGCCGGCGCTGCTGATGGACGGCGTGGCGATCATCATTTCGCCGCTGATCGCCCTGATGAAGAATCAGGTGGACGCCATGCGCACTTTCTCGTCGGAGTCGGGCATCGCCCATTTCCTCAATTCGTCGCTCAACAAGACCGCCGTGGCACAGGTGCGCGCCGACGTGTTGGAGGGGCGCACCAAGTTGCTCTATTTCGCCCCCGAGTCGCTTACCAAGGAGGACAACGTCGCGTTTTTGCGCAAAATCAAGATATCGTTCTACGCCATCGACGAGGCGCACTGCATTTCGGAGTGGGGCCACGATTTCCGTCCGGAGTACCGCCGCATCCGCCCGATCATCAACGAGATCGGCACGGCGCCGCTGATCGCCCTGACGGCGACGGCCACGCCGAAGGTGCAGCTGGACATCCAGAAGAACCTCGGCATGAACGACGCCTCGGTTTTCAAATCGTCGTTCAACCGTCCGAATCTCTATTACGAAATCCGTCCCAAGAACGACGTGGACCGCGACATCATCCGCTTCATCAAGCAGAAGGAGGGGCGCAGCGGCATCATCTATTGTCTGAGCCGCAAGAAGGTCGAGGAATTGGCCGAGCTGCTGGTGGCCAACGGCGTCAAGGCGTTGCCCTATCATGCGGGCATGGATGCGGCCACGCGCGCCAAGAATCAGGACGATTTCCTGATGGAGCGCGCCGACGTGATCGTCGCCACGATCGCTTTCGGCATGGGTATCGACAAGCCCGACGTGCGGTTCGTCATCCATTACGACATTCCCAAGTCGCTCGAAGGGTATTATCAGGAGACGGGTCGTGCCGGGCGCGACGGCGGCGAGGGTCACTGTCTGGCCTTTTACAGTTACAAGGATATCCAGAAACTCGAAAAGTTCATGCAGGGCAAACCGATCGCCGAACAGGAGATCGGCAAATTGCTGTTGCAGGAGACGGTCTCTTATGCCGAGAGTTCGATGTGCCGCCGCAAGACGCTGCTGCACTATTTCGGCGAGGAGTATACGGAGGACAACTGCTGCAATTGCGACAACTGCCGTCATCCCAAACCGAAGGTCGATGCGCGGGCGTCGCTCGTGCTGGCGCTCGAAGCGCTGCGTGCCATCGGCGACAAGTTCAAGGTCGATCACCTGACCAACCTGCTGACGGGCCGGCTGACGGCGCAGATCAAGAGCTACGGCCACAACAAGCTCGAATGGTTCGGTGCGGGCGAGGAGCACGACGCCAAATATTGGGGTGCGGTGATGCGTCAGGCGTTGATCCTGGGGCTGGCCGACAAGAATATCGAGAATTACGGATTGATTTCGATCAACGCCAAGGGCGAGGAGTATCTCCGTTCGCCCTTCCCCGTGATGATTACGCTCGACCACGACTACGACGCCGAGGAGCGCGAGGCCGAAGCCGCCGCACCGGCGGGCGGACGCGGGGGTGCGGCCGACGAGGAGCTTTTCTCGATGCTCAAAGACCTGCGCAAGAAGGTCGCCAAGCAGCACAGTCTGCCGCCGTTCGTCGTGTTCCAGGACCCGTCGCTCGAAGATATGTCGATCCAGTATCCCGTGACGCTCGACGAGATGCAGAACATCTCGGGCGTCGGCGTCGGCAAGGCGAAGAAGTTCGGCGCCGAGTTCATCAAGCTGATCCGCGCCTATGTCGAGGAGAAGGAGATCATCCGTCCGCAGGACATGGTCGTGAAATCGGTGGGCAACAAGTCGGGCAACAAGATCTTCATCATCCAGTCGATCGACCGCAAGATGGATTTCGAGGATATCGCCCGCGCGAAGAACCTCGATTTCGACGAACTGCTCACCGAGATCGAAGGCATTGTCAACTCGGGAACGAAACTCGATATCTCCTATTACCTGAAAGGGTTTATGGACGAGGACAAGATCGAGGATATTTACCTCTACTTCAAGGAGGATGCCGAGAGCGATTCGCTCGACATGGCCATCGAGGAGCTGGGGGCCGACTATACCGAGGAGGAGATACGCCTCGTGCGCATTAAGTTCATGTGCGAACAGGGCAACTGATTTTTGATTTTACAGGGCATTTTCCGCACTTCGTTTGCGGCCCGAAACAGTCACATACTTTATGTATGCTCCTGCTTCGGTCCACATCCCGAAGCCCGAAAACCGCTCCTCCAAAATCAAAAATAAATGGAACGGGGTTGGTACTTTTGGTGCCGGGATAGCAAGAGATGTAACTAACCGATATAACCTAATTATGACGCCTATGAACAAGAAGACTTTTACGCTTGCCCTGATGTTTCTGGTGGTGACGATTGCGTGGCTCGGTGTCAATATCTACTGGGCCCTGAACCGTCAGAACAATGTGTTCGATATGGTTGTGGCGCTGTTGTTCGTCGCGGCCGGTATCGGAATGGTTTACAATGAGTGCAAAAAGAAAAAATGCCGGCATCTCGACGAGATCAACCGGCACAAGATTCCGTAGCCTATGCGTGTGATAGACCGGTTTCAGGCGATCATGGCCGCAGTTTTCTTTGTCGGGGCAGTCGCCGCAGCGTGGCGTGTGGCCGTTGCCGACGGCGGGGACATCTGGTATGTCCCGCTGGTGCTGGCCGTCGCCTCGGCCATGATGACCCTCGGGGCGCTCCGGCACCGGAAAAAGCAACATGTTCAAAACGAGGATTGATATGAAGACCAACCTTATGCAGCTTGTGCGGCTGGTGGCAATGGTGCTGGCTATCGCGGGCATCATCTATGCCTTGGAGTTCATGGATCGCGGCATCGCCGTGTGGTTCTGGGTCACGCTTTTGGGCGTGGGGTTCGTGGGCCTGCTCTACACGTTCCGCCTGACGCAGCGTCGTGCGGCCCGTGCCCAGCGCGAACAGCAGCGCCTTGAAAAGAAACGCAGCCGCCGTTCGAAACGCTGAGGGACGGACTGCTGCCGGAAACAGCACGAATCCGCCGGACGATCTCATGTCGTCCGGCGGATTCGTGCGTTAATTCTGGATGGAGGAGAGTATCCCGTTTTCGAAGTAGAGGTAGCTGCCCAGCCCGTAGACCCATTGCTCGTGCACGCCCCAGCTTCCCGACGAGCGGTTGATGTCCTCGGGCGATCCCCACGCCTCGCGGCACATCTCGCGGGTCATCCCGAGCCGCACCTGACGCCCGAGGATCAGTTCGGCGTCACGCTTGCCGTATTTCCTGTAAAGCATCGCCTTGCGCTCCTGCTGTTCTTTCTCTTGCCGGATGCGGGCCTCTTCGCGCTGCCGCTCCGCTTCGGCGCGTTGGGCATACACCGCCTCGGAGGGCGTGAGTTCCAATTCGTCCACGATGGCCTGCTGACTCGACAGCATGTATCCGTCGACGCCGAAAGGCGCAGGGTAGCGGGTGAGCGGAATGTAGACCTGTACGCCGTCCTCCTTCTTCTCGAAGACGAACGACGGCACGGCATAACCCGTTCCGTCACCGATCAGCCGCACGTCCGAGCAGTGCATCTCGGTGTCGAACCGCAGGACGTCCTCTTCGCCCTCCGTCGTTTTGGCCGTCAGCCCGAACGAGGAGGTGTAGCCTTTCGCCCCGGGCTTGCGCCCCGTCAGGAAAAAATCCTTGCCGAGATACGCCGTGCGGTATTTTTCGATCAGCCCCTCGACGGCTGCCGGATAACATTCGTCCCGCAGGTTTTCCGCATCCTTTCCGCTGTGTGCGAACCAGCAGAGCACTTTGCCTGCGTCGTCGCGGAGCCGGAACATCAGCAGTTCGGAATCTTCGAGTTTGCTTTTTTCGATCCCGAGGATTTCGAAGCTCTGCCCTTCGACCGCCTCCGCCGGGGTGAACCATCCGGACCGGGTTTGTCCCGAATAGTCCAGCGTGCCGATCCCTTTGGCCTCGTGCAGTGAGCAGCCGAGGGACGTTATGTCGCCGAATCTGAAGTACTTGTAATACCGGGGGCTGTACACGTCGCTGTAGACGGTGTCGATCCGGAAATCCTCCGGGCGGACCTTCCTGCGGGGTTTGCGCAGCCACACCGTGTCGACGGCGACGGCGGCAGGCTCTTCCGCGAGGAAGTTGAAATAGGCGACCGGCTTCAGGCTGGCGTGGATGTCGCGGGGATAGAAGAGGATGCGCTGCCCTTTGAGGCTCTCGTAATAGGCCGCGTCGCCGCCTACGCGGATGTTGGCCGTCGAGTCGTAAACGGCCGCCGACTTTTCCGGAGCGGCTTTGCGGGGCAGGACGGATTCGGTTCTGAGTTGGGCGGAGGCGCCTGCAACGCAGCAGACGCCTGCCAGAAGGCAGGGTAACAGTTTCATTGGCGGTAAAGGTACGAAATATTATTACCGTTGGTGCCGTAACGACACTTTTATTGAACGGCGGGTTTTGCGAAGCCGCGCGTAATCCGTTTTTTTACTACCTTTGTAGCCTATTAAACGGAATTATGACGGAAGTAAGGGCTAAAAAGGCGCTGGGGCAGCATTTTCTCACCGACCTGAACATTGCACGCAAGATTTGCGACTCGCTCTCGGGCGGAACCTCCGCCGCGCCGTGTCCGGTGCTCGAAGTGGGGTGCGGCATGGGCGTGCTGACGCAGTTTCTGCTGCGGCGGGACGACATCGTGACGTGGGGCGCCGAGATCGACTCGGAGAGCGTCGCCTACCTCCACGCCCACTATCCGGAGTTCGCGCCGCGGCTTATCGAGGGCGATTTCCTGCGGATGAACCTCCGCGAACGCTTCCCCGACGGACTGCGCATCATCGGCAATTTCCCCTATAACATTTCGTCCCAGATTTTCTTCAAAGTGTTGGAAAACCGCGACCTCGTGCCCGAGTGCGTCGGCATGATCCAGCGGGAGGTCGCCGTGCGGTTGGCCGAACCTCCCGGATCGAAAGAATACGGCATCCTTTCGGTGCTCCTGCAGGCGTGGTACGACATCGAATACCTCTTTACGGTCAACGAAACGGTCTTCAACCCGCCCCCGAAGGTCAAGAGCGCGGTCATCCGCCTGCGCCGCAACGCCACGGAGTGCCTCGGATGCGACGAAAAACTGTTCGTCAGGGTGGTGAAAGCCTCCTTCAGCCAGCGCCGCAAGATGATCCGCAACTCGCTTCGCTCGGCTTTCGGCGACTTCGGCGGCGCCGAACATCCGTTCTTTACCCGGCGTGCCGAGCAGCTTTCGGTGGCCGATTTCGTCGAACTTACGAATTGGGTCGCCGCGCACCGGCAATAACCGTCACCAAATCTTCCTTCGCCAGATATTTCCGGGCCAGTTCCTGCACGTCGGCGGGCGTCATCTGCCGGATACGGCGGATGTTCTCGCCGATTGCCGTGTTGTCCGTGCCGCAGAGAATGTTCTCGATCGTCACGTCGGCGATGCCGAACGGCCCGTCGAGAATGCGCATCATCTCGCCCGTCATCATGTTCTTCACCAGCGCCAGCTCCTCTTCGGGCATCGGTTCCGTGCGCAGACGCTCGATCTCCTTGTAAATCTCCGTCAAAGCCTCCTGCGTGACATCGGTCCCGACCTGCGCCGCCACGGCGAAATAACCCTCGCGTTCGAAGTTGACCATCGCGGCCACCACGCCGTAGGTGTACCCGTGCTCTTCGCGCAGGTTCTGCATCAGCCGCGACCCGAAATAGCCGCCCAACGCCGTCGCCACGACCTGCATGCCCACGAAATCGGGATGCTGGCGCGGAAACAGCAGGCGTCCCAGCCGCAGCGACGACTGCACGGCGCCCGGGTGGTCGACGAACGCCGCGTGGGTGGTCTCGGGTGCCGGGAAGCGGATCGCCGTCTCGGCCTCTCCGTGGGGAAGCTGCGCAGCGAGGGCCCCGACGGCCTGCAATTCGTGCTCCCCGATGCGGCCGCTGCATACGACGAAGCAGTTCTCGGCGGTGTAGAACCGCCGGTAGAAATCGGCCACGTCGTCGCGTGTGAGCCGGTCGTATTCCGCCTCGTCCGACGAGATGCCGTAGGGGTGCCGTGCCCCGAACAGCGCCCGGGCAAAAGCCTCGCGGGCTTCGACATCGACTTTCGTGCGGTCGATCGCCAGTCGCTGTTTGCGCTTGGCGGCGTAGGTGCGCAGCTCCTCCTCGGGGAACGTGGGGCGGAGCAGGATCTCCTCCGCCACGGCGAGCGTCCGGTCGAAGAACTTCGAGAGGGTGGCGAAATTGATATAGGCGTAGTCGCGGTCGATGTTGACGTCGTACCACGAGCCGTAGTAGTCGAGTTGTTCGGCGACCTCATGGGCCGACATGCTGCGCGTGCCTTCGGCAAGCAGGTTGGCGGCGGCCGATGCCGAGAAGGGGGCCTGCTGAAGGGCCGATCCGGCGCGGAAGACGAACGAGATGCGCAGCACCTCGAAATCCTCCGAAGCGAGCGTGTAGAGGGCCACGCCGTTGGGCAGCAGGGTCTTTGCGGCCTCGGCGACCTCGACCTCCGAGGGGGTTATGCGGGGTTGTGTCATTTTTTCGTGTTGTAGATGAGCGTGGAGCTGTTTTCGGGCCGGAACGTGCGGCTGCTGAACGAGCGTATCTGCTCGTCGGTGACGGCGCGGTAGAGGTCGACTTCGCGGTTGATCAGTTCGAGGTCGCCCAGCATTTCGTAAAATCCGAGGTTCATCGCCTTGTTCATCACGTTCAGTTCGCCGAACAGCGTGTTGGCTTCGAACTTGTTCTTGACTTTTTCGATCTCGTAGACGGTTGCGGGCGTCGTTTGCAGCAGGGCGATTTCCTCGCGGAACGCCGCCTCGGCCGTTTCGGGCGTGACGCCCGGCAGCAACTGGCCCGTGAAGACGAACAATCCCGGATCGACGTCGCCCGTGACATAGGCGTTGACGCTCGACAGCAACTGGCGTTCCTTGACGAGCCGCGTATACAGCCGCCCCGAGTCGCCGCCCGACAGCAGGTCCGAAACCAGATCTGCGGTGTAGAAATCGGCGTCGGTGCGTCCGCCCATGTGGTAGGCCACGGTGAGGGTCGAAGCCGGCACATCGCGTTCCACCTCCTCGCGGCGCGCCTCGGTCTGCACGGGTTCCTGCGGGATCGCCACGGCGTCGGCGGGGTGGTCGGCGAGCGGTGCGAACCACTTTTCGGCCAGTTCCAGCATGCGCTCCTCCTCGATGTCCGCCGAGATCGACAGCACGGCGTTCGACGGGCGGTAGTGGGCGCGGTAGAAAGCCTCCACATCCGCCAATGTCGCCCCGGCGATGTGGTCGATGGTGAGGCCGATGGTCGCCCAGCGATAGGGGTGAACCTTGTAGGCCAGCGCCCGCAGCAGCATCGTCTGGTCGCCGTAGGGTTGGTTGAGGTAACGCTGGCGGAACTCCTCGATCACCACCTTTTTCTCGGCTTCGAATTTCGCGGGGGTGATCTCCAGCCCCTCCATGCGGTCGCTTTCGAGCCAGAGGGCCGTCTCGATGTTGTCCTTCGGGAGCGTGATGTAGAAATCCGTATAGTCGTTGTTCGTGAAGGCGTTGTTGTCGCCCGAGGCCATCTGCACCGGGAGGTCGAAATTGGGAACCTCGCGTGTGCCGCGGAACATCAGGTGTTCGAACAGGTGGGCGAATCCCGTGCGTGCGGGATTCTCATTGCGCGCGCCGACCTTGTAGAGGATGTTCACGGCGGCGAGCTTCGAAGCCCGGTCGCGGTTGACGACGACGGTGAGGCCGTTCGGCAGTATTTTCTTGGTGTATGGAATCATGGTTGACAAAGGTAATAAAAAGCGGAATGGCTGCAAAACCGGATTGCATTCGGTTCAGCGGGCCCTTCCGGCCGGTAAAAGTGTCGTTGCGACACCAAAGGTATGAAAAAGCAGCGGCGGGGAACACAAGTGACGCCTCATTGTTTCAGAAAAAATGGATTCGGTGACTATGAAGAAGTTTGGGATTTGGAGAATCCATCGCTCCCGCCGCTGCATGATGACATGACCGGCAGAAACGAGAAGAGTGCTGCCGACATCCGGCTCCTGTGGCTCTGGTAAGCCCTCAAACCCTTCACATCAGCACGCACCCTTGGGTACGATCCATTGTGGGTTTGCAAAAAATTTACCAGATTTCAGGAGCCCCAATACAATCGTCTTTTATATTCGATTATTTAAAGAACGGTCGCGAATATTTGACATCGCACGGACAAAGTTAATAATTTTTCCGGACATGACGACCGCCTGTCCGAAAGTCTTATTTTTACGACCGCATTTTGTGTGTTGGGCGAGTCGGATCGAGTGTTGGGGACTTAAATTTTTTCAGGGTGCCGCTCTTTTTCTCCGTTTTTATAGTAACTTTACCGATAAACTAACCTGATCCTGCAATGAAACGACTTCTTCTCGCCCTGCTTGCCTCGGCCTTTCTGTTCGCGGCCAATGCCCAGACGCTGCTCCCGGTGAGGGACAGCATCGGTAAACTCTCCATTTCCGTCGATCCCCGCATGGAGCTGCTCGGGGCCGTGCAAGTGGTGGCCGGATATCCGCTCAGCACCCATGATACTCCTTACAGTGACCGGGTACAAGCCCGTTTCGGTGCATTCTCCGATTCCAAGGCTGTGAAACGTATGAGGAAACCGTATCGATTCAGGATTGGCTGTGATGGGATTGCATCACAAATGCTTGTTTATTCGTTCCCGCCTGAATTGGAACAGCAGAGTCCTTATCCCGGCTATATGATAAAAGACGCAAACATAGAAAAAAGACTCCGACGATACCGAATCGCTTTGAAAAGTTTTGCTGAAGAATCCCGTTTCGGCGATTTTTGGGCGGAGAACGAGGATTTCTATTGTCGGCTTCTCAACTGGGGCAAAATGAAAGTGGGCGATCTTGATATTGTAAAATTGCTCGAATCGTATTATAATATGAAGCGGAAGAGTTACGACATTATTTTGTGTCCACTCAATGCCTATGGTCATTATGGGCCTCGGTTGTCCGATTCTACGGGTGGAGTGCATGTATATGCACTTGTTGCTGTACCCCAAAATGGGGATGGAACATTGGCGAATGACCGGCTTAATCTGCCGGACCTGCTGCTCCACGAATTCGGCCATTCGTTCGTCAACCCTTCAGTCGAATTGCATCCTGATCTGGTGGCACAGAGTAGCCGCTGTTTTGAACCGATCCGCGAGCAGATGAAAAAATGGGCTTACCATACTTGGCGGGTTTGTGTCATTGAACATCTCGTTCGGGCCGTTGAAATTCGTTTGGCTGAGGTGCTGTATGGTCCCGAAGCGGCCGAGTCCCGGCTTAGAGGTCAGGAGCAAATTCATTTTGGTTACGTCAGGCCTTTGGTCGCTAAACTCCGCGAATATGAGGAGTTGCGCGATTCAACGGGTATTACGTTCGCGGACTATGTGCCGGAACTATTGCAGGTGTTCAATGAGGCGGAACTTTACAAACCTCGTTTTCAAGGACCTGCCAATGCTGTTTTTAGGGCGGCTGAGCTCGTATATGTCTATCCGACTGTGGGCGATGCTGCTTCGGAGGTAGCTGAATATGTACGCCGTATCGCGGATTGGATCAATTCCCGTTCCCGAGAGAATAATCCGCTGCGGGTCATTGCCGACAGCATAGCCCTGAAAATGCCGTTGGACAACTGTAATATCGTTTGTTACGGTACGGTGGAGAGCAATCTGCTGTTGGCCAAATACCGTTCGAAATTGCCTTTCCGGGTCGAGCCGGGAGCCATTATTGCCGATCGGAGGTACGATGATCCGGAGGTGCGCCTTATCGCCTGCATGCCCAATCCCGAAAATCCGGAGCTGGGTATGGCAGTCTATACGGCTCTCGATGACCGCCGAATTCTCAATATCAACAATGTTTTCCATGGCGGGGACGATTTCTGTATTTTCACCGACCGCGACCATATCCTTTCGCGCGGTTATTTCGAGAAGCGGGGCACCGAGTGGCATTTCCCGCAACCGCGACCTTCAGAAAGAATGAATTTTTAATTTCGGGCTTATCGCCGGGATCACGGGAAGGTGGTTCCGGCGTTTTTTTGCCGCGGCGGTGTGCGTTTTGGGGTAACGCGCTATCGGATAGCAAGTTCTTCAACTCAGTGATTCTCCGTGAGTTTACTGTTAATTGAATAACAATTCGATTGTTATTTTATTAACATTTGAAAAGGCAAATATTTACACTTTTTTGAACAAAAATAGACATCGTTTCTCGGTCGAAATTGCTATCTTTGCATCGCCCGTGTTTCCGGGCTATGCCTGAATCATTAGGAAATACACACAAATATCATCTAAAATTTCAACTAAAATGGCAGAAAAGAAATTTATCACCTGTGATGGTAACTACGCTGCGGCCCATGTGGCCTATATGTTCTCGGAAGTCGCAGCCATCTATCCCATCACGCCGTCGTCGACGATGGCCGAGCTCGTGGACGAGTGGGCTGCGCAGGGACGCAAAAATATCTTCGGCGAGACCGTCAAAGTCGTTGAAATGCAGTCGGAGGCCGGCGCTGCCGGCGCCGTGCACGGATCGCTCCAGAGCGGTGCGCTGACCTCGACCTTCACCGCATCGCAGGGCCTGCTGCTGATGGTCCCCAACATGTATAAGATCTCCGGCGAGCTGCTTCCGGGCGTGTTTCACGTTTCGGCGCGTGCGCTGGCCGCACAGTCGCTGTCGATCTTCGGTGACCATCAGGACGTGATGGCTACGCGCCAGACCGGGTTCGCCATGCTCGCCACCTCGTCGGTGCAGGAGGTCATGGACCTCGCGGGCGTCGCACACCTCGTGTCGCTCAAATCGCGCGTGCCGTTCCTGCACTTCTTCGACGGATTCCGCACCTCGCA
>ERZ857503.1742-NODE-1742-length-11524-cov-2.496905_pt1 | contig 11524 bp, 9 predicted proteins | sample MGYA00519766_ERZ857503 | MGnify/ENA primary metagenome ERZ857503 (study PRJEB31778, sample SAMEA3449345) | human gut metagenome | biome: human gut; feature: human-associated habitat; material: faeces | place: United Kingdom | collected 2010/2012 ...
GCGAGATGGAGTGAGGGCGGCGTAGACATCATCCCCGAGGCCGGAGGAAAGGCGGCTGGCATGCGGCGCTTTCTCACGCGCTTCGGTCTCTCGCGGCTGGAATGCATGGCGTTTGGCGATGCGGAAAACGACCTCGACATGCTGGCTTACGCGGGAATTGGAGTTGCCATGGGCAACGCCTCGGAAGCGGTAAAGCATGCCGCAGATTATGTCACGGCAAGTGTGGACGAAAAAGGGATTGAACAGGCGCTGCGCCATTTTCGGCTCATCTGAAAAAGCGCCGGGACTGCCGATACCTCTTTACTGGTTCAAAGCCAGGTTCAAATGTAAAATAAGTCTTGTCTAAAAGTCCTCCTGCTGTCATGAAACCGGAAATTTAAACAGCCAGAGCCAGCGGCCCTTTTTGGCGCGTCAGCTCTGGCTGTTTCCTCTTTCCTATGGTTCTTATGAATGCGCTGAATCGCTCTTGTCTCTGTTGCCCTTTTGCTGGGATACCCTTTCACGGACGTATTTTTTGAGCTTCCGCCCCGCCACAGGCCACGCCAGGGCCAAGGCCAGAACAACCAAGCTGAGCCACTGAGACGTGGAGAGGGGCCCGTACATCCCCCGGGCCGGATCCCCCCGAAACCACTCCAACACAAACCGCACCGGGGCATAGCAGAACACATAGGCCCGGAGCATCTGCCCCGGCCCGGCGGCCCGCCCGGCATACCAGAGCAGAAAGGCGAAAATCACCAGCTCCGCCCCCGCCTCCCAAAGCTGCACCGGCAGAAGGGGCACGCCGTTGGGCCCGGCAATGGCGTGAGTGAATGCTATGCCCCAGGGGGGCGGAGCCGCCCGTCCATAGCAACAGCCGGCGCAAAAACAGCCTACCCGCCCCACGGCGTGCACCAGAGGCAGGGCGGGCACCAGCACCGGGAAGAAGTCGGACAGGCGGAGCCTTAAATATTTGGCCGCCCCCCAGGCCGCCGCCACACCGCCGAAAAAGCCGCCGTAAAACACCATGCCGCCGGAGAGATAGCGGGCATAGAACTCCCCTGGCTCCTCCCAGAGCAGGGGCAGCTCCACAGCCAGCCGGGGCAGGAGGGGGAGCAGGTAGAGTAGCTTGGCCCCCACCAAGGCCCCCACCGCCCCCAAAATATACAGGTAGGCGCAGTCGTCCCGGGACAGTCCGAAGCGCTTGCAGCGCAGCAGAGCAGCCAGCAGGCCGAAGCCCAGTCCGGCCATCCCCAGCACGCCATAGGTGGGCATCAACCGCCCAAAGAGAGACAGATATGGGAGCATGATCGCATCTTTCCTCCAAAAAATGCGGCAGCCACACCGGCTGCCGCATTTCGTTTCCCCTTCTTAGTACAGAGAGGCGCCCAGAATACCCAAACCAGCCGTACAGGCAATGCAGGCCACCAGGGTAATGCCGCCCAGAACTACCGACAGGACAGAGAGCACAAAGCCGGCCGTCCGCAAGCTGTCGTTATAGCCCATGCTCTTGGAGCGCGAGGACACAACAAGGCCGGCGATACCAAGAATCATGCCGAAAATACCGTTGACGAACAGGGCGACCACCAGGCCCACAATACCCAGAATCAGGGAGATCAGAGCCTCATTTTTTCCAGGGATATTACCTTCATTCATCGTGCCGTTCTCCTTTCCTCCACACACCGCTCTTCTGCGCCCGGCCTGCCGGGCGCAAAAGCGGGATATCCCGCTTTTCGACGTGTTTCGTTCTCTCTCCTATTCTAACTTCCGCGCTGTGGATCTGTCAAGCACATCTTTCAGAGATGGAACCTTCTGCGCGCCTCCTCCCGGAGGGCGGGGACGCGGCGAATAATGATGAGCGGAATCACCATGCCGATGCAGATGGTGAGCACCACCAAGGACCAGGACGGACTCCAAAGCTGGTGCAGCCAGCGGTCCACAAAAAACTCCATTCCGAACACAAAGACTCCAATGCTGCCGATCAGAATCGTCAGCGTAGTGAGGGCCGACCGGCGGTAGACCCGCAGCACCAGCCCCAGCAGGAGAAGGATCGCCCCGCCCCACAGGATGATGGGGGCTGCCAGCCCCAGGTACCAGTCCCCCCCATTGAGATCCACCGAGATCAGATAGACGTACAGGGCCACCGCCGCGATGTCCAGCAACAGCCGCAGCAGCAGGTGCATCCCCCGGGCCAGCAGCGGCGGCACCAGCCACAGCCACAGCATGGCCGCCGCGCCGATGACGTACAGCGACCAGGTCCTGTCCGCCCGCAGAAACAGATTGAGTACGCCGCAGCACACCGCCACCGAGGCGAGCATGGCGGTAATGAGCAGCGCCACCTCCTGTTTGGCCGCCGGCGCCACCTCCCCCCGTCGGGTGGGAAAGGGCTTGGGGGAGACGGTATCCACCGGTTGGCCGGGGTCCAGAACCCGCGTATGGCACAGAGGGCAGAAGGACGCCGTGGCGTCCAGCTCCACGCCGCAATGAACACAGTAAGACATATGTGGGCCTCCTTTGGCTTATTCCGTCCGGTTGCTCTCCACCTTCACCGGAATGCCCTCCCGCACCAGAAAGCGGAAAAAATCCCGCTCGGTATCGCTCTCCTTTTGGGTACCCGCGAAGGTGATCTCCATGATATCCCCATAGCTCATGGAGGCACAGTGGGGCCGGGGCGTGGTGGCCTGGCCCAGAATCACCTCCATATGGTGTATGTGCGGAGCCATCTCCTCCGGCACGGGGAAGGGGCCTGGGTTGGTATAGGTGCCCGAGTAAGGCAGTACACCCGCCAGCTTGTAGCCCAGGGACATAACCGGATTCTTCAGCACGATGGGGACGAGCTGCAGCAGCCGGTTTGTGGTGAATTTCACATTCCCGGCGATGGCCGCCTGCATCTGCTGGCGGTTGATGTTCAGCCGGAGATAGTGGTGCACCTGAGAGAGCACCTCTTCAAAGGTATACTCCCCCAGAGAGGGATCGATGGAGGGCCGCACCGTCAAAATGAAGTTGCGCAGGGTTTCCGAGGGAAACCAGCCCCGCAGGTTGATAGGTATGGCCAGCGCCACCGGCCTCTCCCGCCGCTTGTCGGCGATCACCTTCAGCAGGACGGCAGTCAGGTACTCCGTGATGGACACCCCGTAGCCCCTGGCCTTCTCCTTCAGCCGGGCCACCGAGCAGAAGCCCATGGTGACGTTGAAGGTATAGAAGGGCTCTGCCGTACCGTTGTTCTGGTAGGCCTTTTTCCCCCGCTTCTCCCGCCGGGGACGCACGGTGGCGTAGCGGCCGTAGGCGTCCTCCCGTTCCGCCCGCCGGGGCTCCTCCGCCACGTCCAGAATGCCGTGGGTGTTTGGGATGGAATACCCCAGCTCCCGCAGGTAGACCGCCAGCAAAGTCTTGAAAAATACCAGCGCCCCGCCGCCGTCACTGACGGCGTGGAACACCTCCACGGAGATGCGCTTCTCATAATAGTAAAAGCGTACCAGCCAGCCGTTGTCCTCCCGGAAGCGCACCGGCTGGCAGGGGTTGGAGATATCCTCCTTCACAAAGGGCCCGAGGGCGCTGTTTGGCTCGAAGTAGTACCAGAAAGCCCCCTTCTTGATGCGCACCCCGAAGGACGGGAACCGTGGCATGGTTTTGTCCACGGCCCGCTGCAAGGCATCCCGGTCCACCCGCTCCGCCATCACGGCAGAGAAGCGGTAGATGGCCGAATATTTCTCCTTCTGGAGGGCGGAATAGAGCACACCTGCATTGTCCAGAGGATACCACTCCGGCTTTCCGTCCCGCTTGTTTTTCGGCATACTCCGCCCCCCTTCCGGTCAACATAATCTAGGCCTATCATACCACGTTCCATCCTCCGCGGCAAGGGGAATACGGGCGATCCACCCTTTCTTTTCCGGCAGCCCTGTGGTATAATCAGAACAGTTGACAAGGAGGACTTCCACTATGGAACAGGACCGTATCCACATCAAGCTGGCCCGCCGCACACCGGAAGAGCGCCAGGCCGACGAGACCCGCCGCCTGGACCCCTTCATGCGCGCACTCAAGGCCATTCACACCGCCGCCACGCCGGAGACCATGAATGTGGAGGATCTGGAGAAGCAGCGCAAGGGGCAGGAGCTGCTGGGCCGTTTGGTGGCCCCCATGGCGGGCATGAGCTGGGAGCCCTTTGAGCTGGACGGCATGAACTGCGCCTGGGTGCGTCCCCACCGGGGCCACGACCGCCGCCGGGCCATCCTCTACTGCCACGGGGGCGGCTATACCAGCGGCAACCTGGGCTATTCCCGTATTCTGGCCTCCAAGCTGGCCAACGTCACCGGCTGGCAGGTGCTCTCCTTCGAGTACCGCCTGGCCCCCGAGTACCACTTTCCCGCCCCCCTGGAGGACGCCATGCGGGCCTGGGACTATCTGATGCACCTGGGCTACGGGGCCCGGGAGGTGGTGGTGGCCGGGGACTCCGCCGGCGGCAACCTGGCCCTGGTGCTGGCCATGCAGCTCCGGGACGCCGGGCGGCTGTTGCCCCGGCGGCTGGTCCTCTTCTCCCCCTGGACCGACATGACCGCCAGCGGCAGGTCCTACGAGACCCGCCGGGACGCCGACCCCATGCTCACCATGGACTATATCCGGGCCGTCCGCTCCGCCTACGCGCCCTGCCAGGAGCTCTCCTCCCCCCTGCTTTCTCCCCTGTTCGGGGACTTTGACCACTTCCCCCCCACCCTCATCCAGGTGGGTGAGAACGAGATTCTGTTCTCCGATTCCCTGCGCCTGCGGGACCGGCTGGTCCAGTCCGGCGTCCCCTGCCGGATGGAGCTGTGGCCCGACATGTGGCATGTGTTCCAGATGTTCCCCATGAAAAAGGCCGCCGAGGCCATGGAGAGCGTGGGACGTTTTCTGTTGGAAATCGTCTGACCGATGGGCGGGGCCACCCCGCCGGAAAGGAGTAACGCACATGAAAAAGACACTGGCCGCCCTGTTGACCGCCGCCCTGCTCACCTGCCTCTGCACCGCCTTCGCCGCCGACCCCTCCGCCTCCGACTGGGCCCAGGACAGCCTGGACCAGGCCATCGCCCTGGGCTTCGTCCCCGAGGACCTGCAAAGCGCCTATCAGCAGGACATCACCCGGGGTGAATTCGCCGCCATCGCCATGCAGTTCCTGGCCGCCCAGTACGGCTATGACGTGGAAAATTTCTATTTTGCGCTGACCTGGCGGGCCGCCCAGGACCCGGACGCTCCCCAGTTGGAATCCCCCTTTGTGGACGGCGTGAGCAGGCATGTGGACTGGGCCTACTCCCTGGGCGTGGTCAACGGCCGCAGGATGACCGAGAATGAGGCCGGCTTGAAGCGGGGGACCTTCGACCCAGAGGCCCCCATCACCCGGCAGGAGGCGGCGGCCATGCTGTGCCGGGCCTACGCCGTCTATGGCGGTTCTCTGGAGGACGCCGCCGGTCCGAGCTTTGCCGACACCTTCACCGACGCGGGGCAGGTGGCCGATTGGGCCCTGGACAGCGCCGAGGCCATGTGGGCGCTGGGGGTCATGGGGGGCACCGGCGATGGTCTGTTCTCCCCGCTGGGCCTCTACACCCGGGAGCAGTGCATCGTCACCTTCCTGCGCCTGTGGCAGAGCGGGCCGGTGAGCCGGGCCAAGGACAACGTTGCCAAGCTGGATGGGCCCAGCCAAGAGGAGACCATCGCCTATCTGAAAGATGGGCCGTCCGGCTTTCCCTTCAACGTCGAAAAGCGCTGGGATACCAAGCTGTGCGTCGTGCTTTACGGCGAATACGGCGGCATGCCCGCCAAGGCGGGCCCCGATCTGATTCTGGTCTATCCCGACGGCAGGATTCTGCGGGTGGACGACGGCATTCCGGCGGTCAATCCCCGGGACACCGCTCCCAACCTGGAAAATCTGACCCTCAGCCCGGACGAGACCACTCTGACCTACTCGGTCACCTACACCGACCGGTCCGAGATGGATGGATTTGTCTATCACGAGCCGGGCGTCTACCGCGTCTCGCTGGACCTGGCCACCGGCAAGGCCACCCTCACCGTCACTCCTCTCAACCCGTAACCGGAACCATGCGAACGCGCCCCCGGATCTGTGATCCGGGGGCGCGTCTTGTTTGCGCTTCCTCCGCCGCGCTCTCCACCAGAAGGCGGGCCGGGCCGCCGCAGTCAAGGGGCGGGGCGCAGCCGCGACAGCGCCGCCCCCAAAAGCGTGCCGGCCAGGGCGGGCAGTAGCCAGCCCAGCCCCTGGGCCGCCAGGGGCAGCAGTCCCAGCGCATCCCCCAGGCCGGCGGGCAGCAGCTTCAGGTCCCGCAGCGTATACAGGATGCTGGCCGCACCGGTGAGCAGCACGGCCGCGGGGTAGACCAGCCGGAGCCCGCACAGCCAGCGCTGGAAGAAGGACAGGGCGATGAGCACGATGGCCACGGGGTAGAGGATGCTCAGCACCGGCACCGAGACGCGGAGGATCTGGTCCAGCCCGGCGTTGGCAATGAGCAGGCTCACCGCCGCGAAGAGCGCCGCCCAGGCGCGGTAGGGCAGCCGGGGCCACAGACCGGAGAAATACTCCGCGCAGGAGCTGATGAGCCCCACGCACACGTTGAAGCAGGCGATGAGGAAGATCGCCGCCAGCAGAAGGCTGCCCGGCACGCCGAACAGGGCGGAGACCAGATTGGTCAGTACCACCGCCCCGTTGGTGGATGCCCCCGGAAAAGCCCCGCCGGACAGGGCCCCCACATGGGCCAGCATGGAGTAGACCGCCAGCAGCATAGCTCCGGCCACCCAGCCGGCCCGGATGGTACCCCGGACCACGTCCCGCTCATCCTGGACGCCCCTGGCCCGCAGATTCAGGGCAATGACGATGCCGAACACCAGCGCGGCGATGGTGTCCATGGTCTGATAGCCGGCTAGGAACCCGGCAATCACGGGGTGGGTCTCATAGCTGGCGGTCTGGGGCGGGCCGTACCCCTCCAGCGGGTTGAGCAGACACCCCACAAAGGTGACGACGATCAGGGCGATCAGAATGGGGCAGAGCACCTTGCCCAGCCGGTCCGTCAGCTTTTCCGGCCGGAGCGCCACCAGCAGCGCCCCGGTGAAAAACGCCAGGGAAAAGAGGAGTCGAAGCAGCTCCAGCGGGGCATCCGGCCCCACAAAGGGGGGCACCGCCATCTCAAAGGAGGTGCTGGCCGTGCGCGGAATGGCCAGGCAGGGCCCGATGGCCAGGTAGGCCGCCACAGTGAACACCCGGGCGAACATCGGGTGGACCCGGCCGCCCAGGGCGTCCAGCCCGCCCGAGCGGGCCACCGCCACCACCCCCAGCACCGGCAGGCCCACGGCGCTGATGGCCATGCCGGCCATGGCCGGCCAGGTGTGAATCCCCGCCTGGGCCCCCAGTCCGGGCGGAAAGATCAGGTTGCCTGCTCCGAAGAACATGGAGAACAGAGTGAAGCCCACCAGCAGAAGCTGTTTTCCATCCTGTTTTTTCATAGCGTCCCCCAAATATGCATATTCCGACGGGCACGGGCCCGTCTGCTTCCAGTATATCCGGTGCAGGAGGGTTTTGTAAAGTCCTTCCGTTCCCCGGAGCAAGAGAAAAACAGCGGCGCGCCAATGGCGCGCCGCTGTTTCATGTGCGTATGTAGCTCTGCGTCTCAGCCCTGGGAGATAGCTCCGGTGGGGCAGGCATCGGCGCAGGAACCGCAGTCGATGCAGGTATTGGCGTCGATCACATACTGGGAATCGCCCTGAGAGATAGCGCCCATGGGGCAAGTATCCGAGCAGGCGCCGCAGCTGACGCAAGCATCGCTGATGACATAGGCCATTGGAAACACCTCCAAATATCAATGTGACTTCATTCTACCACAGTTTTTTGAAATTGCAATCTTTATTTTCTTCAAAATTCCCGTCCTAAATCCTCTTTTGCCCGGGTATATTCTTCTTAGAGGGGCGTTAAACGGCCAGCCTGTTGTTTTATGGCAAAATTTTCTTGATCCGGAGCTTTTTAGACCGACCCGAACCGGGCACAATACCTTCTGTTCCCTCTCCGCCCTGTTTTAAGAGGTGTTTTTATGAGCGAATCCAAAAACCGCTTTTCCGCCGAGCTGGCCGGCTCCCTCACCCCCGAGCTGGAGGGGGCCTCCCACAGCGCGGCCCATGCCGCCCGGCTGCCCCGCATCCGGGCGCTTCCGGGGCCGGCTTCGGCCAACACACCGCGCGCCTCCCAGTCCGGGCGCGCCTCCAAGGAGTGAGTTCCATCAGCGAAAACAGATTCACCCAGCGGGCCCAGGCCGCCCTGCGTCTGGCACAGGAGGCCTCCGCCCAGTTGGGTCACGGCTACGTGGGCTCCGAGCACCTGCTGCTGGGCCTGTCCCGGGAGGGGCAGGGCGTGGCCGCCAAGGTGCTGCGCAACGCCGGTCTGGAGCCCGAGACCATCCGCAGCTCCATTGCCCGGCTGGTGGGAGTGGGAGCCCCGGTCCCCATGCCCTCCCAGGGGCTGACCCCCCGGTGCAAAAAGATCATTGAGCTGGCCATGTCGGAGGCCGCCGGACTGGGCCACCGCTACGTGGGCACCGAGCACCTGCTGCTGGGCCTGCTGCGGGAGGGGGACGGCATGGCCGCCCGGATCCTGGCGGGCAGCGGCGTGGAGCTCAAACGGCTTTACGACGACCTGATGAGCGCTCTGGGCGGGGAGCCCACGCCCCCCTTCCGCAGCCCCGGCCGGCCCAAGCCGGAGCGGGACTACGCCGAGCGGGGGGACACCAAGCTGCTGGACCAGTTCTCCCGGGATCTGACCCGCATGGCGGCCAACGGCGCCCTGGACCCGGTCATCGGCCGGGAGGAAGAAATCCGCCGGGTCATCCAGATCCTGGCCCGGAGGCAGAAGAACAACCCCGCCCTCATCGGGGAACCCGGCGTGGGCAAGACCGCCATTGCCGAGGGCCTGGCCCGGCGCATCATCTCCGGCGAGGTGCCCGAGGACCTGCGGGGCAAGCGGGTCATGGCCCTGGACCTGTCCAGCATGGTGGCGGGCACCAAGTACCGGGGCGAGTTTGAGGAGCGGGTGAAAAACGTGCTGGCCGAGGTCCGCCGGGCTGGGGACGTAATCCTCTTTCTCGATGAGCTGCACACCATCGTGGGGGCGGGCAGCGCTGAGGGTGCCATCGACGCGGCCAACATCATCAAGCCCGCCCTGGGCCGGGGCGAGCTGCAGGTCATCGGCGCCACCACCACCGACGAGTACCGCAAGTATATCGAGAAGGACGCCGCCCTGGAGCGCCGGTTCCAGCCGGTGCAGGTGGGTGAGCCCAGCCAGGAGGCGTCTCTGGAGATCCTGAAGGGCCTGCGGGAGAAGTACGAGAAGCACCACAGCCTCCAGATCACCGACGAGGCCCTGGAGGCCGCCGTGAAGCTCTCCGCCCGGTATATCAACGACCGGTTCCTGCCGGACAAGGCCATCGACCTGATGGACGAGGCCGCCAGCCGGGTGCGGATGGAGACGGAGGAGATCTCCCCGGAGCTGAAGAGCCTGGAGGAGAAGATCGCCGCCCTGGCCAAGGACAAGGAGGCTGCCATCGAGAAGCAGGACTATGAGACCGCCGCCAAGCTGCGGGACATTGAGAAGGACTACCAGGAGCAGGTGGAGATGGAGCGGGAGAAGCGCCGCAAGAACAACACCCAGCACCGCCCGGTGAACGCTGATGATATCGCCGCCGTGGTGGCCGGTTGGACCGGCATCCCCGTCACCCGTCTGACGGAGGATGAGGGCACCCGCCTGCTGCACATGGAGGACACCCTCCACGAGCGGGTAGTGGGTCAGGACGAAGCCGTAAAGGCCGTGGCCCGGGCCATCCGTCGGGGCCGTGTGGGTCTGAAGGATCCGAAGCGCCCCATCGGCTCCTTCCTGTTCCTGGGCCCCACCGGCGTGGGAAAGACGGAGCTGTGCAAGTCCCTGGCAGAGGCCATGTTCGGCGATGAGAACGCCATGATCCGGATCGATATGTCCGAGTATATGGAGCGGCACACAGTGTCCCGTCTGATTGGCTCCCCGCCGGGCTATGTGGGCCACGAGGAGGGCGGTCAGCTGACGGAGAAGGTGCGGCGCAAGCCCTACTCCGTGGTACTGTTTGACGAGATCGAAAAGGCCCACGAGGATGTGTGGAACATCCTGCTGCAGCTTCTGGATGACGGCCGGATCACCGACTCTCAGGGCAGGACGGTGGACTTCAAGAACACCGTCATCGTCATGACCAGCAACATCGGTGCCCGCAGCCTCACTGCCATGGGCAGCAAGCTGGGCTTTTCCGCCGAGGAGCGGGACTCCGATCCTGACGCTGAAAAGAAGTTCGAGACCGCCCGGGAGCAGGTGATGGCGGAGCTGCGTCAGACCTTCCGCCCGGAGTTCCTAAACCGGATCGACGATATCATCGTATTCCGCCCCCTGACGGAGGAGGACATCCGGGAAGTGGCCCGGCGGATGCTGAAGACCGTCTCCACCCGGATGGAGACCATGGGCATCCATCTGGATGCCAGCGACGAGGCTGTGGCAGAGCTGGCTAAGGAGGGCTTTGATCCCAAGTACGGGGCCCGTCCCCTGCGCCGGGCCATCCAGAGCAAGGTGGAAGACGCCGTGGCCGAGAAGATGCTGGACGGCACCCTCAAGGCCGGTGACACCGCCAAGCTTACCGTGGAGAACAATCGACTCTGCGTTTCCAAGTGAAGAGACCTGGTCAAGCCGTCCGGAGGCCCCATAGCCTCCGGACGGCCTTTCCGACATACCGGCCGGAAGCGAATAGACTTGACTTTGGCGGAGAAACAGGTAAAATAGAGAGGTATAAAATGAACCCATCGTGCTGTCCACGATCCAGTAAAAGATGGTGCCAGAGTGCCAACGCGGCGGATCGCAGAGTATATTGCCGCACGTATGTGGGGAAGAACGCCCCCGGGTGGGAGAAATATCTATGACCAAATGTAGCGTAGTTGGCAGCACGCGTGATTTGGGAGCGTATCCCGCCCATCCATGAGGGAAAAAGCCCAACCTCACAAACCGCTGGGACACCACCAGAAGCGGGAACTATTTCTGCAAAGCCGTTGGTCAAAAAACGGCTAAGACCACATGAAAGACCACAGATAAAACAATTCCATAACCGGGTGTAGCGCAGTTGGTAGCGCGCTTGCTTTGGGAGGATAGACGACCTATCCATTCCCCTGAATGTGAGATCCCGGAAGACCTTGGGACAGTAGCTTGCGGCGGAAATTCCTCAGTTGAAAAACTCCCGCAAAATCGGGCTTGACCACAGCGCCGCCCACAGACACGAAAAACTTGCTTTTTCTTTCTCCGCATGGTATCATGCAGAAAATCGAATATCCGGGTGTAGCGCAGTTGGTAGCGCACGTGATTTGGGTGCGTGAGGCCGGAGTTCGAGCCGCATTTCCCCAAAATCCCGGAAAACTCTGGGACGCTACGGCCGACGGAGTTTTGCCCCTCGCTGGGAACTGGTCAAAAACCGGCGTTGACCCCATATTTGACCACAGTTGGAAAATTCCATATCCGGGTGTA
>ERZ857503.1748-NODE-1748-length-11510-cov-3.808293_pt1 | contig 11510 bp, 6 predicted proteins | sample MGYA00519766_ERZ857503 | MGnify/ENA primary metagenome ERZ857503 (study PRJEB31778, sample SAMEA3449345) | human gut metagenome | biome: human gut; feature: human-associated habitat; material: faeces | place: United Kingdom | collected 2010/2012 ...
GTGGTCTGGACCGACGCCATACAGGGCATCATCCTGATCGTGGGTGCCCTCGCCTGCGCCGCGATCCTTACCTTCACCATGCCCGAAGGCCCCGGACAACTCTTCGAAATCGCCGCGGCACACGGCAAATTCAGCCTCGGCAGTTTCTCGCTGTCGCTGACCGAACCGACCTTCTGGGTGGTGCTCATCTACGGACTGTTCGTCAACATGCAGAACTACGGCATCGACCAGAACTATGTGCAGCGCTACATGACGACCCGCTCGACGGCCGAAGCCGTGAAGTCGACCCTCTTCGGCGGACTGCTCTACATCCCCGTGTCGCTCGTCTTCGTCTACATCGGCACCGCGCTCTTCTCCTACTACACGGCACAGCCCGAACTGCTGCCCGCCGGAACGCCGTCGGACCAAGTGTTCCCGTGGTTCATCGTCCACGGACTGCCCACGGGCCTCACGGGTCTCGTGATCGCCTCGCTCTTCTCGGCCGGCATGTCGACCATCGCCACGAGCATCAACTCCTCGGCGACGATCGTGCTGACGGACTTCGCCAAACGGCTCTCGAAAAAGGAGCTCTCCGAAAAGAAGAGCATGCGGGTACTCTACGCCACGTCGTTCGTCGTGGGTACGCTGGGCATCATCATGGGACTGATGATGATGCGCATCGACGGCGTGCTGGACGCATGGTGGAAGCTGGCGTCGATCTTCAGCGGCGGCATGCTGGGACTGTTCCTGCTGGGCGTCGTCTGCAAGACGGTGCGCCGGGCCCACGCCGTCACCGCGGTGATCCTCGGCCTGCTGACCATCGCATGGATGAGCCTCTCGCCGCTGATCAACGAAGGTTCGCCCTTCTACCGCTTCCACAGCCCGCTGCACACCTACCTGACGATCGTCTTCGGAACGACGGTCATCTTCCTCACGGGCTTCCTGCTCACGAAATTCACGAAAAAGACAAATTAAACCGAGAAACATAAGACTATGAAAAACTTACATCCCAGAATCGGTATCCGTCCGATCATCGACGGCCGCCGCGGCGGTATCCGCGAATCCCTCGAAGAGATGACGATGGGCATGGCCCAAAGCGTCGCGAAGCTCTATGCCGAGAAACTGCGCTATGCCGACGGCACACCCGTCGAGTGCGTCATCGCCGACCGCACCATCGGCGGCGTGAAAGAGGCCGCCATGGCCACGGAGAAATTCGCCGCCAACAACGTCGGGGCCGTCCTCTCGGTGACACCCTGCTGGTGCTACGGCTCCGAAACCATCGACATGGACCCGCTGATGCCCAAGGCCATCTGGGGTTTCAACAAGACCCAGCGCCCGGGCGCCGTCTACCTCGCCTCGGCACTGGCCGGACACAACCAGAAGGGACTGCCCGCATTCGGCATCTACGGCTCGGAGGTGCAGGAACAGGACGACAACAGCATCACCCCCGACGTGGAGGAGAAACTGCTGCGCTTCGGCCGCGCCGCCGTCGCCGTCATGCAGATGAAGGGTAAATCCTACCTCTCCATCGGTTCGGTATCGATGGGCATCGCCGGTTCAATGCCCGATCCCGATTTTTTCCAAGAGTATCTCGGCATGCGCAACGAGTATGTCGACTGCTCCGAGATCGCGCGCCGCATCGAACTCGGCATCTTCGACCAAGAGGAGTTCAAACGGGCGATGGCATGGACCGAGAAGTACTGCAAGACGCACGAAGGCGAGGACCTGAACCCCGAACATCTCCGCTATTCGCGCGAGAAGAAAGACGAGGTGTGGGAATACGTCGTCAAGATGACCATCATCTTCCGCGACCTGATGATCGGCAACCCCGTCCTTACCCAAATGGGCTTCGAGGAGGAGGCCATGGGCCACAACGCCATCGCGGGCGGATTCCAAGGACAGCGCCAGTGGACCGACTTCCGGCCCGACGGCGACTTCTCGGAAGCCATCCTCAACACGTCGTTCGACTGGAACGGCATCCGCGAGGCCTTCACCTTCGCCACCGAGAACGACACGCTCAACGGCGTCTCGATGCTCTTCATGCACCTGCTGACCAACCAAGCGCAGCTCTTCTCCGACGTGCGCTCCTATTGGAGTCCCGAGGCCGTGGAACGCGCCACGGGCAAAAAGCTGACGGGCAAGGCCGCCAACGGCATCATCCACCTCATCAACTCGGGAAGCAGCGCACTGGACGCTTCGGGCGCGATGTCCGACGCCGCTGGCGAACCCGTGATGAAACCCTTCTGGGAGATCACCGAGCAGGATGCCGAGCGGTGTCTCGAAGCGACCACATGGCACCCGGCCGGACGCGAATACATGCGCGGCGGCGGTTTCTCGTCGAAGTTCTTCACGCGCGGCGACATGCCGGTCACGATGTGCCGCCTGAACCTGATAAAAGGACAGGGTCCGGTGCTGCAGATCGCCGAAGGATGGGCCGTGAACGTCGACCGTGCGATCTTCGAGCACATCGACAAACGCACCGACCCCTCGTGGCCCACGACCTATTTCGCCCCCCGGCTGACGGGCAAGGGCGCCTTCAGGAGCGTCTACAACGTGATGAACAACTGGGGCGCCAACCACGGAGCCATCACCTACGGCCATGTCGGGGCCGACCTCATCACGCTCGCCGCAATGCTCCGCATCCCGGTCTGCATGCACAACGTCGACGAGGAGAAAATCTTCCGTCCTTCGGCCTGGGCCGCCTTCGGCTCCGATCCCGAAGGGAGCGACTACCGGGCCTGCGACAACTACGGACCCGTCTATAAATAACACATAAGAAAACCATGAAAATCAAGACTACGATAATTATCTCCACAGCAATACTCATGGTCGCCTGCAGCGGCGCACACAACGTCTCGCAGTGGAGCGATCAAGAGATAGACGCATGGTTCGCCGCCTCGGAATGGCAGACCTCTCTTCCGTATCAACCAGCTCCCGAAACCGACAAGCGGCAATTCGCTGAGCAGGTCCTGGGTAATCCCGGTGCATGGCAGGCCACTTTGGCATTTCTACAGGCCAACGATCCAAGAACATTGGCTGACAGCACATATGCGATCACCGCCGACGGAAGTGTCTCCGCCAGCATCTCCCGTTACATGACTAAAGATTCGGCCAACTTTGAAGCTCACCGCAAATATATCGACCTGCAATATGTAATCGAGGGACAAGAGTACATCCAGATCACATCCATCGACTCCGTCAACAATTGCATACAACCTTACAATGCGGTAAAAGATATCGAATTTCACAGTTCGGCAACATCCCTGACGGAATGCCTGGCAGATCCGTCGCAACTGGTCATCCTATTCCCAAATCAGGCACATAAACCTTGCATGAAAGTCTGCAAGAACACCCCTGTCCGGAAAATCGTCGTAAAAATCCCCTACATCGAAAAACAATGAGAACGCTGAAAAGCCTGCTCTACATCATCCTGTTGCTATTATACACCACAGCAGCAGCCCAGTCCGTTCCGGGAACGGTCGTCGATCACATTCCAGCCTCATCAGGCACATACATCGGATCTCCGGGACTCTGCATCCTCCCGGACGGAACCTATGTAGCCTCACACGACCTTTTCGGACCTAAATCGACCGAATATAAGGCTGCCCGCACACTAGTTTTCACCTCTGCGGACAAAGGCCGCACATGGGAAAAGAGTGCAACGCTCGACGGGCAATTTTGGTCAAACCTCTTCGAGATAAAGGGCAGTCTCTACATCCTCGGAACCAACAAGGCACACGGCAATGTGGTAATCCGCCGCTCGGACGACGGAGGCCGGAATTGGACAACACCCTCAGACTCCATGCACGGCGTTATCCTCGAGGGAGAATACCATACGGCCCCCATGCCGGTCATCCTCTACCGGGGACGCATCTGGCGGGCCGTGGAATATGCAACCTCCGATACCGACAAATGGCCCGCACGATACAGCGCCGTCATGCTTTCAGCACCCATTAACTCGAATCTGCTCGACGCCCGCAACTGGCGGCGTTCGGAATCCCTCGCCCCCGATTTCACCGCATTGGATGGAAACCTGAAAGGTTGGCTCGAAGGCAATGCCGTTGTGGACCATACCACCAAAGAAGTCGTCAATATCCTCCGCCTACATACCCCCAACGAACAACAGGAATATGCGGCAATCGTCCGTATAAGCCGTAACGGGCGTAAACTCACATTCGACACTGGTCGTGACCTCGTTCCCTTTCCAGGGGGGTCAAAAAAATTCGCAGTCCGCTATGACAAACTCTCAGGACGCTATTGGACACTGGTAAACGCTACCGGCAGCGAATTTCCCGAAATCCAGCGCGATCGGATACGTAACAGGCTGGCTATAGCCAGCTCATCCGACCTGCGGAAATGGACCGTGCACGAAGTGCTGCTTTCACACCTCGATCCGCAGAAGCATGGCTTCCAATATGTCGAATGGCAGATCGAAGGTAACGACATCGTCTATGTCGTACGCACGGCCTTTGACGACGACGAAGGTTGCGCCGCAAACTATCACAATACGAATTACATGACTTTCCACCGTCTGGAAAATTTCCGGACGCTAGCTGCTAAAACCTCTACATTATGAAACGCTTGCTGATACTCCTGTCCTGCCTCTTCCTTCCGGTCATCGGATGCTTGGGATGTTCGCAGGAAGAACCCACAAAGAGCCCTAAGAAAGATATTCCTACACCTCCGGGCATCGTCGTCAACCACGTTCCCAAAAGTACCGAGACTTACATCGGCTCTCCGTCGCTCTGTATTCTCCCCAACGGCGACTATATTGCGTCGCACGACCTCTTCGGCCCTAAAGCCAACACTGGCAAGATGGGTACGACACTCATTTTCTACTCCCACGACAAAGGTGTCACTTGGAAGCAGATCGCGCAAATCGGCGGCCAATACTGGTCGAACCTCTTTCTGCACAACGGAGAACTCTATCTACTCGGGACTGACAAAGGACACGGTAATATCGTAATTCGCCGTTCAAAGGACAACGGACGGACGTGGAGCGTACCAATGGACACCACGACAGGACTGCTCTTCGAAGGACATTACCACACGGCACCAACCCCCGTAGCACTGCACAACGGCCGCCTATGGCGGGCTTTCGAGAATGCAGATGCGCTCAATTCAAAACTCCCGGACCGCTATGGAATCCTGATGATCTCAGCCCCGGCGAACGGAGACCTGCTGAATGCCGCCAATTGGAAGATGACCAACTTTCTGGTAGCCGATGGAACGTGGATGAACGGACAATTCCGCGGCTGGTACGAAGGTAACGCGCTCACCACGCGCGAGGGACGCCTGGTAGATATCGCCCGCGTGCACATCTGGCCCGGAGCCGAAGAAACAGTAGCCATCGCCAAAGTCTCGGCCGACGGTAAAGAACTTTACTTCCAGCCTTCGTCAGGACTCGTCCGCATGCCGGGCGGTTCCAAAAAATTCACAATCCGGTACGACGAAAACACCGACTGTTACTGGTCGCTGGTAAACAATATCCCTGCCGGTTACGAGAGCGCCTATCCTGCCACGGTGCGCAATTATCTCGCGGTCATCTCTTCGAAAGACCTACTGACCTGGAAGATGCACCGGATCGTGCTGGAACACCCTGACCGGCTACTGCACGGTTTCCAATATATCGACTGGCTGTTCGAGGGCAACGACATCGTCTTTCTCTCTCGTACAGCTTTCGACGACGAAGAGGGCGGTGCGGTACGTTACCACGACGCCAACTTTTTGACATTCCATCGTATTGAAAACTATCCGTCCTTGCTTGATGAAGAAATAAAATACTGATTATGCGCCGAATCACAATCATCCTACTAGTCTGCTGTCTGCAGCCACTGGCGGCCGCCGCACAACTGCGCCTGCCGTCAGTTATCGCAGACGGCATGATACTCCAACGCAATAGTACCGTCCGCTTATGGGGCAAAGCTGCTCCCTCGACTCCGGTACGGATTACCACCGGATGGGCCACGGGGTCCATCGAGGTCAACGCATCACTCAGCGGCGACTGGAGTGCCGAAATACCTACCGCCGGGGCCGGAGGCCCTTACACAGTCGAAATCACTTCCGGAACAGAACGCCGTACACTGCAAAACGTATTGCTGGGTGAAGTCTGGATCTGTGCCGGACAGTCGAACATGTCGATGCCCATCCGTGGTTTCGAAAGTCAACCCATCGAGGGATCGCTCAAAACAATCGTCTCCTCGGCAAACTACCCCATTCGCATGTATACCGCCAACCGAACGATTTCCGAACGCGAAGAATTCGATGTCAAAGGCAACTGGATGGAAGCCGGTGTCTCCACGACAGGAGCCTTCAGTGCCGTAGGTTTCTTCTTCGCACGTACGCTCTGCCAAGCGCTAAATATTCCCGTCGGCATGATCAACCTCAGTTGGGGCGGTTCTACGGCACAGGCATGGTCCAGCCGCGAACTGCTTGCCCGGTTTCCGGAAATCGACGCTACCATGAACATGCAGAGCAAATCGCCCCAGCGTATCCCCACAGCACTGTACAACGCCATGTTCCATCCCATTGCCAGCTACGGCGTACGGGGTATCATCTGGTATCAGGGAGAAAATAACCTCCGGGAACCGGAACTCTATACCCGGCTTTTTCCGGAACTGGTTCGGGAGTGGCGTACGAAAATCGGCCGGGGAGATATTCCATTCTATTATGTGCAAATCGCCCCGTTCGCCTACGGCGATGTAACAAGTACTGAAGCTGCCAAACTTCGTGAAGCACAGTCCCGTTGCCGTTATACAATTCCCAATTCGGGCATGGCCGTAACAATTGACCTCGGCGAAGAGAAACAGATTCACTACGCCTCTAAGTCCGAGGTAGGATTCCGGCTCGGCTGCCAGGCGCTGGCTGGCACATACGGTTTCGAAAAACTCCCCCACAACGGTCCGGTCTACCGCCGTTGGGAAAAGGACGGCGAACGAATGATCCTAACATTCGACTATGCTGAAGGCGGGCTCTGTCTGAAATCCGCCCAGGTAACGGGGTTTGAGATTGCCGGCACCGATGGGCATTTCGTTCCGGCCCACGCTGAGGTTCATTCACACAACAAAAAGCAGGTTATCGTATGGTCGGACGAGGTAACCGATCCGACCGACGTGCGCTACTGTTTCCGAAATTTCGCCGTCGGCACGCTCTACGACGCCTATGGACTGCCGGCCGCACCTTTCCGTACGGACAGTTATCCCAGATAAAACCCAATAAAAACAACCTAAATCAACAAATCATGAAAAACAAATTACCACAACAGAACGCGAGCAGGGAGAGCAAACCCCGCTGCAGCATGTGGAAAAGTGCTCCGAAGATCTGGTTAGCCTTCCTGCTGATCGGATTGGCAGCACTACCGGGTACCTGGACAGAGGTCACAGCCGCCGAATCACAGGCAACGGCCCCCGCCCGTAAAAAAATAACGGGAACAGTCAAAGCCTCGGGCGACGGAACGCCCGTCATTGGCGCCGTCGTCCACCAAAAGGATGTCTCATCGAACGCCGTGGTAACAGACAAACGGGGCAATTTCCAGATATCAGTGCCGACGGGGGCCGTTCTCGAGGTCTCCTGCTTGGGCTATATCACCCGCGAAGTAACGGTCAGCGAACGTACGGATTACACGATCCAACTGGAAACCGACGTCAAGCAGGTCGACGAAGTCGTTGTCGTAGGTTACGGTACCCAAAAAAAGAGCGACTTGACAGGTTCTGTAGGCGTCACTAAAATGAGCGACCTGAACAAGGCCCCCGTCGTATCGTTCGACCAAGCTCTAGCCGGACGTATTGCCGGCGTACAGGTTACTTCGGCAGACGACCAACCTGGCGGTGGTATGGATATCGTAATCCGTGGCGGCAACTCGCTGACGCAAAGCAACTCTCCACTCTATGTCGTAGACGGTTTCCCGATGACGGACTTCAACGCCGCATCGCTCAATCCACAAGACATCAAATCCATTTCGATCCTCAAGGACGCTTCAGCCACAGCAATCTACGGATCACGCGGAGCCAACGGCGTAGTGATGATCGAAACGCAGAGCGGAAAACCGGGACGCACGACAGTATCCTATGACGGATATGTCGGCGTGGCATCCACCAGTAACCGTATGGACCTAATGAATCCCTACGAATTTGTCGCCTATCAATTAGAGACTAACCCAACCTATGCCAACAGTGTATACCTCAAGGAGGGTAAGACTCCCGAGGACTACAAAGGGTTGAAAGGTATCGACTGGCAGGAACTATTATTCCGCAATGCACTGATCCACAGCCATAGTCTCTCAGTCAACGGAGGTAATGACAAAACAACATTCTCGGTATCGGGATCGTACGCCAACCATGAAGGCGTCGTCGATTACAGCGGTTATAAACGCTATCGCGGACGCGTTTATGTCAACCACAAATTTAACGACCGTATCCGCTTCAATGCTGCTGCCGACTATTCGCGCGATGAATCTACAGGCGACATCGCCTCGCAATCGACCAACACTACTCAGCAATATGCCAGTTACCTGATGTACCGCACATGGGGTGCCCGTCCGGTGATGGGTGTCGGTCAAGACGATATCACAGGTTCACTCTTCGACCCTGATGCACAAGACACCCGGTTCAATCCGATCCTCGACGTCAAGAATAGCAAACGCAAGAAAACAGGTGAATATTTCCGTGGCAACCTCAACGTCTCATTCAAGCTCCACAAGAACCTCGAACTGATGATCAAAGGAGGCATTTATAACCGGACATGGCGTGAAACGGGCTTCTACAACTCCGAGACCTCGAAAGGCTCGTCAGAAATGGCCAGCAACACCAAAGGCGTGAACGGTACGGTCGATTTCCGCGAAGCCCGCAGCTGGCTCAACGAGAACACGCTGACTTACCGCAAAAAATTCCGCAACGCCCATAATCTCACCGTACTAGCTGGTTGGACTCTGCAGGGTAACAATGAGGACAAATGGGGTTTTGCAGGCGAACAAGTACCCAACGAACAGCTTGGTATCAGTGGCATCGACGAGGGTACTCCAGGCAAAAATACCTCCTACCAATCAGGTAACCGCATGATGTCCTATCTCGGGCGTGTCGATTACAACTACAAGGACCGCTACCTCTTCACCGCAACATTCCGCGCCGACGGATCAAGCAAGTTCTCGAAAGACAATCGCTGGGGATATTTTCCCTCGGCCGCATTTGCATGGCGTCTGAGCGAAGAGAAATTCATGAAAAGCGTCGATTTCATCAACAATGCCAAAATCCGTATTAGCTACGGCCAAACCGGTAACGACCGGATCGGCGATTTCTCGCGTTACCCCCAGATGAATATGGCTTACGGTTATTACTATTCGTTCAACAACAAGACCCCGCTACCCGGCATCGGCAATTCCTCGATCGGAAACCTCGACCTAAAGTGGGAAACTACCGACCAGACCAACGTTGGTCTCGATCTGGAATTCTTCAGTGGCCGAATCGCCCTGACCGTCGACTGGTATAACAAAAAAACGCGCGACCTGCTACTCAACGCCAGCATTCCCTATACCAGCGGCTATTCGAAAATCTACAAGAATGTCGGCAGCATCCGCAACCGCGGATGGGAGTTTTCGCTGTCAACAGTCAATGTCGCCGCACGTAATTTCCGATGGACAAGCGACTTCAACATCAGCTTCAACAAGAACCGTATCCTCTCGCTCAATGACGACGAGACTCGGCTGCTAACCGCTGTAACACAGGGATGGGAAATGTCAAAAGTCAACCTCTACATGGCCGAAGTAGGTTCATCGGCAGCCCAGTTCATCGGCCTGATCTGGGACGGAGTCTACAACTACGACGATTTCAATCTCGTAGGTGAAAAATACATGCTCAAATCCGACCGTCCGGCCAACGGCTCAGCTCGTGACATGATTCAGCCCGGCGACATCAAGTACCGAGATGTCGACGGCGACGGAACGATCACCGACAAGGACGTCGTGGTCATCGGCCGCGCGCTGCCCATTCACATCGGCGGTTTCAATAATAATTTCACATGGGGCCGTTTCAACCTCAATGTCTTCTTCCAATGGTCCTACGGTAACGACGTGATGAACGCCAACCGCATCTATCTGGAGGGTAATCAGACCAACCGTCCGGCCCTAAACCAATTCAAGAGTTATGCCGACCGTTGGACACCCGATAATACCGACAGTAAAATGTTCCGAGCTGGTGGACAGGGTCCCGTAGGTTTTTACAGTAGTCGCACCCTGGAAGATGGCTCGTTCCTGCGCCTGAAAACATTACAACTCTCTTACAACCTCTCAGCCCGCGCCTGCCGTTATATCGGCGTACAGAATCTCTCAGTCTACATCTCGGGCCAGAATCTCTTCACCTGGACCGACTACTCGGGCATGGATCCCGAAGTATCGGTACGTAACAGCGCCCTAACTCCTGGCTTTGACTACTCGGCCTACCCGCGTTCGCGTACGTATGTATTCGGGGTGAAAGTGACCTTCTAACCTAAAAATACCAAACACAATGAAAAAATTAAAACATATACTCCTGCTCGCCGGAATCATAAGCCTGGCATCATGCAGTTTTCTGGACATGGAGCCTCAGGATTTCCTCGCTCCGTCACAGTATTATCAAACGGAAGCCGATCTGGAAACCGCACTTACCGGCATCTACTCAACGCTCCACGACGGTGCACTTTACAAAAATTACATGCTCGGCCGTCTGGGTCTCGATGCCGACCTAGGTTATGACAACCGCGATGGCGATGTAGGTACCTCGTCACAATATCTAACGGCGGCATCCGACGTGAAAGTCGAGGGATTTTGGCAGTCGCTTTACAAAGGAATCAACAATGCCAATCGGCTGCTGGCGGAAGTCGACAACGAAGGAATCGACATCAGTCAGACACGGCGCGACGAGATCAAGGGCGAAGCGCTCTTCCTGCGCAGTTACTATTATTTCCTGCTCGTCTCCAATTTCGGAGATGTACCGCTGATCCTCATTCCGAAGGAAAAAGCGACCAAAGAAGAACTCAACATCCCGCGTACTCCGTCAAAAAAAGTTTACGAGCAGATCATCAGCGATATGGAAACTGCTACCGGCTTGGTTCCGAAACTCGATGTTTTAGGATACGGGGGACGTGTCAGCGAATCGGCCGTATGGGGCATGCTGGCCCGTGTACATCTTTACATGGCAGGAGCTCCGCTCAAAGAAACATCACATTACGAGGATGCCCGCGATTGTGCGCTGAAAGTGATGAGTCTCGGATTCCACGAACTCAACCCGGATTTCCAGCAGATTTTTAAAAACTACGCACAAGATCTCTACGACATTAAAGAGAGTATTTGGGAAGTGGAATTCTATGGTAACGGGTCGGGTCTCTATGCCACGCTGGGCGGCTATGTCGGCGGGAACAACGGAATCCGCAATTCTACCGACACGAACAACAATATCGGGTACACCTATGACTATATCAACGCCACGCAGTATGCCTACAAGGTCTACAAGGATGGCGACCTGCGCCGTGACTTCACGATCGCCCCATTCAAATACAACTGG
>ERZ857503.1754-NODE-1754-length-11459-cov-4.302175_pt1 | contig 11459 bp, 9 predicted proteins | sample MGYA00519766_ERZ857503 | MGnify/ENA primary metagenome ERZ857503 (study PRJEB31778, sample SAMEA3449345) | human gut metagenome | biome: human gut; feature: human-associated habitat; material: faeces | place: United Kingdom | collected 2010/2012 ...
GTCTGCAGGTCCCGGGCGGATACGTCGTTGAGGATGGTGTAGCCGAAGATGTAGTCTGCCGCATCGGCGGCTTTCACGTCCCGGGCGGCTTTGCCCAGCACCACCGCCAGCTCCGCCTCATAGTCCAGCCGGTCCGTAAGGCCCGCGTGACGGGGGATGACGCCGTCGGGCTTCCCGGCCTCGCTGACCCGCTTGGAGAAGTAGACCGCCGCTGTACTGCTCTTGGTGAAGGCATCGGCGCTGTACCGGGCGGATTCCTCCGCGTGGTCCCGGTAGTTCATGCCCAGGCAGACCACATCCTGCCGGGGGCGGGGGATGGGAGCCAGCAGCTCCACATCTGACAGCGGGACCGCACCGCCCCGCTCTGCCGCCGCGGCGGCAGAACGGAGGTCGGCAGGGGTCATGGTTTCGATCAAGGTGTTCATATCGGCGGCGGGGAGGGGCAGCACGCCCTTTCCATCGGCGGTGAGGGCGCCCACATACTCGGCGCCGCTGAGACGATAGGTGACAAGCTTCATGAAGAGTTCTCCTTGGTAATGGATGTTACAGATGTTATTCCGCGCACTCCTGGGCCTCCTGGGCGATGTCGTCGGGAATGGTGATGCCCAGCTCGGCCGCCGCGTCGGAGTTGATATACAGGCCATAGTTTTCGATGGTCTCGTAGGGCAGGTCTTCACAGGCGGCCTCGCCGGTGAGGACTTTGGCGGCCATCAGGCCGGTCTGGATGCCCAGCTGGATGTAGTCCAGGCCCGCGCCGCCCACGCAGCCCAGCTTTACCTGCTCCACCTCAGAACCGTAGACAGGGATACCCGCCTCGTCCGTCTTCTCCAGAATGGCGCCCAGCACGCCCACCACATTGTTGTCCGTCAGGTTGGACAGGCAGTCCACCCCGTGGGACAGCAAGGTATCCACCGCCTGGGTGACCTCTGCCTGGGAGGTGACGCCCACCGCGTCAATGGTGAAGCCGTAGTCCGTTGCCAGCTCATCATAGACGCTGATGGAGTAGACGGAGTTGGCCTCGCTGGTGGTGTAGACGATGCCGATGGTGTCGGCATCCGGCTGCAGGGCCCGGATCAGCTGGAGCTGGCCCTCCACCGGCAGGGCATCGGAAGTGCCGGTGATGTTGCCCGCGTCCAGGTGGGCGCCCACCGGGTCGGTGATGGCGGTGAAGATCACGGGGATGTCCTTGTCCTCCGCGGCATTGAAGCAGGCGATGGCGGAGTTGGTGGCGATGCCCACCATCAGGTCCGCGTCCTCGGCGGAAAACATCTGGCCGATTTGGGTGGCCTGGTTGTCGTCGAAGTTGGCGTTCTGGTAGTCCACCTCAAAGTCCGTGCCCTCCACCAGACCGGCCTGCTCCAGGCCCTGGAGGAAACCCTCCCGGCAGTTGTCCAGGGAGCCGTGCTGGCCGTACTGGCTGATGCCGATCAGATACTTGACGGGCTCACCGCCGCTTTCGCCGGAGGAGGTGTCATCGGTGCCGCCGCAGGCGGCCAGGGACAGGATCATGGTCAGGGACAGGCCGCAGGCGGCCAGCTTCTTCAGCAGATTCATCATAATAGATTCTCCAATCTTTGATACAGAATATTTGAAAGGGGTCCGTTCAGGGAATTGATATTGCAGCACAGGCCGCGCCATCGTCTGGTATTGTGTTTCATATCTCCATACTCCTTTCCCGGACCGATCAGGGGAATCAAAAAAAGCCCTGCCCCATATTTGGGACAAGACTTGAAACCATCCTGCGGTACCACCCAAGTTGACGCAAAGCGCCCGCTCGTTCCACGTACATTCATACGCGCCGCCCGGATAACGGGTGCGGGTCCCGTCAGACGCTACTGAGCATTTTGCCGTTTGCGCTGCCCTCGCAAGTCCATTCGCTGGAAAGTTCTCTGCCGTGATCCCACCATCCACGGCTCTCTGAAAGGTGACCTGACCAGGTACTCCTCTTGCTCATCGGTTTTGCTTGATTGCTTTGCATTATACGAAGCGGCGGCGGAAATGTCAACCGTGATTTTGCACAAATCTTTTTTGTTGCTTTAAAGAGATAAAATCCGGGGCAAGAACTACCCCGGCAGGATGGCCCTGCCGGGGAGTAACATGCAGTTTGAATCGGGTTTTCCGCGGCTCAGGAAAGCAGCAGCTTGTCGTCGGCTTCGTCAGAGCCGCTGACTTTGCTGAACAGGGCCAGCAGGTCGGGAACGGTGAGCTTCTTCTTCTCCTCGCCGGACACGTCGATGACAATACGGCCGTCGTACATCATGATGAGCCGGTTGCCGTGGACGATGGCGTCCTTCATGTTGTGAGTGACCATCATGGTGGTGAGGCCGTTTTCCTCCACGATCCGGTCGGAGAGAGCCAGAACCTTGGCGGCGGTCTTGGGGTCCAGGGCGGCAGTGTGCTCGTCCAGCAGCAAAAGCTTGGGCCGCTTCAAAGAGGCCATCAGAAGCGTCAGCGCCTGGCGCTGGCCGCCGGAGAGGAGCCCCACCTTGCTGGTCAGACGGTCCTCCAGACCCAGCCCCAGGTCCCGCAGCAGCTCCCGGTAGTCCGCCCGCTCCGTCTTGGTGATGCCCCAGCCCAGGCCGCGGGGCTGGCCCCGGCGGGCCGCCAGCGCCAGATTTTCCTCGATCTGCATGGTGGGGGCGGTGCCCATCATAGGGTCCTGAAACACCCGACCGATGAATTTGGCCCGCTTGTGCTCCGGCAGGCGGGTCACGTCCACCCCGCCGATGACGATGGCGCCGCTGTCCACAGAAAAGGTGCCGGCCACCGCATTGAGCATGGTGGACTTGCCGGCGCCATTGCCGCCGATGACCGTACAGAAGTCACCGTCCTTCAGCGTCAGGCTGACGCCCCGGAGGGCCTGCTTTTCATTGACCGTCCCGGCGTTGAACGTCTTCCAGATCTCCTTGATCTCAAGCATCCTGATCCCCTCCTGTTTTTGCTCCGGCATTGGCGCTCCCGGCGGGCACCTTGACGTGGGCGTATTTCCCCTTCCAGTAGGGGATGGCCAGGAAAGCCGCCACGATCAGGGCGGTGATGAGCTTCATGTCATCGGTGTTCAGGCCCAGCCAGATGACCACCTGGTACACCAGGTAGTACAAAATGGCGCCGATGGCCACAGCCAGCATCTTCAGCGCAAAGTTGCGGAACACTTTGCCGAAGATCACCTCGCCGATGATGACGGCGGCAAGGCCGATGACGATGGCGCCCCGGCCCATGTTCACGTCCGCGAAACCCTGGTACTGGGCCAGCAGGGCGGAGGACAGGGCCACCAGTCCGTTGGACAGCATCAGGCCCAGCACCTTGGTGAAGTTGGTGTTGATGCCCTGGGCCCGGGACATATTGGGGTTGGAACCGGTAGCCCGCAGGGAGGCACCCAGCTCTGTGCCGAAGAACCAGTACAGCAGGGCAATGACCGCCGCCACAAAAATGGCTACCACCAGGATGGGGTTGTCCAGGCTCAGGGAGCGGACGCTCTGCTGGTCCACCAGCAGGTCATACTGTCGGGAGCTGACGGGCCGGTTGGCCTGTCCCATGATCCGCAGGTTGACGGAGTACAGAGCCAGCTGGGTGAGGATACCGGCGAGGATTGCCGGAATGCCGCAGGCGGTGTGGAACAGGCCGGTGACCAGTCCCGCCAGCACACCCGCCAGAAACGCCCCCAGCATCGCCAGCGGCACCGGCGCCCCCGCCATGGTCAGCATGATGAAGGCGGCGCCGCCGGTAGCCATGGTGCCGTCCACCGTCAGGTCAGCCACGTCCAGGATCCGGAACGTGATGTAGACGCCGATGGCCATGATGCCCCAGATCAGTCCCTGGGCGGCCACACCCGGCAGGGCGTTGACCAGATGCATGATGTTCAAGTGAAATCCCTCCAAAATCCCCCGGCTGTTTCCGGAGGCAATTTGCTGCTCTATTCTAGCAAAGTTCAGCGGAAAGGGGAAGCCCCTTTTCCGCTGAAAGTGTGTTGATAAGATTTGGATGACGGGACGGAAGGGTGGACGGACGCCCCGCGGAGCATACCGCAGACGCCGTCCATAGGACGGAGACCGGGCGGCGGAGAGCCCCGGAGAGGGCTCCCCGCCGGTGAAGGCGGAAGTTTTGCAGACAAGAATTTGAAAACATCCGCCGGCTCTTTATCGGTTCTCCGTCCATTCGTCCTTATTCGGCGATGGCCTCATAGCCGTCGGGCGGGGTCAGGCCCAGAGCCTCGCACATGGTGGGGTTGTACTTGGGGGTGAACTGGGGGGCGTACTCGATGGGCATGGTGGCGGGATCGGCGCCGTTCACCAGGATATCATAGGCCATCTCACCGGTCTTGTAGCCGATGTCATAGTAGCTGATGGTCAGCGTGGCTACGCCGCAGCCCTTGCAGATGCCCTCCTCACCGGCGATGATGGGAGTGCCGGTGTCCAGGGAGATGTTGCCGATCAGTTCGGCGTTGTTGGCAGCGGTGTTGTCGGTGGGAACGTACAGGACATCGCTGGCCGTGCAGGCTGAGGAGGCCACAGCGGACAGGTCGTTGGAGTCGGAGAAGGAGTATTGGGTGCAGGTATAGCCCAGATCCTCCAGGTAGCCTTGGACCGTGTCCACCTGATACTGGCTGTTGGGCTCGGCGGAGCAGTACAGCAGGCCCACAGTCTGGGCGTCGGGGAACCAGGTGTGCAGCATCTCAGCCTGCTGGTCCAGGGGCGCCAGATCGGAGGTGCCGGAGACGTTGTAGCCAGTGGTGCCGGTAAAGCCGTCAATGCCCAGAGCCACGCCGTACTCGGTGATGGAGGTGCCCAGAATGGGAATGGTGCTGGTGCCGGTGGCAGCGGCCTGGAGAGCGGTGGTGCCGTTGGCCATGATCAGGTCCACGCCCTGGGAGACAAAGTTGTTGGCAATGGTGGTGCAGTTGGCGGTATCGCCGGAGGCGTTCTGGGGGTCGATGGTGACACTGTCGCCCAGCAGTTCCGTCAGGGCGTCCTGGAAGCCCTGGGTGGCGGCGTCCAGGGCCTCGTGCTGGACCTGCTGGATAATACCCACGGTGTAGGTCTGGCTGCCGGAGGCGGACTCGTCGCCGCTGGTATCAGCATCGGTATCTGTGGACTGGGTGTCGCCGCCGCAGGCAGCCAGGTTCAGAGCCATGACGGCGGTCAGCGCAAGGGCAAGAAACTTCTTTTTCATCGCAGAGATCTCCTTTTCAAGATTGATCGCGGGGAAATTACAAAAAGCGGCTCTGTCCGAAGAGCAGAGCCGCCTTCCATACGGGGTGAGATCCACCGGCCGCCGGACCTTCACTGGCTGCTCTGCCTATGACAATATCGGCCCGCATAGCGGACCTGGCAGCCATAAAATCGAGAGAACCCCGCCACAGTGCGGAACGCTGCTGCAAACAAAACCATGGAAGAGCTCCCTTCTGCCGACCGGCCTTTGTACTTTTACACCATACTGCTTTAAACAGGCAAAGTCAATGGTGAATTTATACAAAATCTCTGGAAAATGTTTCAGAGGCAGGAGATTTCCCAAAAAACAGAGCCGCCCGGCAGCTTCCTCAGCAGAAAGCGCCGGGCGGCGGGGCCACGCGCTCCTCAGCCCCACAGGGCGGAGAGCATGGGAATGACCTGCTTTTTCCGGGACATGACCTTGGGCAGGAACACCACGTCCTCCGCATCCTCCACATTGAAGGCCTGGCGGATGCTGTCCCTGTCGCCCACGAACAGCAGCTGGGTGCCCTCCAGCAGTACATCGGTAATCATCAGGATCACCATGTCAAAGCCCTGCTTCTTCTGCAGGGAGCTCATGAGCTGCAAAAACTCTCCCTTGCGCTGGAGCAGCTGGTCGGAGTCCATGCAGGTGACCTGGCTCACCGCCAGGTTGTGGCCTGCGATGTGGAACTCCTTGTAGTCTGTGCGGAAGATCTCCTCTGCAGACTTCGCACCGCCGCCGGAGGCGGAGAAGATCACCTGTCCCAGCGCCTGGAGGGAGATGTTGGCGATCCGGGCCATGCGGTTGGCCACGTCGATGTCCCGCTGGGTGCAGGTGGGAGACTTGAACATGACCGTATCGGAGACGATGGCCGCGGCCATCAATCCCGCCATCTTGGCGGTGGGCATCAGGCCCTTGTCCTGATACATCCCCGCCACGATGGTGGTGGTGCTGCCCACGGGCTCGTTCCGGACAGTGATGGGATTCTTGGTCTGGATGTCCGCCAGCCGGTGGTGGTCGATGATCTCCAGAATCTCCGCCTGGTCCAGGCCCGGTACGGACTGGGCCTTCTCGTTGTGGTCCATCAGGATCACCTGCTTGCGGCGGGGCCGCAGCAGATGGTAGCGGGACAGGGTGCCCACCACCCGCTCCTCCTCATCCAAAATGGGATAGGCCCGGAAGCGGCTTTCCAGCACGGTGTTCTGCACGTCGTCGATATAGTCGTCCAGGTGGAAGCACACCAGATCCTTGTTCTTGCAGATGCTGCTGATGGGCATGGCATGGTAGATGAGCCGCACTGCCCGGTAGGCGTCATAGGCGGTGGAGATGATGCAGGTGTCCGTCTGCATGGCCAGCAGCTCCGGGTCCACCTCCGCCTGACAGACGATGATGCAGCTGACGCCGATCTCCAGCGCACGGCGGATCATGTCCGGCTGGTCGCCGCAGACCACGATGCTGCCCGGGTCGGAGAACACCAGGTTCTCCCGGCTGGCGGGCAGGGCGATGGTGACCTCACCGGAGATCACGTCCCGCATCTCGCCGCCCTGGTTGAGAATTTTGCCCTCCAGCACGGACAGCAGGTTGTACACCGGGATCTCGCCCACCTTAGGGTTGCGGACGGAGGACATGTCATAGTTGGCCACATCCCCGGCGGAGAGCATTCCGAACAGGGTCCCGTCCTCATTGGCCACGGGGATGGCGGAGATCTTGTCCTTCTGCATGGTCCGCCAGGCCCGGCTGATGGTGGCAGCGGCGGACAGGGTGGCGGGCGTGTCGTAATCCAGGTCCCGGACCTGGGTACGCACGTTGTTCAGCAGCTTGGGGGGCTGGAAGCCGAAGCGATCCAGCACGGTCTGGGTCTCGTCACTGATCTGGCCCAGGCGGGCGGCCTCGTACTGCCGCTGGCCAAGGGCGTTCTTCAGCGCCGCGTAGGCCATGGCGGAGACGATGGAGTCCGTGTCCGGGTTCCGGTGTCCGGTGATATAGATGGTGTCCATGAATACTCCCTCTCAAGTGGATGCGGGGCATCCAATTTTTGGCGTGTTGATAGCTTTATTATGCGTCTCCGGCGCAGGTTTGTCAACAGCCCGCAGGCCGGAAAACCGGGGGCCGGAAGGGCAAAAACTGCCTCCGCCAGCGGGGGCGGAGGCGGTTTTGCGCCGGTGCGCGACGGCGTTCACAGGGTTTCCAAATAGGCCTCGATGGCCTCGCCCATGAAGTGGGCCGTGCCGGGGCCGTAGCTGTCCAGAACCTCTGCAAAGCGGTTGTCCCAGCTGTACAGGTCCGCCAGGCGGCGGAGCTTCTCCTCGTCGCAGCTGCGGCTGAACTTCACCAGATGGGCCTGCCAGCGGAGCACCAGCTCCCGGGCCTCCGGACTGGCGGGGTCGCCCTTGGCCGCCTCAGCGGCAAAGGCCATGAGAATGGGGTCGGCGTCCTCCTGCTCGGCGGACGCGCCGATATAGCTTGCCATGGGATTTTTCCTCCTTGCGTGGGATTGAATCGGGGTCAGAGAATGACCAGCTCCTTGGGGGCCAGAGTGAGGTTTTGACAGCCCTCCGGTGTGAGGTACAGCACGTCCTCAATCCGCACACCCAGCTTCCCGGGCAGGTAGATGCCCGGCTCGGCAGAGATCACCGCCCCGGCGGGCAGGGGCTTGTCGTTGGAGGGAGTGGCGTTGGGCCCCTCGTGGATCTCCACTCCCACGCCGTGGCCGAAGCTGTGGCCGAAACAGGGACCGTAGCCCGCCTGCCGGATGATGTCCCGGGCGGCGCCGTCCACAGCCTTTCCAGTGGCCCCGGCCCGGGCGGCTGCGATACCCGCCAGTTGGGCCTGCAGCACCGTGTCGTAGACCTGGCGCATCTCATCCGTCACGGATCCCACCGCCACGGTACGGGTCATGTCGGAGCAGTAGCCGTGATAGATGCAGCCGAAGTCCATGGTGACGAACTCCCCGGCCTGGATGACCTTTTCCGAGGGTACCCCGTGGGGCAGGCTTCCGTTGGGGCCGGACACCACGATGGGATCGAAGGACTTGTCCTCCGCCCCGTAGTGGAGCATGAGATACTGGAGCCGGGCGGCGATCTCCTTCTCCGTGACGCCGGGCCGGATCTCGTTCAGGATATCCGTCAGGGCCTTCTCCGCAATCCGCTGGGCGGCAATCATGATCTCCAGCTCCTCCGGGTCCTTTACCGCCCGCAGCTCTGCCAGCAGGTCCGCCGCGGGCACCAGCTCACAGGGCAGAGCCCGGGCATAGGCGTCGTGCTCCCGGACGGTCATATAGGCGTCCTCAAACCCCAGGCGCTGGATGCTGTGGCGCTGGACGGCCTCCATCAGCAGGGCGGAATAGCCCCGGCCGTGGCCTGCCTCCTGGACCTCCGCATCCTGCACATGCCGCCGGGCGGCCTCTGTGTACCGGGAGTCGGTGAAGTAATAGAACTTCTCTCGGGTGACCAGGGCCATGCCGTCGGTTCCGGCGGAGTGGAAGCCGGAGGCGTAAAAACGGTTGGCCTCATGGGTCAGCAGCATACCGTCCAGGTCACGGGATTCCAGCTGGGCGGCGATTTTAGCAAAATGATTCATCGTGTTACCTCCTGGGCCTCTATTTTCTCCACAGAGGCCTTTACAAATCCGTAGAACAGCGGATGCGGCCGGTCGGGACGGCTCTTGAACTCCGGGTGAAACTGGGCGCCCACGAACCAGGGGTGGTCCGGCAGCTCGATGATTTCTACCAGGCGGCCGTCTGGGGACAGGCCCGCCAGCCGCATACCGCCCACCTGCATCTCCGCCCGGAAATCGTTGTTGAACTCGTAGCGGTGGCGGTGGCGCTCGGAGATCTCTGCCGCGCCATACAGCTCCCGGCTGCGGGAGCCCTCCGCCAGCACACAGGGGTAGCGGCCCAGCCGCATGGTGCCGCCCTTGGCGGTGACATTCACCTGGTCCGGCATCAGGTCGATGACCGAGTGGGCGGTGGAGGAAAATTCGGAGGAGCTGGCGTCTGCCCAGCCCAGCACGTGGCGGGCGAACTCGATCACCGCCATCTGCATCCCCAGGCAGATGCCGAAGTAGGGAATGCAGTGTTCCCGGGCGTACCGCACGGCCGCGATCATGCCCTCGATGCCCCGGTCGCCGAAGCCGCCGGGCACCAGGATGCCGCTGCAGCCCGCCAGCCGCTCCGCCGTGCTGGACGGCAGCAGGATCGTTCGGGTACCGGCATAGGTTTTGGTATCTCCTGCCACCAGCCGACCGCCCTTCTCGCGATGGAGAGTGCGGCTGACGCGAAGAGTACCCTTCTGCTCATCGAAATCACTCCACAGAAGTCCGCAGATTCCGCCCAGCCGCAGGCCGGTGGTAAGTTCTGTGTAGAAGAAGTCACGCCAAATGATGTCCCGGTTGGTCTCCGCCAGAAAGTGCTCCATCTGTTCTTCAGTCAGAACATTCATCGCTCTGCGGATGATTTTAGGCGGTTGCGTCTGCGCGGCGGGGTTATCCGGAATCATTCTCTGCTCAACTCCTGCCTGAAGGGCCTGATGGAGTGTGGTGTGGATGCTGTGGACGGTGGTGGGGGAGAGGCCGGGACTTTGACCGGGGCGCGGTTTGAGTCGGCCATGCTCCAACAGGGCACGGTAGAGATCCCGCAGATCTGATGCCGTGAGTTGCGTGAGGGGCTTTTGCCCCAGGCAGGGCCTGACATGCCTCTCCATATCGTTGCGGTATCTCTCCAGCGTGGATGGCCGGATGGTAAGTGCCATCTGTTCCAGCCAGCGATCCAGCCACTCCGCCAAGGTCAAGCGGCCATCCTCAGTCAGATCCACGCCCTGATAGGCGTCGATGTTCTGACGCAGCTTAGCGGTGAGCTCCTTTTGCGTGTCTGCATAAATGTATCGGAAAATAGAGTCGCCGTTCTCCTTGTGACCGATGACGATGCGGCCCTCCCAGCGGCCGTCCTCCCGCTTTCGGACCATGCCGTCGCCGGACGGCCTGCGTTTTGCCATATCGCTCACTCTCCTTTCTGTGCAAGAGATCTGCGTTCGAACTCCTCCAGCCTGCGCTGGCACCGCTCCTCTTCCTCATCTTCAAAGTTGTACGGCTCCAGCTCCCCGGCGATGCCCAGCCCCAGCCGGAACCCGGCGGTGAAGGCGGCCAGGGACACCTCCTCCCGCAGTTCGAACTCCAAATCCTCCAGATCCAGCAGGCGGTCCTGGCCTCGATGGGGCAGGTTCTCCTGGAGGGCCTGGTAAATCGCATCCAGTTCCCGCTGGATGTCGGGATACTCCGGTTCCCGGAAGAACCGCTGGTGCAGGGCTTTCATGTAGTCGTTCATGTGCGCCGCCTCCTTTATTCAGCAACACACAATACCACAGAAACAGGAAATAGCCAGAGTTCCGGCAAACTGTTAAGGGAAAATTATCATTTGATCTCTGCCGGCGCCTATCTTTGTTTACAGTATCGCAAATGCTGCCGATGAAACTCGTTCCACGAGATACGCCGAAGCACCAGGGGCTGGAATTCCATATGCAGTGATCCGCTGGGCCTCCCGCAACAGCGGGCGGCCTTTCTTTGAATTGCGGCGCAGATCTTGCATGGCTCACCACCCCTTCATGGTCATGCCGCCCTGGGTCTGCTCCTCCTCGTGGTCGTCCGGCTTGTGGCCCATGGCAATCTTCTTCTCCTGGATCTTTCTTCGGAGTTTGCGGTCAACGTGCAGGCCGGTGCAGGACCAGGGCAGGGAGTGATCCTCAAAGATCCGGCTCATGTGGTAGAGCAGGCGGGTGGCCGCCAGCATGATGGAGGGCGGACGGAGGTCATTCTGGTGTTCCAAGAAGAATTGTACATACTGGTTTCCCTGGGCGGCGGAGCGTCTGAACCAGTCCAGCGCCTGGGTCCGGTCGTGAGTCACTACCTGCCCCGTCAGGTATAACTTGCCCAGCATGTACTGGGCATATTGGTTGCCCGCCTCTGCTGACCGGGTGAACCATTTTGCCGCTTTGGAAGTATCTTTAGTCAGCGCCTCGCCGGTCAAATACTCCTTGCCCAGCCGGTAGGCGGCGAAATGGTCTCCACTCTCCGCGGCCTGTTTCAGACAGCGGATGCCTTTGTCCGGGTCCCGCACTTCCATATCGTCTGAGAGAAGTAGTTTTCCGAGGGCATACTGGGCCTCCAGCAGGCCCCGCTCTGCCGCTTGGGTGAACCAGCCTTTCGCCTTTTGACTGTCCGGGATCAGCAGAGGGCCATCCCGGTAGAGCAGGCCCATCATGTATTGGGCGTGGGGG
>ERZ857503.1761-NODE-1761-length-11402-cov-3.297524_pt1 | contig 11402 bp, 7 predicted proteins | sample MGYA00519766_ERZ857503 | MGnify/ENA primary metagenome ERZ857503 (study PRJEB31778, sample SAMEA3449345) | human gut metagenome | biome: human gut; feature: human-associated habitat; material: faeces | place: United Kingdom | collected 2010/2012 ...
GGTTCTGAGCCTTGCGGAAGGGCTGCTCACCGGTAATATTAATCTGCTCAAGCTGCCTCAGGCAGACGGCGGGCTTTCGGTTGAAGCGGTTCGCTGCATGCTGGAAATCGAACCGGAATTGGCGGATTATATCTATATCTTCGACACGCCTTCCAGTGATGTTGTTACGTTGCAAAGGCTGGCAGCCCTATGCGACGGCATCATTACGTGGGGAGGAGATGCGGCTATAGAGGCGGTGCGCCGTTTTGCACCTGTGGGAGCAAAATTGATCGAATGGGGGCACAGGCTGAGTTTTGCTTATATCTCCGGCTACGAGGATGAACAGCTGGAGCTGCGGGCCCTGGCGGAACATATCATTCAGACAAAGCAGCTGCTGTGCAGCTCCTGCCAGACAATTTTTCTGGATACAGAGGACATGGAACAGGTATATGCTTTTTGCGAGAAGTTTCTGCCATACTTAGAAGAAGCGTCACGGCGTTTCCCACAGGAAGGCATCGAGGAAACGGCGGAGCAGACGCTCCGGCGCTATCTGGATGAGATGGTGCAAGCCATACAGGGAAGAGCGGCGGACACACGCGTGTACAGAGGAGAATTTTGCCGCCTTGAAGCGTGTTTGGATGACAATCTGGTGCTGTCGGGATTGTTCGGGAATTGCCCGGTCAAGCGTCTGCCGGCGGCACGTATGCTGCCGGTGCTGCGCAGAGAAAAGGGCAGGCTGCAGACGGCGGGGTTAATTTGTGCGCCGGAGCGCCGTTTGGCGCTGGCACAGCGCCTTATGTGCTGCGGCCTTGTGCGCATTACGCGTGCGGGAGATATGTCTGAGAGTCTGTGCGGAGAAGCGCACGATGGGGAATATCCGCTGCGCCGGTATGTGCGCATTGTGGAGGTGGAGCCCTGAAACACAAAAGGAGACGCGCCACACAGCGCGTCTCCTTTTATGGAAAAATGGTATGGTCAAATACTCACAGCGCTCCCACAACGCGGTGGGGGACGTACAGCTCTTCCAGATAAGCAACGTCTTCAGCGCTCAAGCGGACGTCCAGCGCACCGGCCGCGTCATCCAGGTAGCGGGCCTTCGTGGCGCCGATGATGGGTGAGGCCACGCCGCGGGCAAACTGCCATGCAAGCGAGATTTGTGTCATCGTGGCGGCGTGCTTTTGGGCAAGCTCATGGACGCGCAACACAATGCCGTAGTCGCTCTCCCGGGTGCTGTCATATTTGGAAACGGCGGTTTTGTCCGTCCGGCTGCGCTTGGTGTCTGCGTCCCATTCCAAACGGGAGAGCCGCCCCGCCGCCAACGGGCTGTACGGGGTGCGGGCCACGTTCTGCTGCGTGCAAATGGGGATCAGCTCCCGCTCATCCTCGCGGTAGAGCAGGTTGTAGATCGTGCGTTCGTCGTTGCGCTTGAAAACGCCGATGTAGTAGATGTTCTTATCGAAGAACGCCTTGTCGCTCACCTTCGTGATGACGTAGCGGCCGTCGCGCGTGAAGACGATCACATCGTCGATGTCCGAGCAGTCGCAGACGAACTCCGCATCCTTCATCGACTTGCCGATGCCGAAAAATCCTTCGGCACGGTCCACGTAGAGCTTGGCATTCGTTACGGCCACCTTCGTAGCCTCGATGCAGTCGAACTCGCGCAGCTCCGTGCGGCGCTCCTTGCCCTTGCCGTATTTGTCGCGGATGCGTTCGAAGTAGGCCACGGCATACTCGGTCAGGTGCGCCAAATGGTATTGCGTCTGCTCGATGTCGGCCTCGATCTGACGGATCTCGTTGTCGGCCTTGTCGCTGTCGTAGCGCGAGATACGGATGAACTTCAGCTCCGTCAGCCGCTGCACGTCTTCGAGCGTAACCGCACGGCGGAGCCGCCCTTTGAAGGGCTCCAACCCTGCATCGACCGCTTTGTAAGCCTCCTCGCGCGTCGTGCATCCCTCGATCAGGGCGTAGAGCTTGTTCTCGATGAAGATGCGTTCGAGCGACGCCGCATGCCACGCTTCGTTCAGCTCGTCGAGACGGATTTCGAGCTCGCGGCCCAGCAGACAGCGCGTGTGCTCGGCCGAGCGGCGCAACATTTCGCTCACGCCGAGGAAGTGCGGTTTTTCGTCGTAGATCACGCACGCATTCGGCGAGATCGAAACCTCGCAGTCAGTGAAGGCGTACAGCGCGTCGATGGTCTTGTCGCTCGACTCGTCGTTTGCGACGTGGATGATGATCTCGACCTTCTCGGCCGTATTGTCGTCCACGCGCCGGATCCTGATCTTGCCCTTGTCGTTGGCCTTGATGATCGACTCCTTGATCGACTCGGTGGTGGTCGTATAGGGGATCTCCGTGATGGCCAGCGTGCGCTTGTCGATCTTCGAGATGCGGGCGCGGACCTTCACCGCCCCGCCCCGCAGACCGTCGTTGTAGCGGCTCACGTCCGCCAGACCGCCCGTCGGGAAGTCGGGGAAGAGCCGGAACTCTCGCCCCTGCAAATGGGCGATCGCAGCATGGATCAGCTCGTTGAAGTTGTGGGGCAGAATCTTCGACGCCAGCCCCACGGCGATGCCGTCCGAGCCCTGCGCCAGCAGCAGCGGGAACTTGATGGGCAGCGTGACGGGCTCCTCCTTGCGGCCGTCGTAGGAGAGCATCCACTCCGTCGTCTTCTTGTTGAAGACCACGTCGAGGGCGAATTTCGACAGCCGCGCCTCGATGTATCGGCCCGCGGCGGCCTCGTCGCCCGTGAGGATGTTGCCCCAGTTACCCTGACAGTCGATCAGCAGGTCTTTCTGCCCCAACTGCACCAGCGCGTCCTTGATCGACGCGTCGCCGTGCGGGTGGTACTGCATGGTCTGGCCCACGAGGTTGGCCACCTTGTTGTAGCGGCCGTCGTCGACGACCTTCATCGCGTGGAGGATACGCCGCTGGACGGGTTTCAGACCGTCCTCGACGTGCGGCACGGCGCGTTCGAGGATCACATAGGAAGCGTAGTCCAGAAACCAGTTCTTATACATGCCCGTGAGCTTGCGCACGCCGCCCTCCTCCTGCGTCAGGCGGTCGAACTTGCCCGCCTTGGCCGGGGCCTCGGCGACAGGCGTGTCGTCCGCCGCGTCGTCCGCGGTTTCGGGCGTCGAGGCGTCCTCGTTGAACTCCCCGCCGGGGATCAGTTCGTCTTTATCTTTGTTCTCTGCCATATTCCGTTAGCTGATTTTCAGGTCCTGCTCGACGATGTCCTCCTCGATGCGCAGGTTGTCGATGATGAAGCCCTGCCGTTCGTAGGTGTTCTTACCCATATAGAACTCCAGCAGGTCGTGGATCGGGTCGTCCTTCGTAATGCGGCCCTTGTCCAGCCGCATGTTCTCGCCGATGAACTCCTTGAACTCGTCGGGCGAAATCTCGCCCAGACCTTTGAATCGCGTGATTTCGGCGTTGGCGCCGCAGCGGGAAACGGCCTTCAGGCGTTCGTCCTCCGAATAGCAGTAGTGCGTCTCCTTCTTGTTGCGCACGCGGAAAAGCGGCGTTTGCAGCACGAACAGATGGCCCTGACGGATCACGTCGGGGAAGAACTGCAGGAAGAAGGTCATCATCAGCAGGCGGATGTGCATGCCGTCGACATCGGCATCGGTGGCGATGATGACCTTGTTGTAGCGCAGGTTGTCCATATCCTCCTCGATGTTGAGCGCCGCCTGCAACAGGTTGAACTCCTCGTTCTCGTAGACCACCTTTTTGGTCAGCCCGTAGCAGTTCAGCGGCTTTCCGCGCAGCGAAAAGACCGCCTGCGTGCGCACGTCGCGGCTCTTGGTGATCGAACCCGACGCGGAGTTACCCTCCGTGATGAAGATCATCGACTGCTCGGCCAGGTCGTTCCTGTCCGTGAGGTGTATCTTGCAGTCGCGCAGCTTCTTGTTGTTGAGCGACACCTTCTTGGCCGTCTCGCGGGCCTTCTTCTGGATGCCCGAGATCGCCTTGCGCTCCTTTTCGTTCTCGACGATCTTTTTCTGGAGAACCTGCGCCGTCTCGGAGTGTTTGTGCAGGTAGTCGTCGAGGTGCTTCGCAAGAAAGTCGCCCACGAACGTGTTGACCGACACGCCCGGCTCGATCTCACGCGAACCGAACTTGGTCTTCTGCTGGTTCTCGAACACCGGATTGGAGACCTTGATCGAGATGGCCGCCATGATCGACGTGCGGATGTCCGACGGATCGTAGTCCTTGTGGTAGAACTCCTTGACGGTCTTGGCGACCGCCGCGCGCAGCGCCACCTGATGCGTACCGCCATGGATGGTGTGCTGTCCGTTGACGAACGAGTCGTAGCTCTCGCCGTAGCCCGTGCCGTGGGTGATGACCACCTCGATGTCGTCGCCCGTCAAATGGATCGGGGGATAGAGCGGCTCCTCGGTCAGGTTGTCGTTCACCAAATCCAGCAGGCCGTTCTTCGAAACGTAGCTCTTGCCGTTGAAATTGAGCGTCAGCCCGAGGTTCAGGTAGCTGTAATTGCGAATCTTCTGCTCGACGTATTCGAGGTTGTAGGCGTACTGGCCGAAAATCTCCTCGTCGACGCGGTATGAAATGAACGTGCCGTTCTTCTCGTGGACGCCGCTCTCCCACTTGTCGCTGACCTCCAGACCTTTGGAGAAGGTCACCGTGCGGGCTTCGCCGTCGCGCACCGAACGGGCCGTGAATTCGCTCGAAAGCATGTTCACCGCCTTGACACCCACGCCGTTCATGCCGACGGTCTTCTTGAAGGCCTCGCTGCCGTACTTGCCGCCCGTGTTCATCTGTCCGACGGCCGCCGAGAGCGACTTGAGGGGGATTCCGCGGCCGTAGTCGCGCACCGTGACCACCTTGTCGGCGATCGTGATGTCGATCTGCTTGCCCGCGCCCATGATGAATTCGTCGATCGAGTTGTCGACGACCTCCTTGATAAGCACATAAAGCGCCTCGTCAGGCTGCGAACCGTCGCCCACCGTGCCGACGTACATGCCCGGACGCAGCCGGATATGCTCCCGCGGCGAGAGGGTCACGATGGCGTCGTCGCCGTAGGTGTCGTTGGGATTCGTATTGAGTAAATCTGCCATAATCTATTGCTGTTTCCGGATTTCGGCGAGCGCCTCGCACATGCGGTCGCGGACCGTCTGCATCAGCTCGTGGGTCTCCGCGGCGGCGACCTCCGAAGCCGGGACGGGAGGCAGCACGCGGACCGTGATCCGGTTGCCCCAGTTGAAAGCCAGATTCTTTTTAATAAGCGTTTTGGTTCCGGTCATCACCACCGGAAGGATGTCGACGCCGGCCTCCTTGGCCAGCGTGAAGGCCCCGGCCTTGAAACGGCCGATCTCGCCGTCCTTCGAGCGCGTGCCCTCGGGGAAGATAGCCACCGAAGCCCCGCGCGAAATCCACATCCTGCCGTCGCGGACCAGTTGTTCGAGCGCTTCGGCGGCACGGCCGCGGTTGATGCAGATGTCGCCGTGGAGCACGAGGTACTGCCCGAAAAAGGGCGTCTTGAAGACCTCGCGTTTCGACACCCAGCGGAAATTGAGCGGAATATAGTAGAGCGCCGGAATGTCGATCACCGTGTTGTGGTTCACGACGATGACATAGCGTTTTTTGCGGTCGATCAACTCCCGGCCGATGATCTTCTGCCGCCAGAAGGGCGGGACGAAGAAGAAAATCCGCACCAGAATGCGCGACAGCTCGTGCACCACGCGGCGGCCCTTGTCAAAAGGATAGCAGAGGACCAGCGCAAGGGCCGACAGAATCATGAAAAAAGTGCACAGAAGCACTAAAAAAAGGTAATATAAGGCGCTCAACATAGTGTCCGGGGACAATTAGCCACATTAATTCAATCTGCAAATTTAGGAAATATTTCCCGGGATTCCTACCCCGCCAGTCGGCGATTTTTCAACAAAATATCCACGACACCTATTTTTAAGGGGCGAAAAAGCGGAACCGTGAAAAAAAGGTACGGGAAAATTTGGTCCGCGCCCGGGGGGGGGTATCTTTACACCCCGAGAATACGCCCACAAGACCTTCGGGCGAGCATATACATAAGTATCGGAAATTTTCTGAAATTTTCAGTACTATGTGTTGCATAGTATAAATATTATTACATATCTTTGCGGCAACAAATAAAGTGCAAAGCAGAATATTATGAAAAGACTGATCCTCCTCATCGTCATCTTGGCCTCGGCCGCAAGCCGGCTCTCGGCAGCCCGCCTCTACCCCTCGACGGGCCGCGTGGTGGACGAGCAGGGAAATGCCGTCGAATATGCAACGGTCGTACTGCTGAAAGGCTCCGAACAGGTGGCGGGCCGCACGACCGACGCCCAAGGGCGTTTCGAGCTGAAAGCCGCGCCGGGCAGCTACACGCTGCAAATCCAGTTCCTCGGGTTCGACCCCGTGACCAAGGCGGTGCGCGTGGAGCTGGATAACGATCTGGGCGACTTCGTGATGCGGGCCTCGGCGACCGGCATCGAGAGCGTGGTGGTGAAGGCCCGGCTGGTGCGGCGCGAGGCGGACCGGTTCGTGGTCGACGTGGCCAACGCCCCGGCGGCCATCGGCAAGGACGGCGTGGAACTGCTGGAACGCGCCCCCGGCGTCTGGATCGACGGCGAGAAGATTTCGATCAACGGCAAGAGCGGTTCGAAGGTCTACATCAACGACCGGGAGCTGCGCATGGAGCCCGAACAACTGCTCACCTACCTGCGGTCGCTCCGGGCCGAGGAGATTCAGAAAATAGAGGTCGTGCCCACCACGGGCGCCGACTACGACGCCGATTCGGCGGGCGGCATCATCCGCATCACGCTCAAAAAACGCCGCGAGAACGGCGTCGACGGCTCGGTATCGTTCAACACGATGCAGGCCGGGATCGTTCACAAGTACGACCCCTCGGCCAACATCAACATCCATTCGGACCGCGTGGACTTCTACGCCTCGGCATGGGGATCGTTCGCAAAAGACAAGACGACGACCGACGAGCAGACCCTCTACAGCGCCGCGGACAAGGAGCTGAACGCCCATTCGGACATGAAGGGCCGCAACCGCAGCTTCGGGGCCAGTGCCGGGACGGTCTTCGAGATCGACAGCAAAAACAGCATCGGCGCGGAGTTCGAATACTGGCGCAACCGCAACAAAGAGCCGAACAACACCTACACGGATTTCCGCGACGGCGGGACGACGACACGCACGGACAGCTATTTCGACAACCTCAACACGCGCAACAACTATTCGGCGACGTTCAACTACATCCGCAAGATCGACACGCTGGGGTCGACGCTCAAACTGCTGGCCGACTACACGCGCCGCGAGACCGACTCCCGCAACAACAACGAGAGCCGCATCACGCTCCCCGGAGGCGTCCTCGACTCCATCTACCGCGACAATGCCGCGAGCCTCTACAACATCGCCACGGCGACGCTGGCCCTCGAAAAGAACTTTTCGCCCCGCTGGTCGCTGAAAGCGGGCGCCAAGTACACCTACAACGACATGCACAACGACGCGCTCTACGAGTATCTCAAGAGCGACGCATGGGTGCGCAACGAGCAGCAGAGCTTCACGATCAACTACACGGAGAACATCGCGGCGGCCTACGGCATCGCCTCGGCCCGGCTCGGGCGCTGGAGCCTCGTGGCGGGACTGCGCGGCGAGTACACCCACACGACGGGAAAAGACGTCGGGCAGGATTACTTTTCGCTCTTTCCCAACGCCAATGTCTCCTACTCCTTTTCGCAAGAGAAAGGCTGGTCGCTGATCGCCCAGTATGCCCGGACCATCGAGCGGCCGCGGTTCTGGGCCCTCAGCCCGCAGCGGATGCAGATTTCGGACTACACCTATCAGACGGGCAACCCGTCGCTCGACCCGGCGTTCAAGCACGACGTGAGTCTGACGCTGGTGGCGCTCCACAAATACACCCTCACGGCCGGGGTGCAGATCGTCGGCGACGAGATTCAGCAGACGATGATGGCCGACCCGGAGAATCCCGACCTGCTGCAACTGGCGTGGGTCAACTACGACACCACGAAAGGCTATTATTTCTCGGCCAACCTGCCGTTCCAGCCCGCCAAGTGGTGGCAACTGAACGCCAACATCACCTACATGCGCCGCGGGCAGCGTGTCGAGCAGCACGGCGCCGAAGAGTTCTTCAACTGGGGATTCGTCAACCTCTCGACCACCTTCACCCTCCCGGCGAAATTCTACATCGACCTCTCCTACCGCTACCAGAGCCGGCTGGATCTGGGCAACTGCTGGGTGGACCCGACCACCGGTTGCAGGCGGGAATCAAGAAACGCTTCGGCGACCGTTTCACGGCCTCGTTCTCGGTGGAGAACCTGCTGGACCAAGGACAGTTGATCGGTGCGCGCGGCGACGGGTTCGTCCGCACGGTGAAGGCAAAACAGACGTGGAGCAACCGCTCCTACCGCATCGGGGTGACCTACAACTTCAAGTCGGGAAAAGCCTTCAAGCGCAAGGCCGTCGAGGCGGGATCGGCCGACGAGAAGAGCCGGCTGTAAGCAAGATACAAGGCGAAATTCCGCTTCCCCAAGTGCGGGATCAAACCAACAGGGCCAACCAGACGACCGCCGTAAGGTATACGAGTGTCGACACGACGCAGACGAACGTCCGGATGTTATAACGCACGAGTTTTCCCATCGAACGGTAGATCCAAAGCCCGGCCAGTATCGTCAGGACCGCCGCCAAATACGGGAGCAGGAAGACGACGATGCTGAAAATGCCCATAAGCACATAGTACAGGACCGCCGCAATCGCCAGCGGAGCCAGAAGCAGATTGGTTACGATAGGAACCATAATGGAACCGTAGGCCGTATCCACGACATCGTGATGCGGCGTGGCCTCTCCCGTCTGCTTGTTTACCAGATAGGGTTTAACTTCGAACCAACTCCAATGGGGCAGGTACAAAAACCACGATACGATGAACAACAGACCAGCAAACGGCGAAGAAAACATATTCCAGTTGACGAGGCTCATCCAATCGAAGTCGCTCGTAATATAGCGGTAGCCGAGATAGACCGAGGCAACCACCGAAACGATCAAACAAGCGAGGCGGAGCATGCGATAGTTCGCATCCCGCGCCGGAGACTCTTCAGCCGGTTTGCGGATATAGGCGCGAAACCGTTCACCCCAGCCGGCATGGATTTTACCGGTTTTGTCGACGCGGTGTTTTTTGGCCAGCAAAGCCATCTGCTCTTTGCACTTTTCATGGCCCGCATCGGCCCCTTTGCCGAAACAGGCATAAGCCTCGGTCGTCGAACGGTACTTCGGATCGCCATAGGTACAGGTGATTCCGAGCCAATACCACAGTTCCGACTGCCACTCCACGGAATATTCGTCAATATGCGATTCCGCCTCTTTGAGCCCTTCATATCGGACGACGGAAGAATCCACGCACAGAGCCAAATATTCGGGATTGGGTTTTCCGTAGATCCCGCGCAGCAAATAGCGCAGAGGGCTGTCCAACCGGACCAGACGGTCGTACTGCCTTCGCAAGTCGGCCACCACTTCGTCCAAAGCATGCGGCGAATTCGCAAAAGGAGAAAGGCACGGTGAAAATTCATTGTACAACCGCAGCGCATAACGCATGATTTCGTCCGGGTCGGTGCAACTGTCATCCGGACACGTCTCGGCGACGGCATTCAGCGCGTCGAACAACGTCGTCTGGTAAGTTGTCAGGTTAGCAGGATAGGTGTACTTCATAAATCGGTTTTTAGGTGGGTTGACAACAGGAATTATCTGCTTTCGTTGCGGCGGATGCGCGGGAGCGGCAGGCGGTGAGCCCAGCGCACGGCCCAGCGCGGCAGCCGCGGGCGGGCCATCCAGCGGGCCAGATGGGTGACGGAGGTGGGGATGCGGATCGACTTGCCCGCGATGATGAGCGTCACGGCGACGAGGATCAGCGACACGCCGACGCCGATGCGCAGCGTGAACTGCTCGCCGAAGACCACGACGCCGAAAAACAACGCCGTGACGGGTTCCAGCGCCCCGAGAATCGCCGTGGGCGTGGAGCCGATGCGGCGGATGGCGCCGGCCATCGTGACGAGCGAGACGATCGTGGGAAACAGCGCCAGCGAGACGGCATTGATCCAAAGCAGCGGCGAAGGGATCATCTGCAAACCGGCGACGCCCCGCAGACGGACCAGATAGACGCTCAGGCCGAAGAGCAGCGAATAGAAAGTCAGCTTCTCGGTCGAAAGGTCGCGCAGCGAGGAGCGATTGACCCCCACGATGTAAACGGCGTAGCAGAGCGACGAGAGGAAGACCAGCGCAACGCCCGCAAGGCTCAGCGTGGCTCCGTCGCCGCCCTTGTAGAGCAGCGCGATGCCGCCCAGAGCCAGCAGAATCGAAAGCACGGTGGAGGCGGTGACCCGCTCGCCGAAGCAGGCCGACATGATGACGGCCACCATCACGGGGTAGAGGAACAGGATCGTCGAGGCGATGCCCGCGTCCATGTAGTTGTAGCTGGCGAACAGGCACAGCGACGAGAAGGAAAAAAGCAGTCCCATGACCGCCAGCGGCAGGATGTCGCGTCGTGTGAGCGCGAAGGACTGCCGCCGGAAGATCATCAGCGAACCGAGCATGACGACAGCCAGCAGATAGCGGTAGAAAAGGACCGAATCCGGACCCAGCCCCGCCCCGTAGAGGGGCAGCGCGAAGAGCGGATTGAGTCCGTAACTGGCGGCGGCCACGGCGCCCAGTACGTAGCCGCGGGTCTTTTCGCCGGGCATCTCAGAACTTCACCTCGGGAGCCGCGTCGGTCCCTTCGGCCGACTCGAAATAGGGCTTCTGCGCGAAGCCGAACAGCCCGGCGACCAGATTGGCCGGGAAGCGGCGCACGGCGACGTTGTAATGCCGCGCGGCATCGTTGAACTCCTTGCGCGCCACGGCGATGCGGTTCTCCCTCTTCAGGAAAAAGCCCAGCACCAGCAGAAACGCCGAAACCTGCGAGACCACGGTGGCCGCCGCCGCACCGGCGGTGCCCATGCCCAGCAAGATGACGAACACGTAGTCAAGCACCACGTTCATCAAGCCGGCGAACACCTGCACCGCCATCGCGTAGGCCACTTTCCCCTGGTTGCGGATCAGCGGCGTGCAGCCGGTCACGAGGATCTGGAACGGGACGCCCCAGGCGATGACGCCCGTGTACGCCGCCGCCTGCGCCAGCGTCTCGCCCTGGCCTCCTAAAAGCTCGCAAATGGGCGTCGCCAGCGTGAACAGCAGCGCCATGATGGGCACGGCGGACAGCGCGAGCATCGTGAGCGTGGTGCCCATGGCGCGCCGCGCCTTCGCCTCGTTTCCGGCGCCGCGCGCGATGGACGAGATCACGCCGCCGCCCATGCCGATGCCCGTGCCCACGGCCATGACGAAGGCCACGAGCGGGAACGCCACGTTGATGCCCGCGACGCCCGCATCGCCCA
>ERZ857503.1777-NODE-1777-length-11294-cov-15.291752_pt1 | contig 11294 bp, 17 predicted proteins | sample MGYA00519766_ERZ857503 | MGnify/ENA primary metagenome ERZ857503 (study PRJEB31778, sample SAMEA3449345) | human gut metagenome | biome: human gut; feature: human-associated habitat; material: faeces | place: United Kingdom | collected 2010/2012 ...
TCCATCGGAGATTCGAACTCCGGACACCTTGATTAAAAGCAGTGATTTGTTGAAACTATGCGCGGGGTATTCCCGCGCTTTTTTTGTTGCATTGGGACCGCAATGGTCGTTTTGGGGCTGGGCCTTGTGTTGCTAATGGGGATGCAGGTGTTTGCCGCCCAGATCGGCAATATGATCTTTTCGCCCGGCAGGAGCCAGCCTTTCGTATCATATGGAGACGGGCGAAAAGCACCGATCTTTGATGATATATCACAGATAATTTACCGCAGACATACAATCTTTAATTGCAAATTTTCCATGATGTAAATTTCTCTGTTCGCTTGGGTAGGGGCTATTTTTTATGCTTGAAATCTTTCTCAAACTCTTGAAATGATATGCCCCAGTCATTGCAACCATGGGGAAACATTTTTTCGGTTATTTCGATAGGGGTTCCATAAGTCTCTTTTCTGTTATCTGTTCTTGTTCCGTATCCCGCGCAAATAAAACCACTTTTGGTTTTGATGCCGCCTTGTTCAGGAAATCGGAATTCACAGGTTTCACAACATTTTTTTACAGACATAATTCAGCACCTCATTTTAAAGTGTTTACCTAAATCATTATTAATATCGTCCTATTAGATAGTCTAAAGATACTTTGTAGATATCAGCTATTTTAATCATTGTTTCAAAGTCTGGCTCATGCCTTCCGGTTTCGTATCCTGCATATGTGGTTTGTGCAATTCCAAGTGCCTTGCTAATATCTGTTTGCGTGAAATAGTGCTCTTCTCTCAATTCTGTTATCCTTATTGCCCAAAGGGGTTTTTCTTTATCGCTTACGATAGATACAATTTTTTTGGGAAATTTTAGAACCCGTTGTAAAACTAAAATGTTTTCTTCAGATATTCCGATTTCGCCAGATTCTATAGCCTTCATTCTTTTTTCTGATATATCAGTCATTAAGTGAATTTGTCCATAAGTCAATCCCGAAATTTCTCTTGTTTTAGATATGAAATCTTTTAAATCCCAAGTACCTTCTAATTGTTTGGAACCTTTAACGGTAATCTCCTTGTTTTTGTATCTAACGGTAATGTCATATCTCATGTCAGACCATCCTTTCATATACAATTCTACATGTTTGTTTTTTGTTTGAAAAGTAGCAGAAAAATATTTGTACAAATTAATTGATTTCAGGTTAAAATGTTCTTGACAGTTTATTTTTGTTGATTTATACTTATTAACGAGATAATCATTATCAGTTCGCATTTGTTACAAAGGAGGTTTTAAAATGTCTTTGTTAACCGAACAGGAACTCTGTTCTACCCTGAAAGTCGAGCGTGTTTTTCTCTGGAAGTGTCGTCAGGATGGTATGCCTTTTATCCGCCTCGGCGCGAAAATCGTCCGCTATGATCTTGATGAAGTCTTGAATTGGTTCCGTGAGAGTGCTCCCAACGAACAGGAACTGAAAATATCATGATGAAAAGGAGGTACAGGCCGAAAAGGCACAAAAAAAGATAGCCTGCTCTCCGGGTAAAGAAAGTCAAGCTATCAGACACCCGCACAAGGGAAGGCCCCTGTTGCGTTCGAAGCAAGTATACCGCAATTGGGGCATTCCTGCAAGAAGAAAATGAAGGAGTGTAAACCAATGAAAGAAAATGATTTCGTTTGTTTTATGGATGGATTGGACAGGGTTTTATGCGATTTAAATTTTTATGTTTATCTGCTTGATTTGGTTTTGGCTGATACTCGCAATGATGCAATAATTTCTTCTTTTAAATATGAATCAGTTGAATTTCTGTCAGTTGCTATTACTGATCGTGTGAAGGAAATAGAGGATGCTCGTCAAAAAGGTACATTTGAAAATTGAAATTAGTTTTGGTCAGGCATGAGAGAGGACAGCCGGAAGCGCGGAGGGGGGATGCCGCCCCGGTCGGGGGGCACCCCCTCCGGCGCTCTTTGGTGTTCAGAAGTTGGGGTTAGTATTACCCCCAACTTCTGGGACATGGGACAAAGTGTGAAAAAAGCCCGTAGCTACAAGGAAAATTTTGTCCCATACCCCCCTGGGACAACTTCTGGGACAAAAAAAATATTTATTAACTTCTGGGACAAGTTTTTCCTTGTGACTACGTTATTTTTCTGATTTTTAGAAGAAAAAACATATTAACTTCTGGGACAAATTCGAAAATTTAACTTCTGGGACAAATTGATAGGAGGTGATTCCGTATTGGATGGTAAAGAAAGTGCTAGAAGCTGGTTTTGTGTTTTGAACAATCCACAGGATATCTATTCAGGAGAGCCACAAGACATTGCAGAACAGGTTCTTAAAGAATGGGTGAAGGATTATCCTACCAGAACAGGCGCGGTGTCTTATTGTATTTCTGCTGATGGGTTGATTCATTTACATATGGTTTTAGAGGATTCTAACAAGGCTCGTTTCTCTTCCTTAAAAAAAGCTTATCCTAAGGCACATCTTGAACCAACGAAAGGCACAAAAGAACAGGCTGAGGATTATATTCAGAAAAAAGGAAAGTTTCAGGAGAAAGGCGAACAAGTTCTTTATGTTGCTCGTCATGGAGAAATTAAAGGAAATCAGGGCGCGCGAAAAGACTTTGAAGTCATAGAAGATTTAATTGAGCAGGGTTTTTCTCCAAATCAAATTATGGATATGTCTTTTTCTTTCAGGCGGTATGAATCGATGATTAGAAAAGGTTATTTTCGTAAGAGAGAAAAAGAAACTCCTATTCTCAGGAAAATTAATGTTTACTGGCATGTTGGAGAAAGCGGAACCGGAAAAACATTTTCTTTAAAGCGTCTGGTTGATGAATTAGGAGAAGGTCAGGTTTATGTATATTCTGATTTTGATAATGGCGGTCTTGACGATTATTGCGGGGAGCCGGTTCTTTTTATGGATGAATTTAGAGGTCAAATTCAGTTTGGTACTCTGATGAAGATTTTACAGGGTTACAAGATGCCTTTGCATGCTCGATATGTAAATACTCTCCCATTATGGACAGAGGTTCATATTTCAAGCATTCTTCCTCCTGAGAGGGTTTACCGAAATATGGTGCGTGATAATCTTGATTTAGATACCATGAAGCAATTATTTAGGCGCATTAACTTTGTGATATATCATTTTATTGATGAGGATGGCAAGTACCGGGAATTCCAGCAACCTATGGAGGAATATTCCGATTACGAAACTTTGAAAGAGATTGCGGAAAACTCTCTTGTTGAAGTTCTTCCCGAATTTGATATCTTTTCGGAAAATCCGCCCCCTACTGAAACACAGGGGAAACAGCTTGATTTTACAGAAATCGAGTAGGAGGCCAAATGATGACTTTGCAAAACGCCATAGAAGAATTTTTGATTGATCAGCAGATACGGGGCAATTCTCCGAACACAGTCATCTATTACAAGCGCTGTCTCGGTTTCTTTGCGATCTACATAGGGGACACTACAAGGCCCGTAGAGGGCCTTTCCCTTTCTGATTGCAAAGGGTATTATCTGCATCTGAAAGGGCAGGAAATCACCACTACAACGATACAGACATATATCCGGGCTCTGCGCGCCTTCTTGACATGGTGCTACACAGAGGGCTATTTAAACGAAAACCTCTCGGAGCGGTTCAAGCTCCCAAAGGCACAGCGGAAAACAATCGACGTTCTGACGGATGATGAAGTGAAGCGTCTGTTTTCCTGCTTCGATCTTCACACCTTCATAGGCTGCCGGAATTACTGTATCTGTGCTTTGATGCTGGACAGCGGCCTTCGGCTCAATGAGGTTGTGACGCTGGAACCCAGCCGCATCCATATCCCGGAAGGGTATCTGATCGTCAACGGCAAAGGAAACAAACAGCGCATGGTTCCGATTGGCTTGCAGAGCAAGCGGGCCCTGCTCCGGTATCTTTCCCGCCTGCCTCCCTTACCCGAAAAGACGCCTTTATTCGTAACAGACACCTTGATTCCCCTTAAACAGGACGCCGTGAAGGACCTTTTCCGCAAGCTGAAAGGCAGGGCAAATATCCCCCGCCTGAAACCTCACCTTTTGCGCCACACCTTCGCAACTAGGTACTTGGAGAACGGCGGGGACATTTACAGTCTCCAGCAAATTCTTGGCCATACGTCGCTTGAAATGGTCAAGCGGTATGTGCACTTGATTCCTTCGAAATTGGCAGTCAATTTTCATTCTTACAGCCCGCTGGATAACCTCATGAAAAGATAGAAAAAGGGCGCAGATACAAGCTTTTTCTCGTATCTGCACCCTTTTGGTGATCCATCGGAGATTCGAACTCCGGACACCTTGATTAAAAGTCAAGTGCTCTGCCAGCTGAGCTAATGGATCATTTCTATCACGCTTGGCGATTTCAGCGCGTTAAGCGCTTAACTATAATATCCGATTTCACTGAGAAAGTCAATACATTTTTTTGAAATATTTTCTTTTATCTTTCTGAACGGTTTTCCACGGTTATCTTCTGACTCCGACGAAATTTTCCACCTGTTAAAACACGCTGGCATGGATAAATACACAAAGAAAATTGTATACTATGGATTGTATCAGATCACGATCATGGAACTAAAAAGGAGGTTGCGTATGGAATATGCTAATTATTCCGGGCTGCCGCTTGCCTTGGCGACTATTTTTCATGAAAATATCCAGGAGCGTGAGCTGTTTGACTCCCTCCCGGAGGAAACGCAGCAAAAACTACTGCTGGAAAGCATTCGGACGCCGGAGGATTTTCACAATTGTATCAATCGGTTGGCGCAAAAAAAGTGATAAGGAGGAGCCCCTATGGAGGAACTACCGTTGGGATTTGGAATGGCACTCGCGCAAAACCCCCGCGCAATGGAATATTTTTCAAAACAGACCAAGGAAAAGCAGGCGGAAATTTTGGCACACACGCATACAATTCAATCCCGCAATGAAATGCATGCCTATGTGCAGAGCCTTGGCAATTTTTAAACCAACAGCGGGAGCGCCGCGGGGCAAGATGGCAACTCTCTCGCGGCGCCACGGTGAACATAGGATAGGCAATGCCCGGCAGCCGTCTCTGGATTGTCCACCGCGTTCGCTTTACCCGATTGAATAGGTGTTCCACATGCGGGTCCCATTGGAAAAACGGCAAAGCTTTTGCAAAGGAAGTGCCGCTCCACAAGGAAAACGCTGGCTTTGCGGCTTTTGGACGCTGGACGAATCGATAATGGTCATAATAAATAGTTTTTTTATTAGGAATCTTTTTATTGTTGTAACTGTTTAAAAGAGAAAAGGCTTGCTTTTTTACTCAAAGTCGCTTATAATAAATAAGCACTCAAACGAGAGCCAATTTAATATCGCGGAGTGGAGCAGTCTGGTAGCTCGTCGGGCTCATAACCCGAAGGTCGTTGGTTCAAATCCTTCCTCCGCAACCAACAAGACACACAAACAGCCGTTTGTGTGTCTTTTCTTTATTTATTATAAAACGGAGCCTGCCATAACCATACAAAAAAATTTATGCTGCCCACGAGAGCAGTCGAATACCACCCGTTACGTTTTACAAAGCATTCCCGTCCTGCGCCGCCTTTAGACAAAAGCGATTATGGATTACTGTCAGCAGGCCTTCCCGCTGCATTTTGCTAAGCTCGTTGGAAAGAGCGCTGCGGTCAACGCTCAAATAGTCCGCGAGCTGCTGGCGGTTAAACGGGATTTCAAAAGCCCTGCTCCCGCAATGCGCCGCTTGAAACGATAAATAAGACAGCACCCGCCCGCGTATCGTTTTGGGCGCCGTATGGAAGATGCGACGGGAGAGCATTAAATTTTTCTGAGCAGATACCATCAGCAGATTGCGCACTAGCATGCCGTGGTGTGGGCAGGAATCCGGGCAGATTTGAATCACTTGCTCTGCGTTCAAAAACAGCACGTCGGAGGCCTCTGCCGCCACAACGTTAACCATCATCGGCTCCTGGGGCAGAAAGGCATAGGTTTCCGCAAAGGTATCCCCTGCTTCAATACTGGCCAGCACACTTTTATTGCCCCAAAAATCATCGTTTTCCACTTGAACCCGTCCGGAGAGCACCAGCCCGAATGCGTGCGCGATATCTCCGGCGTGATAGATCACGGCGGATTTCTCAAATCGCTTTTGCACCGCCCCCAAACACTTCAGCATTGACCGAAGATCCTCTAACGCTATGTTATGAAACAAGCTCGCTTTGGTTAAAAATTGTTCGTCCATGGTTATGACCATGCCTTTCTTGCGCCAGGCCGCAGAGTTGTGCAGTTTTGGCGCAGCCAAAATTATGAGCGGTATTTATCCTTGAAAAGCACAAAGCGCAGAGCGCGTTGCATCATGCATGAACATACGCAGAATAGGGGGACCGTTGCAAAATGAAATATTTTGCAGGAATCCCTTCTCTCCATGTTGTTATAACAACATACGAATTGAGACGATTGTAGTATATTGAGCCCATAAAGTCAAGCCACGCAACAATTCGGGAGGAATGCAATATGATTCGCAAAATGATTGAAATTGATGAAGCAAAATGCAACGGCTGCGGCCTTTGCGCCGAAGCCTGCCATGAGGGCGCAATCGGGATAATCAACGGCAAGGCAAAGCTGCTACGAGACGATTTCTGCGACGGCCTGGGCGACTGCCTACCCGTCTGCCCTGCCGGGGCCATCACGTTTGTGGAACGGGAAGCGGCCGCCTATGACGAAATGGCTGTGATGAAACAGAAAAAGAGAAAAATGCAGGCAACAGAGAGGCAAATCCCCTGTGGCTGCCCTGGGCAGCAGGCGCGTTCGCTGAAGCGGATGGAGCCTCCATCTGAGAACACAGCGGCGGGCGGCACTTCACAGCTGCGCCAGTGGCCCGTTCAGATCAAGCTTGCTCCGGTCAACGCCTCCTATTTTAACGGCGCGCACCTGCTGATCGCAGCGGATTGTGCCGCCTACGCTTACGACAGCTTCCATCAGGATTTTATGCGGGGCAAAATAACGCTGATCGGCTGCCCGAAGCTGGACCACTGCGACTATAGTGAAAAACTGACAGATATCATCCGGCAGAACGAGATTCAAAGCCTCACTGTAATCCGGATGGAAGTGCCCTGCTGCGGCGGGATTGAGCACGCAGCAGTGACAGCGCTGAAAAATAGCGGAAAATTTATCCCGTGGCAGGTGGTGACAATCTCTACAGATGGCCGCCGGCTCGATCCACACAATTAGCCAACAGGAAAGGATGCGTTCCGATGCCTTATATTACAAAAATAGAGCAGGAAGCAGTATTGCCTCTGGCAGAACAAATCGCAGCTCAGCCGAGCCAGATTGTCAGCAAAACGCTGGTGCAGAACAGGGCGGTGAGCCTTACCCTCTTCGCCTTTGATCAAGGGGAAGAGATTGCCACACACGATTCCAGCGGAGACGCCATGGTGCAGATTTTGGAGGGCACCGCCCAATTTGCGGTGGATGGTAAAATCCATGTATGCAAGGCTGGCGATGTGCTGATCATGCCTGCCAAAAAGCCGCATTCCGTCTATGCGCCGGAAGCTTTTAAAATGCTGCTGACTGTGATCTTCCCCCTGGAAGATCATTCAATTCTCTGAAAACGGAAAATAGAAAAAGCATGCAGGCTGTTTTTCAGCCTGCATGCTTCTTTCGTTTTATGCCGATCAAAAGTTTTATTCCGCGTATTCCGCACCAAGGCGGACCGCTTCCATATTCTTAGCTACCAGGTGCTGCTTCTTCGCGGGGACAATCTTCTGAAGCGTTTTCTCCATCGTTTCAATTGTGCAGAAGCTGGTGGTTGCCATCAGCTTGCCCATCAGAATGATATTGGCAAGGCCTTTGAGGCCGTTCTCCTCCGCCATTGCAGTGGCAGGCACATAATGGACGTCGATATCCGTGCGGTCTGTTTTCTTCTCGATCAAGGCGCTGTCCACAATCACAGTGCCGCCGGGCACAACCTTATCGATAAATTTATCAAAGGAAGGCAGGTTCATCACGATCAGTGCGTTGGGCGTGTTGACCAGCGGGGAGCAGATCTGCTCATCAGAAATGCAGACGCTACAGTTCGCGGTGCCGCCGCGCATCTCCGGGCCATAGGATGGCAGCCAGGAAACCTGCTTGTCATCGTAAAGGCCCGCGTAGGCGATCACCTTGCCCATGAAGAGGATGCCCTGCCCGCCAAAACCGGCGAGGATTGCATTCATATCACGCATTGTCGGCCACCTCCTCGTCAGCGGTTTTATCCTTATAAACGCCTAATGGATAATACGGAAGCATGTTTTCACGCAGCCACTCAAGCGCCTCGTTGGGAGCCAAGCCCCAGTTGGTCGGGCAAGCAGAAATTACCTCGACGATTGTAAAGCCCTTACCTGCAATCTGTGTTTCAAAGGCCTTCTTAATGGCCTTCTTCGCGCGGTTGACATTCTTCACACAATCGACGCTTACGCGCTCCGCATAGGCAACGCCATCCAACGTGGAAAGCATTTCACACACATGCACCGGGTAACCCGCCGTTTTCACGTCACGGCCATAGGGTGTGGTCTGTGTGACCTGACCGGGCAGGGAGGTCGGCGCCATCTGGCCGCCCGTCATGCCATAGATCGCGTTATTGACGAAAATCACGGTAATATTCTCACCGCGGGTGGCGGAGTGCACCGTTTCCGCCGTGCCAATGGCGGCTAGGTCGCCATCGCCCTGATAGGTGAACACAACGTTTTCCGGCAGGGCACGCTTAATGCCGGTTGCTACGGCTGGAGCACGGCCGTGCGGCGCTTCGATCACATCGCAGCCGAAATAATCATACGCCATCACGGCGCAGCCCACCGGCGCAACGCCGACAGTTTTCCCCTCTACGCCCAGCTCATCCAGACATTCCGCCACAAGGCGGTGGATAATGCCGTGCGTGCAACCCGGGCAGTAATGCGTCGGGACATCCAGCAATGCATGGGGCCTTTTATATGTAGCAGCCATTACTGATTACCTCCTGTGAGCTTATGAATCTCTGCCAGAACCTCAGCGGGCGTCGGGATAATACCGCCGGTTCGGCCGAAGAAGGAAACGGGAACTGCGCAGTTGACCGCAAGGCGGACATCATCCACCATCTGGCCCATGCTCATCTCCACACAGAGAAAAGCCTTTGTGTGATCCGCTGCCTTCTGAAGGGTCTTTTTCGGGAAGGGCCAGAGCGTGATGGGGCGGATCAAGCCAACCTTGACGCCCTCCTCGCGCGCCTGGCGGACTGCCGCCTTGGCAATACGGGCGGAGGCGCCGTAGGCGACGACGACATATTCCGCGTCGTCAACGAGATATTCCTCCGCCATCGGCTCCTTCTCCTCAATCAGCTTATAGCGCTCAAAACGGGCGACGACCAGCTCTTCCAAATCCTTGGCCTGAAGGTAAAGGGAGTTGATGATATTATGCTTGCGCTCATTGTTGTGGCCTGAAACGGCCCACGGCTTCTTAGGCAGGGGCTTCTGTTCATCGGAAATCTCCATTTCCACCGGCTCCATCATTTGGCCGAGCATACCATCCGCCAAAATCATTGCAGGCATGCGGTATTCATCCGCCTTATCAAAGGCGCGGGAAACGAGATCCACCATCTCCTGCACGGAGTTGGGCGCAAACACGAGCACATGCAAATCACCATGGCCTGGCGCCTTGGTCGCCTGCCAGTAATCCGACTGGGAGGGCTGGATACCACCGAGGCCTGGGCCGCCGCGCTGAACGTTGATGATCAGCCCGGGCAGGTCGGAGCCGCACATATAGGAAATCGCTTCAGATTTTAAGCTGATTCCGGGAGAGGACGAGGAGGTCATAGCGCGCACCCCGGCCGCAGCCGCGCCCTGCACCATGTTGATGGCCGCAAGCTCGCTCTCCGCCTGGAGATAAGTGCCGCCGATTTTAGGCATCCGCTTTGCCATATAGGCCGCAACCTCTGTCTGCGGGGTAATCGGGTAACCGAAGAAATGCCGACAGCCTGCCTGGATGGCAGCCTCCGCGAGGGCTTCATTGCCCTTCATCAATACTTTCTGCGCCAATGAAATTCACTCACCTTTCCACTGTAATTGCACAATCCGGGCACATTGTATAGCATGCCGCACATCCGATACACTGCTCAATATCGATCACGCATGCAGGATGATATCCCTTTGCATTGAGCTTGTCGGCCGAAAGCGCAATAATATGCTTCGGGCAAGCGGCGACGCACAGCTCACAGCCCTTGCAAACATTTGCGTCGATGGTTACTTTCGCCATGATCTTTTCCTCCAATCACATTCTATCTCATAAAAGTATGTTTCACATCAGGGTTTCAGCCCAAGGAGGCTGCACCAGAAGCTCCACCGGGAAAAGATTCTCCACCTTCCCCTTCAGCGCTTCATACAATGCCAGCGGCACTGTAGTCATCACAAGCGGCAAGCCTGCTTCCCGCGCCGCCTCCTGCGCATAGGGCAGCGAACCAAGAATATCCTCCGCCGTGGTAAGCGATGACAGATGAGAATTATTCACAACCCCTGTGGCCTTTAAACGGGATGCGGCCTCCACCTCATGCAGGAGGGAAACCGCCTCTTCAGGCGTTTCGACCAGCTTGCGGTAGCGGTTGACAACATACAGCATCTCGCACCCGCCGGCCGCCTCGATCTGCCGTTTGAAGCGGCCAAGTGCCGCCGCGCCCGCGTCATCCCCGCCGACATCGATCACTACATGGCCCTCCGGTCGGTCGAAGATAGAAAAAATCTCCGCGTTGATCTGCGGAGCATCGATGGTTGTGCCCGCACTGTGCGGGCAGATAACTCGGACGCCCTGCTTTTCGAGCACTTCTTTATAATCTGCCGTGCGAAAGTAGGGGTTGACAATGTCGAGATCCGCTACCGTGACCTTCTCCCCTTTCCTTCGCAGGGTAAGCGCCAGATTCAGCGCAAGGTTGGTTTTGCCACAGCCGTAGTGCCCGCAAATGATATGAATGCGGTGTTCGATCCTGACCACCCCCTAATGAATAATTATTAAAAATTATAACACCTTTTCCCTGTTGATACAATATCGTGTCCGCTTCCAAATATAGAGAAAAGGAGTGGAGAAAAGCGGGCAGTTTTGTGCAATAAATCGGTAAAGAGGTCAAAATGAATCAAAAAAGGCGCGCTGCGGAATCAATGCATCCACAGCGCGCCCCGAATAATATCTGTATAAACCAATTTGTTACTCGCTTTGCTTCGTAATAAAAAAATAGCCGGTAGTTAACTACTTGCGTAAGCGATACATATCTCTGTGATCTATGTGGTGATGGCAAACTCTGCTTTGTTACTCGCTGCGCTTCGTAATAAAAAAATAGCCGGTAGTTAACTGCTTGCG
>ERZ857503.1787-NODE-1787-length-11255-cov-3.017411_pt1 | contig 11255 bp, 9 predicted proteins | sample MGYA00519766_ERZ857503 | MGnify/ENA primary metagenome ERZ857503 (study PRJEB31778, sample SAMEA3449345) | human gut metagenome | biome: human gut; feature: human-associated habitat; material: faeces | place: United Kingdom | collected 2010/2012 ...
TCTTCACTGTCCTCGGCATGGGGCACAGCGGTGAGAACATGGATATGAGCGCTGTGACAGAGATCACCGGCGGGTTGGCTGAGACCTTCAAGCTGGGCCTGCCTACCCTGATCCCTGTGGTGGCCCTGATTATCATGCTGATCCTGAAGGTCCCCTCTGTACCCTCCCTGACTCTGGCTGCCATCATCGGAGCCCTGACCGCGTGGCTGTATCAGGGCCGCAGCTTTGGTGATTCCCTGTATGTGATGATGCACGGCTGCACGGTCGAGACCGACGTCGTGACGGTGGCTTCCATCTGCAACCGCGGCGGTATGCTGGCAATGGCCTCCACTCTGATGCTGATGATTGTCTCTCTGGCTATGGCCGGCCTGTTCGAGCGTACTGGCCTGCTGTCCAGCATCGTGGAGAAGATCTCTTTCCTGGTGCGTAACCAGACGGGGCTGGTAGCCAGCACGACTATCGTATCCGCTCTGGGCGGCTATGTGTTCTGCGATCCCTATATGGCGGCTCTCGTCCCCGTCAAGGCCTTCGGCAAGCGGTATGAGGAGCTGGGCATTGATAAGTGTGTCATGTCCCGTTCCATCTCTGACGGTGCCCTGACCTTCTGCCCGATCGTTCCCTGGGGCTCCTCTGGTGTGTTTATCGCCGGTGCGCTGGGCGTTGCCACGCTGGATTATCTGCCTTACTACTTCATGTATCTGGTGCCCATCTTCTCCATCCTGTGGGCGGCCTTGAACAAAGGCATATATCGCTATGACTATGAAAAGGACCCCGAGGGTCAGAAAGTGCATGAGGACTGATCATCTGATCAGTGCCCATATATTTTGAAAAAGAAGGAGTCTTACATATGTTTGAAGGCAAAATTGCATTGGTGACTGGCGGCGCCAGCGGTATTGGCAGTGTCATCGTAGAGAAGTTCGTGGAATACGGTGCCGACGTCATCATTGCCGACCTGAAGGTTGATGACGAGACGGAAGTGGTGAAGAAGATCCGCGGGATGGGACGCAAGGTCTATCCCATGGTGCTGGATATTTCCAATGTGGACGCGATCCGCGAGGGTGTCCAGAAGATCGTAAAGGAAACCGGCAAGATCGACATTTTGGTGAACAACGCAGGAGTCTATCCGGCCTGCCCTGTGATGGATGCCGATGAGAAGCACTTCGACTTCGTGATGGGCATTGATCTAAAAGGCCTGTTCTTCATGACCCAGACTGTGGTGAAGGAGAGCATGCTGCCCAATCAGTATGGTCGTATTGTCAACATCGCTTCCATTGACGGCAAGAATCCTGCCGAGGGCGTAGGTGTGTACTCTGCTGCAAAGGCCGGCGTCATCAGCTTCACGAAGTCCTTTGCATTGGAGCTGGCCGGCACTGGTATCAACTGCAACTGCGTAGCTCCCGGCTGGGTGGAGTCCAAGACTGTTCTGGCCTCTGACCGCTGGAAGACCTACCTGCCCCGGATTCCCGCCCGCCGTCTGGGCAAGCTGTCTGAGATCGCGGAGGCTGTCTGTTTCCTGTGCAATGATAAGGTATCCTATATCGATGGCGAAATCCTGGATGTCAACGGCGGCATTATCATGGATTGATCGGAAGCGACATGGCAGAAACCTTTTCCCTGGGGGAATATTCTTAAATAGGGAGGCTTTTTGTGAACCGGAAGATGACTGAACTGCTGCAGAATATGCCAAAGGCGGACAGTGCTGCCTTCCTGGAGGATGCTCGCCGGGAGGCCAAGACCATCCAGATTCCTCAGACCGCCTGGTGCAAAGCCCACGGATTCAAGTCTGAGAAGGAGTACAAGGCTGTCATGGCCCGAAAAGGCGGACTAATGTACCACACCCACTTCTGCTTCCCCAGCCGGGAGGCCATGGTACGGGACATGACCCGGCTGGAGGGCCAGCTGGCTGAGAGCGGCGTGGTCCTGGACCGCTTCGGTGTATCACTGGATCCCTCCATGGCCCTCCCCGCCACCATGCGACAGGATGCCGCAGCTCATAACGGGCTATATCTTAATACTCCTGATGCTTGGGTGGAGCTGGCATCTTTCTCTTTCTCTCAGCCCCACTTGGGAGACAATATGATTGGCAGTCCCGCTTCCTTTGAATCCTGTTGCTCCGCCCTGAGGGCTGGCGTTACTACCATGGGCAATATCTCTCAGTTCTTCGGATGGGACTACCCGGAGTTTCCGGACACCGAGGCCAGAACCCGCTCCGCTGTGATGGCGATGGCCGTCATGGGTGAGCACCGGGCAGACGGTACCTTGGTCCACTCCAATCTGGACGACGGATATGGCGATAAGTGCGGCGATATGGGCCAGCTGATTGGGATGGCTCTGATAGAGAAGTACATCGCCGAGGATCTGCTGGGCGCAAAGGTGGCCCACTCCTTCGGTGATATGTTCCACTCCCCCTATAAGCGCTTGGTGTTCCTTGCAGCTCTGAAGCAGATCCATGGGGATGAGGCATTTGGTTCCATGGTATTCACTAACAAGCTGGGCCGGGCAAAGGGGCAGATCGGCCTGAACGATGCACACCTGTGCACCTGCCTGCTCTTTGATATGGCGGGCCAAGTTTACTATCAGACCGGGCACGCTGTCACTGTGATGGCGGACTGTGGACTGGATGATCAGGTGACCAACGAGGAGATTGTCCGGAAGTTGGCGCTGGCTAGGGAGCTGGAGGCATATGTGCCGGAAGTGCTCCATGCAATCGACTTCTGTGCAGTGGATCAGGAAGCAGCTGACTTGGTGGCCAGAGGCACGCAACTAAAGGACAATATGCTGGATTATCTGAACAATTTCATCGATGTCAAAGATCCCTACATCATGATGCTGGCCATCAAGACCGCTGGCGTCAAGAATCTGGTGGAGGAGTTGTCCGATACCATGAACTGCCGGGGTGTGATGCTTACAGACTATCAGCTCTACAGCCACTGAATTAAAAGAAGGCAGGCCCGCCCATTAAGCGTGAGCCGATAAAGAAGTTTTGATTACTTGTATCAGCAAGATACTTCAATGTGAGAAAAAAAGGGGGATTTTTTATGCTGTCTGAAAGAATAAAGCGATTGCGGGAGCGTCAGCGCACAACGACACCGACAATCTGTTTGGACCGTGCTCGATTGGTCACAAAGTACTATAGCCAAGTGTCCAATGAGCCGATGGTTTTACATCGTGCCAAGTTTTTTAAATATTTTCTGGAAAACCGAACTATTTTTATTGATGAGGACTCTTTACTGGCGGGCCACACGGCGTCACGGCTAGTGGGATGCCCCGTTTTTGTGGATGTCCTCTCTTGGTTGTCAGACGAGATTGAAAATGCAGACACCCGCGCATATGATCCATACCAATTCCTTCCCGGAGAGAAAGAGGAACTCAAGGATTTGGCCTCCAAGTGGAAGGGGCATACCTTTGGCGACTATACAAAGGAACAGATCGATAGTGAGTCTGCTTTGATGGAAGAACTGGGCATCTTTACGATTGGCAGTAGAGAAAAGGATACTGGCGCAAACGCCCCGGATTATTACAATTTGGTCAAGAGGGGATACCGTTTCTACATTGACGAGTGTAGAAAACAGATCGCTTCCCTTGACAATGTAGACGTAGATGCCCTTGGTCGGAAGAATACTTGGGAGAGCTTTATCATTGTGATGGAGGCAATTATTGACCATGCACACCGGTATGCCGATCTGGCTGAAAAAATGTCTGCGGAGTGCTCAAATGCCGAGCGCCGTCAACAACTTTTGACAATCGCGGAGAACTGCCGCACCGTACCAGAGCATCCGCCGAAAAACTTCCATCAGGCTACGCAGTTAGTTTGGTTTACGCACTTGGCATTCATGCTCGAGGGCAATGGACACAATCACTGTCTTGGACGTTTTGACCAATACATGTATCCTTTCTACCAGGCAGATCTAAAAAACGGTGTGAGTGAGGACTTTATTTCTGACTTGGTCAATGAGCTGAAACTTAAGGTCTCCGAGATCAAGATATATCGTCCTGCGATGGAAGCGCAGTCTTATGCCGGATGCCCCTTGTGGATGCATATGTTCCTAGGTGGACAGAAAGCGGATGGGAAAGACGCCTGCAATCCGCTGACAGACCTGATCCTCCGCTCTATTTTGGAAATGCCTACCAAAGAACCGGCTATGTCGTTCCGCTACCATAACAACATCAACCGCAATACATTCCGCCTGGCCTTGGAGTGCGTACGAGGTGGAAATAGTCATCCTGCGTTCTTCAATGACAATATATGTATTCCAAACCTGCTCTCTATGGGTTACAATATCAAAGAAGCGCGCGAATACTGTGTCTGTGGTTGTGTGGAAAATATGGTGCCTGGCATTACCGATGAAAATGCCAATGTGGGTTTCTTCAACCCTTATAAAATTCTTGAAATTACATTGAATGATGGTTTGGATCCGATTTCTAAAAAACAAATCGGTCTTCATACAGGCGATGTGCGGACCTTTACGTCCATGGGCCAGGTGATAGAAGCATTCCGCACACAGATTCATTATTTTGCGGTGCAGTGGTTGAAGGTTTTTGCGCGGGTCCAGGCATGTCACGCATATCTGTTGCCGACATTTACGGCTTCGTGTTTCACGGCGGGCTGTATTGAGAAAGGGGAATATCTGCAGCAAGGAGCAGCTCCTCATAAATTCTCTGTCTGCGCAATTACCAGCCCAGCCAATGTGGCGGATTCCCTCGCCGCGATCGATGTCTGCGTATTCAAAGAAAAATACTTGACCATGGCGGAACTGATGGACGCCTTGGCAACAGACTTTGCGGGACGTGAGAACATTCGCCAGCTCTTGCTGAACCGAGCTCCCAAATTTGGAAATAACGATGAGTTGGTGGATGACTATGCACGTGCGCTCACAGGCTGGCTGAGCGATGAACTGCAGTTTACTGACTTGAAGGACGGCCATGGAGGGCGCTATACGGCGTTGGTTTCCACTCAATCCTACAATGTGACGCTGGGGGAGCAGGTCGGCGCCATGCCAGACGGAAGACATGCGTTCACGCCACAGGCGGATAACGCCTCTCCTATGAGTGGACGGGATACAAATGGACCTACTGCGGCGCTCTCCTCGGTGGCCTACACCGATCTGTTTATGATGCAGACCGGCGAATTAGTGAATCAGCGGTTTGATCCGGCCTTGCTCAGAGGTGAGAAAGGTCTGGATATCCTAGAATCTATTGTACGAGGATATTTTGAACAATACGGAGAGCACCTCCAGGTAAACGTGGTAGATACAGAGACGCTTCGTGCTGCCCAGAAGAACCCAAAAGAGTACCAGAACATTCTGGTGCGTGTGGCTGGATATTCTGCGTATTTTGTAGAACTGGAGAGAAAGGTACAGGATGATATTATCAGTCGCACACTCCAGAACTGCGTCTGACGCGATATCTGAGATTGCTGGATGATGATCTGACAGTTATCAAAACAAATATAGGGCGGCATGGAAGTAATTTCTGGAATAATTCAGATGATACCAGAATGCAGAAAGTCCCCTGAATGGGCAGAACTCTTTGCGCTTTTTCTGGATTGCAGCCGTGCCGCCTTAATTTGTAGAAATGGAATAATTTGCCGTATGATATTTAATATTCAAAGATGCTCCAACCGGGATGGAAATGGGCTGAGAACAACTGTGTTCATGAAGGGATGCCCACTTTCCTGTGTGTGGTGTGCAAATCCGGAATCTCAGTCATTCCATCGAGAAATTATGGAGTCAGAAAGCAGATGTATTGGATGTATGGCCTGCGCTCGGGAGTGCCCTGCAGAAGCGATTAAGATAGCAGAAAATGGCTATCCGCAGATTGACCGTACACGCTGCAAGCGATGTTTTCACTGTGCGGATATTTGCTATGCGGGCTCAAAACATGTTGTCGGAAGGTCTAACTCACCTGATGCTTTTTTTCGAGAGATTGAAAAGGACCGGTTTTTTTTCTCCAAGTCAGGTGGCGGAGTTACATTCTCGGGCGGCGAACCGCTTGCGCAGCCAGAGCTGTTGCATGACATCGCTAAACGTTGCCATGAAAGCGGTATTAATGTGATGTTGGAGAGTTGCGGATATGCGCGATATGAACAGTTTGAGAAGGTTCTGCAGTATGTTGACGCAATGTATTTTGATGTCAAACATATCGATCCAGAAGTGCATAAACGTATTACCGGGAAAGATAATCGGTTAATTTTGAGAAATCTACATCAAATCTCGGAGTTTGGGATACCAATTGTTGTGAGAACCCCAGTAATTCCAGGTTATACCGACGAGGAGAAAAATATCAGTGGAATTGCAGAACTGATTAGATCGATACCTAAGGTGGAAGGTTATGAACTGCTGGCATATCACAGCTTGGGAGAGTCCAAATACCATGCACTGGGACGTAAATATGAGTTGCATGGGACGCTGACTCCGACTCTAGAAAGAATGCTCGAATTAGTTGACCTCGCCAATCGGGTCCTTGCGGGAAGCGGTAAAGTCTGCTTTTATTTGGAATGAATACGGCATCGGACAAACGACGATTTTCTGGGAAGAGTCCCTCCTAAGGCAACACCAACCTGAGCTCTGCCTCCTGAATTTTTGAAACAGGGCTTGGGCGTCAGAGCGGCAAGCGGCGAGACTAGCCCTCTGGCGGGATATACAGGCGTTGGTCTTTCAGAAGTCGAAAGACCAACCGAACGAGTTTTCTGGCAGTTAAGGCGAGTGTGCGTTTGTGCTGGTACTTGTTGACCTCTTTGAATTTGAGGACATAGTAGCGCCGAAGCTCGGAGTCGCATCTTCTCGCGGAGTTGGCGGCTTCCGGCAGATAGTACCGAAGATAGCGATTGCCGGATTTAATCATTCGGGAATGTTCTGCTTCAAAGTCACCGGACTGATTTCTGTTCTAGACAAGTCCAGCGTATTTGGAAACAAAGGTTTGAGAATTGAAACGGCGAATATCCCCAATTTCAGCGAGTGATGCCAGCGGAGTATACCTTGCTAATGCCAGGAATAGAAGTTGTTCTTGTTGCTCACATCAATGCCAACGAATAGTCCACTCCAATAGCCATTCTTTCTTTCCGGCAAAAGACCTCAAATTCACGGCAGTGGCGGGCCTGATCGTGCTGATCTGCATCTTTGGGGTTGAAATCAAAAAACGGCTCTCCGACCCTGCGGAAAAAGAACTGCAGGCAACGGAGAACTCGGAAAAAGAAGAGGTATGAAACAGTAAAAGGAAACGAGGCAAAAGCTTCGTTTCCTTTTGCTTGTGCAGGGGATTATCCCAGCTCCATGATTTCCTCGGCGGCGGCAGTAGCCCGTTTTACCACTAGGTCCCGTATCTTGAGATAGGTTTCATCACTCATGCGTATGATGGGGGCGGAGACGCTTATGGCGAACAAAGATTTTCCACCCGGCCCCTTGACCGGAGCTGCGACACATCGCAGCCCAGGTGAAAAGACCTGATCGTCAAACGCATAGCCATCCCGGCGAACGCTGCGGAGGACCTCCACAAAGTAGCTGTATGAGCAGCCGATGTCATCTGCGTCATTTTGGTAGATCCACTGCAGGCTTGCGTCGCTCAACTCCGCCAAAAGAACGGTGCCCAATCCTGTTTTATACGCCGGATAGGAGGCGTTCAGAACAAAGTTTGGACGAAGGATATGCTGGCATTCCACCCGGTGGATGTAGGTGATCTTGTCGCAGTTGAGAGTCGCGAGATTGACGGTCTCTCCGGTCTCTTTTCCCAGGAGTTCCATTTGCTTGGTGACTATCTGGAGACAGTTACTCAGATAGGACTGTTTTCTGGAAAGTGAAATGAACTTGGTCCCGAGCCGATACTTTTTGGTCTCCTTGTTTTGGAAGATCATTCCGACGAACTCCAGGCTCTGGATGATCCGGTAGACGGAGCTCTGGGGCATCTCGATGCGGGCGGAAATCTCCTTGATACTGATTTCCTGATCGTCGAGATCAAAGCAATTTAGGATGTCAAAAGCCTTTAGTAGAGTGAGCGTATATGGATTGTTTATCATTGGACATCACCGCGCCTTTCCTTTGCTGAATTCAGTATAACATAGCGATCATGAGATACAACTATTTTTTCACTGCCGGAACGGATCGCCCTGGCATAGCATTTGGGGATACAGATTCCACATTCGATGCAGCGGGAGCGGTCCAGGACGGCCTTTCCGGCCCGGAGGGCGATCGCCCTCCGGGGGCAGATCAGCACACAGGCACCGCAGCAGACACACTGAGCTTCTGAGATATACACACAACTCCCTCCCCACAAATTTTTAAATAATAGAATTTCAAATTTCGAAAATAGAATATCACAAATATTGAAAAATTGCAAATATTTATTTGTAAACTAATTATTTGCCACTATCCATAAAAAATATATAAGTATTTATGCAAAAAACACAAAAAATACGAAACATATAAAGTTTTGATCAGAAAATTTACTCTTTTCAAATTTCAATAATTGGAATTAAGTATTGCAATTAATAAAATAAAAATGTATAGTATGGTCAGAAAGTCCACTGGGTGAAGAAAACAACATAGGAGGCTGAGAGGATGAGGACACAAGAGCAGTATCTCGAGAAACTGAAAGGAATGCGTCATAACATTTACTTGGATGGGGAATGCATCGGGCGTGACGATCCGCGTATTATAAAGGCGAGTTCTGCCATTCGAATGACATTCAGTTTGGTTGAAAATCCGGATTTCAAAGACCTGATTACAGCGACGTCTCATATCACGGGAAAGACGATTAACCGTTTTACCCATATTCATCAGAGCGTAGAGGATCTGTTGAAGAAGCAAGAACTTACGCGGAAGATCTGCGGCCTCTGCGGTGGCTGTGTGCAGCGGTGTATGGGCATCGATATGATGAATGCCCTGTCCTCCGTAGTCAAGGATGTGGATGAGAAATATGGGACGCCTTATTATGAGCGCTTCCTGAAATTTTTGGAGTATTTTCAGGAAAACGACTTGGTTTGCGCCGGATCACAGACGGATACCAAGGGTGACCGAGCAGCCCGTCCCTCTGAGCAATGGGACCCGGACCAATATCTCCATGTTGTGGAGAGGCGTCTGGATGGTGTTGTGGTGCGGGGCTGTAAGGTACATAACACCATGGCCCCCTACGCGGACGAGCTGATTGCCCTCCCGACACGGGTTATGGGCGAGGACGAGAAAGACTACGCGATTGCGTTTGCAATCCCTGCGGATACCGAGGGTGTGTATCTCATTGGGCGCGAAGCGTTCTCCCAGAAGCGGGAACCGAATTTGGATGCACCGATCACATCTGCTGGCGATATCGAGAGCATGACCGTTTTCGATGACGTCTTTGTTCCCAACGAACGTATCTTCCTGAATGGTGAGGTAGATTTTGCCGGCAAGCTGGCTCTGCGCTTCGCCCTGTATCACCGCCACTCATATACCGGTTGCAAGCCCGGAATCGGCGATGTGATCATGGGCACGACCGCACTGCTGGCGGATTATCAGAATATCAATAAACAGAGCCACATCAAGGAAAAGCTGGCAGAGATGATCAGCGTGGCGGAGCTGACATACGCCGCAGGAATCGCCTCTGCTGTGAAATCCAGCAAGGCGAGTTCCGGGACCCAGGTGCCCAACGTTATCTTTGCAAATGTGGGCAGACGCCACGCGGGCCATAACATCTACCATGAATTCAACTCCCTCTGCGATGTAGCAGGTGGTCTGCCCGCCACTGTGCCGATGACAAAGGAGTATAACCATCCTGAGGTCGGAAAGTTTGTACAGAAATACGTCACCCGTCGCAAGGGCATTTCCTCTGAGGACTGCTACCGGGCGTTCCTTCTGGCAAATGATTTGCTCTGCGGAGAATACAGCTCTGTCATCTTCCAGGTGGCGGGGGTCCATGGCGGCGGATCTCCTATTATGGAGGACATCGCGATCCTAGGGAGCTATGATCTGAAGGAAAAGGTTGACATTGCGAAGCACTTGGCGGGTATCGAGGTCCATGAGGATTGATATCGCCTAAAAAATTAGATCAATAGAAGGAGAACTGGTATGGACTACACGCTGACAAATGAGCTTCAGATGCTGCGGAAGATGTATCAGGAGTTTGTTGAAAATGAGGTAAAACCGCTGGCAGGAGAGTTGGATGAGGAGGAGCGGTTCCCTACGGAGACGATTCCCAAGCTGGCTAAGTATGGGTTCATGGGGATTCCCTATGAGACGAGATATGGCGGACAGGGTGGAAATAACATGGCCTATGCTATGGCAATCGAGGAACTGGCCAAGGCTTGTGGCACCACCGCGACGATCGTTGCGGCCCACACCTCTCTGTGCTGCAATCCGATTTATGACTGGGGTACAGAGGAGCAGAAGATGAAGTATCTGCCGGATTTACTGGCTGGCCGCAAGATCGGTGCCTTCGGACTGACGGAGCCGGGGGCTGGCTCCGACGCCTCTCGCCAGCAGACAACAGCTGTGCTGGAGGGTGACCACTATGTCCTCAACGGTTCCAAGTGCTTTATCACAAACGCGTCCGAGGCAGATGTGTTCATTGTTCTGGCGATGACGGACCCCAAGGCGGGGAATCATGGGATCTCTGCATTCATTGTGGAACGTGGCTTCCCTGGCTTTTCTGTCGGCAAACACGAGAAGAAAATGGGCATTCGCGGTAGCGCCACGTGCGATCTGATTTTTACCGACTGCATCGTACCGAAGGAGAACCTGCTCGGCAAGGAGGGCAAGGGTTTCAAGGTTGCCATGCAGACTTTAGACGGTGGCCGCGTCGGTGTGGCAGCTATCGCGTTGGGGCTGGCGGAAGGTGCCATTGCCGAGGCAGTGAAGTACACCAAGGAGCGCGTTCAGTTCAACAAGCGCCTCAGCCAGTTCCAGAACACCCAGTTCCAGTTGGCTGATATGCAGACTAAGACCGATGCGGCGCAGATGCTGGTGTATCGCGCTGCGGCAGCAAAAGACGCCCATGACCCTGATTTAGGCCTGTATTCTTCTATGGCTAAGCTGTTTGCCTCCGAAAATGCTAGCGATGTGACGCGGCGTGTGGTGCAGCTATTCGGCGGCTATGGCTACACCCGTGAGTACCCCATGGAGCGCATGATGCGCGACGCGAAGATCACCGAGATCTACGAGGGTACCAGCGAGGTCCAGCGGATGGTTATTTCCAGCCGCCTGGGCGTGAAGTAAGATAGGAGGTAAAGGTTAACATGAAAATCATTGTTTCCATCAAGCAGGTTCCCGACACCTCCGGTAAGGTGGCGG
>ERZ857503.1789-NODE-1789-length-11235-cov-2.337299_pt1 | contig 11235 bp, 7 predicted proteins | sample MGYA00519766_ERZ857503 | MGnify/ENA primary metagenome ERZ857503 (study PRJEB31778, sample SAMEA3449345) | human gut metagenome | biome: human gut; feature: human-associated habitat; material: faeces | place: United Kingdom | collected 2010/2012 ...
TGTACAGCGCATTGATGACCTGGGCGAGGATGGCCGGAGCGGCCAGACGAAACATCAGACGGCCTACGCCGTCACGGCGCAGATCGACCCCAGGGGACATTTTCAAAATCTCATCTCCGGTTAAAATTGTTCTTGCATCGGCAGACTCGGAAAAGGCGAAAACACAAAGCTGACACCGGCTTCTGGACGATGTCAGCTCATAGGGGAGAATCCTTACTTTTTCAGCGCCAGAGCCTGCCTCGCCTTGGCGGCGATATTATCCGCCCGCAGGCCGTAAACGCCGCTTCGTCGGCAAATACCGTGATGCCGCGGCTGCGCTCGATGACGTCATGGTCCAGACAGGTGTCGCCGCTGTCCACGCGCCCGGCGCGCCGCAGCGTGCCGCCCCGGTACAAAAGCTGCTCCGAAAGCGTCGTCTTGCCCGCGTCCACATGAGCGAAAACGCCCACGACAGTTTCCATAAAACCGCCCCTTTCCGTGGTAAATACATCTTATTATAGCCGCCGGGCACCGCGCTTTGCAAGCATCGCCCGCCCTGCAAAAAAAGCAGGCGCGCTCCGCACGAAGCGGGGCGCGCCTGCCGGTGTTTTCCGCGCGCGTCAATCCAATTCCAGCGCGCCGGTATAAAGCTGGTAATAAGTCCCCTTCAGGGCCAGCAGCTCGTCGTGCGTACCGCGCTCAATGATGCGTCCGTGGTCCAGCACCATGATGGCGTCGGCGTTTTTCACAGTGCTCAGCCGGTGTGCGATGACAAACACCGTGCGGCCCGTCATCAGCGCGTCCATGCCCCGTTGTACAATGGCCTCGGTGCGGGTGTCGATGGAGCTGGTCGCCTCGTCCAGGATCATCACGGGCGGGTCCGCCACCGCCGCACGGGCAATGGCCAGCAGCTGTCTTTGGCCCTGGGACAGGCTTGCGCCGTTGCCGCTCAGCGGCGTATCATAGCCCTGCGGCAGGCGCGTGATGAAATCGTGCGCCCCCGCCAGCTTGGCCGCGGCGATGCACTCCTCGTCACAGGCGTCCAGGCGCCCGTAGCGAATGTTGTCCATCACCGTTCCGGTGAACAGGTTGGTATCCTGCAGCACAACGCCCAGGCTTCGGCGCAGGTCTGCCTTTTTTATTTTATTGATATTGATGCCGTCATAGCGGATCTTGCCGTCCGCGATATCGTAAAAACGGTTGATGAGATTGGTGATGGTCGTCTTGCCCGCGCCGGTGGAGCCCACAAAAGCCACCTTCTGGCCGGGCTTTGCATACAGCGTCACATCATGCAGCACCGTTTTGCCTTCTTCGTAGGCGAAATCTACGTCAAACAGACGCACATCGCCGGTCAGGCGGGTATAGGTGGTAGTTCCGTCGCCATGCGGATGCTTCCAGGCCCATACATTTGTGCGCGCCGCGCACTCCTCCAGCGTGCCGTCCGCCCCCTCTTTCGCGTTCACCAGCGTCACATAGCCCTCGTCGGCTTCCGGATGCTCGTCGATGAGCGCAAAAATGCGCTGCGTGCCGGCCAGGCCCATGACGATGGAATTGATCTGATTGGACACTTGGCTGACATTGCCGGAAAACTGTTTCGTCATGTTCAGAAACGGCACCACGATGCTGATGCTGAACGCCAGGCCTGAAATGCTCAGGTTGGGCGCTCCGCTCAGCAGCAGAATTCCGCCGGCCAGCGCCACCACCACATACAGCACATTCCCGATGTTGTTCAGAATGGGCATGAGCATGTTGGCGTAGCGGTTGGCTTTTTCGGCGTCGGAAAAAAGGGCGTCGTTGATGGCGTCGAAGGCGCGCTTGGCCTCCTGCTCATGGCAGAACACCTTAACGACCTTCTGACCGTTCATCATTTCCTCAATGTAGCCCTCGGTACGGCCCAACGCCTGCTGCTGGCGTACAAAATATTTGGCGGAGCCGCCGCCGATCCTGCGCACCACAAGCACCATGCACACCACGCCCAGCACCACCACAGCGGCCAGCCAGATGCTGTAATACAGCATGATGCCGAACACCGTTATCACCGTTACGGCGGAGATCAGCAGCTGCGGGAAGCTCTGGCTGATCATCTGGCGCAGCGTGTCGATATCGTTGGTATAATAGCTCATGATATCGCCATGATTGTGGGTATCGAAATAGCGGATGGGAAGGTCCTGCATGCCGTTGAACATCTTCTCGCGCATTTTTTCCAGCGAGCCCTGCGTGATGACGGCCATGAGCTGAGTATATACAACGCCCGCTGCCAGGCTGAGGACATAAAACACCGCCAACAACGCCACAAGTCCCAAAATGCGGCCGGATACGGCGGACCAATCGCCGCTCTGCCAGCTCTGCTCCACGGCGGCAATGACGTTCTGCATGAAGATGGACGGCACCGAACTGACGACGGCGTTGAACAGGATGCACGCCACGGTAACGGGCAGCAGCACCGGATAAAAACCGAACAGCGTGCGGATGAGACGGCCCAGCACGCCCTTGGGCGCGCGGCGCTTTGCGGTTCCTTTATTCGGCATCGTCGTCACCTGCCTTGTTCTGAGAGGTATACACCTCGCGGTAGATCTTGTTTGTTTTCATAAGCTCCGCATGGGTGCCCACGGCATTCACCGCGCCGCCGTCCATGACGACGATGCGGTCCGCGTCCTGTACGGAGGCGATGCGCTGGGCAATGATGATCTTTGTCGTTTCGGGTATATACCGGCGCAGCGCCTGGCGGATCAGTGCGTCGGTGCGCGTATCCACGGCACTGGTTGAATCGTCCAGGACCAGGATCTTGGGCTTTTTCAGCAGCGCGCGGGCAATGCACAGGCGCTGCTTCTGCCCTCCGGAAACATTGGCGCCGCCCTGCTCGATATGGGTGTCGTAGCCGTCCGGGAACTGGCGGATAAACTCATCCGCCTGCGCCAGGCGGCAGGCCTCCTCCATCTCTGCATCGGTGGCGTCCTTGTTTCCCCAACGCAGATTTTCCCGGATGGAACCGCTGAACAGCACGTTTTTCTGCAGCACCACGGCTACCTGGTCGCGCAGAGCCTCCAGGTCGTAGCTGCGCACATCCACACCGCCCACGCGCACAGCGCCCTCAGTGGCGTCATACAGACGGGAGATGAGCTGGATCAGCGTGGATTTGGACGAGCCCGTGCCGCCGATAATGCCGATGGTCTCGCCGGAACGAATGTGCAGGTCAATGCCGGAAAGCGCCATGCGCTCCGCCGTCTTTGCGTACTTGAAGCTCACATTATCAAAATCGATGAAGCCGTCCGTCACCTCGCGCACAGGGTTTTCCGGGCTTTGCAGCGCGCTCTCTTCGCACAGCACCTCCACGATGCGCTGAGCCGATTCACTGGCCATGGTGATCATCACGAACACCATGGAGAGCATCATCAGGCTCATCAATATCTGGAAGCTGTACGTGAGCATGGAGGACATCTGGCCCACATCCAGCGCAAGGCCGCGGCTGGTGATGACCGTATACGAGCCGAAGGACAGCACGAACACCATCACCGCATACACACAGAACTGCATGAGCGGGTTGTTGAAAGCAAGGATGCGCTCCGCTCTCGTGAAGTCCCGCTGGACGTCTGCTGCCGCCGCGCCGAATTTCTGTTTTTCATATTCCTCGCGCACATAGGACTTCACGACGCGCATACCTTTGATGTTTTCCTGCACAGAGCTGTTCAACGCGTCGTATTTTTTGAACACGCGCTTGAACAGCGGCATCGTGCTGCGCACCACCAGCGCCAGCCCCACGCCCAACACCGGGATGACCAGCAGGAAGATCACCGCCATCTTGCCGCCCATGATAAACGCCATCACAAACGAAAACACCAGCATCAGAGGGCAGCGGATGGCCGTGCGCACGATCATCATATATGCCATCTGCACGTTGGTCACATCGGTGGTCATGCGTGTCACAAGGCTGGACACCGAAAACTTGTCGATGTTCTCGAAAGAATAATCCTGTATTTTATAGAACATGTCCTTGCGCAGATTGCGCGCGAAGCCGCAGCTTGCGGTGGCGCAGGCGCTGCCCGCCAGTGCGCCGAAGGTGAGCGACAGCCCAGCCATCACCACCAGCACCGCGCCGTACTGCACAATGACGCCGATGGAGCACCCGGCTTTGATCTGGTTTACCAGATTCGCCGTGACAAACGGGATGATGCACTCCATCACCACCTCGCCCGAGACCAACAGCGGCGCGAGCAGCGAAGGCTTCTTGTACTCGCGGATGCTTTTGGCCAAAACACTCAGCATAAAAAGATACCCCTTTCTCTCCGGCTCCGAGGAGCCTTTCTGTATTATTTGTTATGACGCTAACAATTCGGCTCAAAAAAATCAGCCGCAGTCTCTTCGGCCGCCCTGCGACAGGCAGTGCGGCCCGACGCGGCCATGCGGGCTGCCGCCCGCGGCTCTTGAATTTTAAGCGCCAGCTATGCCCCGTTTGTTAGGGGACGAACCATATCTTACTGCTTTTTTTAGGTTTGTCAATAGAAAAAGGGTACAGAAAGCGTTCAGCTTTCCGCACCCTTTTGTCCCTTTGGCAGCCGGTTATTGCTCCTTGTCCGCACGCAGGCGCCGGGTCACCTCCCGGGCAACACGCAGGCCGTGCTGTGCATTTTCAGCGCCCAGCCGTGCAAGCGGGTCTGGCGCGCCGTGCAGCGTGCGCTCCAGCCATTCCGCCTCCAGCGCCTGCATCCGCGCCAGCACCTCCGGATACCGGGCCTTTACATCCGCCGTTTCCCGCGGGTCCTCTTCCGTATGATACAGGGCATATTCTGCAAAATCCCACAGGCCGGGGCTGAAGGTATGCACCATCTTCCAGCCGTCCTGTAAAACCGCCCTCTGGCAGGTGTACAGCCCGTGCTCACACACAAGATATTCCCGGGGCGCCGCTGTTCCGTCCAGCGTGTCCTGCAGCGCTGTACCGTGCCACATCTCCGGTGCGGCCACGCCGAAAAAGCGCGCCGCGGCAGGCGCGATGTCCAGCCCATACACAGGATGGGCGCACACCTCGCCCCTGTGGGCGCCGCCCGGCAGCTTGAGCAGCATCGGGATATGGATACAGCTGTCATGCACCGTGCCGTGCTCCAGGATCATCTGCCCCTCTCCATACTGCTCGCCGTGGTCCGCACTCAGTATCACGGCACAGTCGTCATACCAGCCTCTTTTTTTCAGGTATGCGCACATCTGCCCTACCAGATGGTCGGTATAGCGGATCTCGGCGTCATACAGGCGAAGCAGCTCCGCCAGCTCCCGTCGGCTGCGCACGCCCGTATGCCGGCCGCCCCGGTACAGCGGAGATGCGGCCAGCCGGGTGAGCTGTTCATCGGTTACGGCGGAGGTGTCCGGCTCATAGCCGCGGTCGATCCATTCCGGCGGCGGGGACAGCGGCCCGTGAGGATCCCAGTAATGCAGATGCAGGAAAAGGTCTTCCCCACAAAAGCCGTCCAGAAAATCCATTGCCGCCTCATTCACCGCGGCGCCCGGAAAGCGCTGGAAATTTTCCGCACGGCAGCGGTAGGAGGGGTCGATCACATGGGAAAATCCATTGTAAAACCATGGCGCAGGATGCCGCCCGAACGAAGAAACCGCCGCCGTGTGCACGCCCTCCCAGGACAGTACACGGGGCAGGGCCGTTTCCGGCGGCGTGGCCACGGAAAGTGCAGCCGTACCGTGGGTCTCCACGCCGTTGACCACGCCGAAGCACCCGGTAAACAGCGCTGCGCGGGCCGGCATGCAGGGCGTGTTGGAAGCATACGCCCGGGAAAAACGCACCCCGTCCGCCGCCAGCGCGTCGATGTGCGGCGTCGGCCGCCCATACCCGCAGCAGGACAAATGGTCCGGCCGCAGCGTGTCGATATCAAAATAGATGACCTTCATCGTACTTCCCTTACAAAATGCCTGCGGCCGTGCTCATACAGGGCGCAGATCATTTCCTGTGTCAAAAAGGCGTTTTCCGCGGTGACATACATGGGCGCAAGCCCCAGCAGGCTCTGATAAAAGTTACCGATCTGCTTGACATGGCTGGTGCCCCAATATTGCTTGACGTCCCCGTATTCAAACATCTGTGCTGGGTCGTTGTCCGCAAGGCAGGTGAGGCCGTTGTTCAGCTCCCCCCGCGCCTTGGGCCCTTCCATAACGGCTTTGCCCCGGGTGCACGCCAGCTCCAGACGAACCGGCTCGTCTGTGCAGTAGTGGTTCATCACATAAAAGGCGCCGTACGCACCGCCTTCAAATTCCACCCGTCCCTCGGCTGTGTCCTCCACCGGAATATCCGGGTGCGTGCGGTTGGCCAGGCTGGCCTGTACGCCTGTCACCGGACGGCCGATGAACCAGCGCATCAGGTCCAGCGTATGGATGGCCTGGTCGATGATGACGCCGCCGCCCTCTTTATCCCAGGTGCCTTTCCAGTCGCTTTGGGAATAATATTCCGGTGAGCGGTCCCATGTCAGCAGCACGCGCGCCGCGCGCACCTCGCCCAAATCTCCGTTGTCCAGGCAACGGCGGATGAGCTGGGAACCCGCGTTATAGCGGTTCTGGAAAATGACGCCCAGCGTTCTGCCTGTGGCGGCCGCGGTGTCCAGCATACGGCGCGCGTCCGCCAGCGCAATGGCCATAGGCTTTTCTGTCAGCACATGGCAGCCGCGCTCCATGGCAAGGCACGCCAGCGGCGCATGCAGATAGTGCGGCGTGCAGATATGCACCACATCCGGCTTTTCCTGCTCCAGCATCACTTCAAAATCCGTATACGCCCGGCAGCCGAAGCGCTCCGCCGCAGCCCCGGCACGCTCGGGCTTCATATCGCACACCGCCGTGAGCACGGCGTGCGGGTCCCTGGAGACCGGTACGGCATGCATGGGGAATATCTTTCCGCAGCCTGCGATTACCGTTTTCAGTTTCCGTACTTCCATCACTTCGTCCCCTTTTGGCATCAGGCCGCCCCAAGGCAAGCTATTGCCTTGAAACAGCCTGATGGATGAGCGGGGCGCACAGGAGCGCATCCCGCCGTTTCTGTTTTTTTCTGCCGCTGCAGAAATTCAGGCCTCCCGCTCTTTCACGAAGCGCTCGAACCAGATGTACGCCACTTCCTTGCCCGGCTCCGCCGTCAGGGAGTGGTCCAGCCCGGCGGGCACGAAGCTCCAGTCGCCCGCATGATGGGCCACGCTCTCGTTTTCCACCGTCAGCGTGAAATCGGCATTGTCCAGGCCGTAGTTCCACTGGTCCACCGCGGGATGGCCTTTTTCCACAGTGCCTTCTCCCACGGCTTTCACCACGCCCAGCAGATTGCGGCCTACCTCGCCGGAGTACAGCACCTGCCAGCTGCGGGTGTGGGGGCCCTTGCAGTCCTGCGTATATTCATGCGTCTCAGAGAAGGAACGGAAGATCGGCAGCGTTGTGTGGCACGCCGCATAATTTTTGTGGTCTCCCTCTGTCATATCCAGCACCAGGCACAGGAACTCCAGATCCTCGACGGCGTGAATGGTAAAATCGCCGTTGTCAAAATCCGGCACAAAGAAAGCCAGCTCGGTGATGTTGCGGGCGAACTTATCCGTGGTGACATAGCCCTTGCCGGCTGTAAAGCAGTACACTGCGGTCTTATCTGCATATTTTTCCGGCTGCACATCATGCCCGGCCTTCAAAAAGCATTTGTAGTTGTGGGCGCCGGGGAACGTTCCGGGCAGCATTTCCATGCGGGAAAATCCGTTTGCGTCATACTGAGGCGCCATTTCTTCCTTTTTTACAATCGCGATAGACATTGTGTTTACCCTCTTTCTTGTTTTTTCCGTGCCGGGTACAGCGTGCGCCGTCCCAAGCGGCGGTTTTTTCCGTTTTGCGTCTGCGCCGGGCCTCTGCTTTACAGCCCGGCGTATATGGGCGAGACAAACGCCCACTGGCCGTTCTTCTGGGCAAATTCCGCATGATACACGTCCATGCCCCCGCTGCCCTCGTCCTCTGCCTCCAGCACCATTTCATAGGCGCTGTCCGGCACGGCGGCATGAATTTTTACCGCCTCGGAATGCCAGGGCTTCACGTGCCAGGTTACGCCGCCATCCAAAAGCTGCGCGATGGACGCCGTGTGCGTACGGCCGTTTACCGTCACGTTTACCACAGTGTCCGGCCCGCCCTCTATCTCGGCAACGACGGCGTCCGTCTGGGGGTGCAGCGTGCTCTTGTTGCGCACGGTCTCGCACTGCCAGGCAAAGGCCTGCGTGTCCTGTTCCAGCACACGGTTGTCGATCTCGTTTACCTCGACAGGGCTTCCGTCGTGGTTTGTGGGCGAAAGCAGGCTGCGGCCCCGCAGGTACAGGTTCGCGCCGGCCAGCCGCCCGTCCCAGCGCGTCAGCTCCTCGCTGTTTCCCCAGCCCATCTCTACCCGCAGCTTGTACGCACGGGCAGGCTTCGAGCGAAGCTGTTCGCCGCACAAAACCGCCAGCGGTCTGCAGTTTTTATAGATCACCAGCTTGTCGGCCCAGTATTCGCCCTTTACGGCGCAGCGCAGCTTTCTCTTTGCGCCGCGCACCGTCTCGCCCAAGCCCTGGCCGTTGACGGTAAAATCGCATTCGATCCGGTCGCCCGTCACCGCGTAGGCACGGCCCGAAAGCAGCGCCTCCCAAATGGCCTCCCGGCTTTTCTCCTTTGCCAAAACAGCCGTCAGGCCGTCGCCGTAGGAGCCGGGGAACCCGGCGTGGTGGTCGGTGGAGCCCAAAAAGCAGAACCGGCTGCCCCGCCGCAATCCGGCGTATACCGTGTTGCGGGAATCCCGCGGGCCCATGTCGTGATAATACGGATAGGGAGCCGTTTCGCTCATGGCGCAGCCGTGCTTGGAGCATACCTCCACGCAGGGCGAGATGTTCTGGTCGTACAGTTCCCAATTGATGCCCCGGTATCCCGGCGTATAGCCGATGTGGTGCGGCACCGCGATGGCGCGCACGCCGCAATCCGCCCCCAGCCGCGCGGGGCTGTCCCGATAAATGAGCGGGAATGTGTCATCCGGCGAGATGATGTGGTGGTCTCCGTAAAGCGAGGAATGCATCTCATAGCTTTGGAAGGTCACCAGTTCGCCGTCATTCTGCCGCGCCATCTCGGCCCGGATCTCGTCCCAGTGCTCCAGAAGCTTTTTAAAGCCCTCTCGGTGAAAATCCACGATAAATTCCGTCTCCGGCGTACGCGCATAGATGTCCGGCCACATGGCGTGTCCTGTAATGCAGCAGAAATCCAGATGGCTGCGGGCGATCTTCAGCGCATTCTGCAGGCTTCCGAAACCATAGGTGATGCCGCAGTGGTTATGTAAATCTCCCCATAACAGCATGAGCGGCTCCTTTCTCAGCGGATCATGTATTGTTCCAGATGGCGCTTCGCCAGCACGATGTGCTTCCAGCGGTTCTCCGGCTCGGCCCACACGTCGCCGTGGGGCTCGATGATGATATAGCCGTCATAGCCCACATTCCACAGCATACCCAGCATCACGTTCCACTTCAGCTGGCCCATGCCTACGATGGGTTCGATCTCCCAGCCGTCGTCGCCATAGCGGAAAATGTCCTTGGCATGGAAGTGCGCGATGCGGTTGGCGTAACGCTTCATGATCTCATAGGGGTCGTCCTTCATGTTGCGCATAATACCCACCGGGTCCAGCTTGATGTTGAACTCAGGCACTTCCTTCAGCAGCTTGTCCAAAATCTCGCGGGAATGGACGAAGTTTCCGCCGTGGCCCAGGTAGCAGGCCAGCTTGATGCCCTTTTTGTCCGCGATGTCCTTATAGTAAAGATATTCTTTTTTGAACTCGGCGATATTCTTGTCCGGGTCCTCCGGGTCGTACTCGCCGGTGTTGAAAAACGCCATCCTGCAGCCGATGGCCTCCGCCATGTCCAGAAATTCCAGCATGGTCCTGCGCACTGCCGCGCGCTCGTCCGGGTCCGGGCTGATGGTGTTCAGCCACCAGAGGCCGCAGGCAGCGGGCTCCACGGGTGTATTTTCAAACGCAGGCTTGATTTTGTCCAGCGTGAAGTCCACGCCGCACTTTGAGTTGAACAGCAGTTCCACGCCGTCGATGCCCTGCTGCTGGGCCAGGTCCACCCAGCGGCGCAGGTCGGCTGCGTCCTTGCAGTCCTTCATCTCTACGATAAAACCGAGTTTTTTCATGTTCTATTCCTCCTTCAGATGCCCAGCACGCGCTCGATGCGGCCCGATTCAAAGGAGCGCCGGGCGGCCTCTACCACCTGGAGCGGCACAAATGCGTCGCGCGCTGTTTTGCTGTTGTTCGTGCCGTTCAGCAGATCGTCCACAAATGTCTTGTGATGAATGTACCCAAAGAACTGCGGGTCGACGGGGGCGGCCTGCCAGTGGATATCCTTGCGGGGATGGCCGTCCAGATTCCAGCCATAATATACGATATCGCTGCGGTGGGGATTGTACAGATAGATAACACCCTTCGCACCGTAGATTTCCATTTCAAAGCGGTTGGTCTGCGCCACCTGCGTCCAGAAAACCTCGTGGAACACCGTTGCGCCGCTGGCCAGCCTGTAGTTGAGGATGGCGGTATTTTCCACACCGTTCAGGTTGGCACGCTCGCCGAATTCCTCTCTGCGCTTTTCGTCCCGCGGGGACAGGTGCAGCGCGAACACCTCTTCAATGGAGGACCCCGCCACTGTGTGGATCAGGTCCATCCCGTGGCAGCCGATGTCCATCATACAGCCGCCGTAGCCGGGCGCGGAATCGAACGGATTTTTGGTGGCGTTGCGCATGCGGATGTGGCGGATCTCACCGATCTTCCCCTCTTCCACGATCCTGCGCGCCGCGATGGAGCCGTCCATATAGCTGTGCATGAAGGACGGCGTGAGTTTGACGCCCGCCTCGTCCACAGCGCGGATGATCTTGCGGCCTTCCTCAATGTTATAGGCAAAGGGCTTTTGCGAAAAGATATGCTTGCCCGCGGCGGCCGCCTCGATGCAGAGCGTCGCGTGCATCTCGATCTTTGTGAAGATGCACACCGCGTCGATGCTGCTGTCGTTCAGGATGTCGTGATAATCCAGCGTATATTTTTCAAAGCCGAAGTCGTCCTTTGCTTTCTGCGCGCGCTCCTCGATCAGATCGCAGGCCCACACGAGCTGCGCGCCCTCCACGCGCCGCAGCGCGGGCAGATAGTATTCGTTGGCGATGCTTCCGCCGTTGAACACCTCGGTCATCATGGCCGCGCCCAGCTTGATGCCCAGGGAAAAATGGCGCTCATAGCGGGGCCTCCCTGCCCGT
>ERZ857503.1793-NODE-1793-length-11219-cov-3.257345_pt1 | contig 11219 bp, 7 predicted proteins | sample MGYA00519766_ERZ857503 | MGnify/ENA primary metagenome ERZ857503 (study PRJEB31778, sample SAMEA3449345) | human gut metagenome | biome: human gut; feature: human-associated habitat; material: faeces | place: United Kingdom | collected 2010/2012 ...
CCTGAGCCATGCCCACATGGGCTTCATATATCAATAGGCTGCCGATTTTCGAGGCGTCGAACGCGTCGCCCCGCCAGTCGAACGGCTCGGCGGGGGCCCAGAACTGCGCCGTGTAGTCTTTGGTCGTCTCGTCCTGCACCACGCGTGTGGCGTAGGCCGGAATGCGGTCCAGCCAGCCGTTGTCGCCGTGGACGTGGAGTTTGTAGAGCGAACCGTGGACCAGCCGGTCGCGGTACATCGCCGTGGGGAAAAAGGCGCTCCAGACCCCTGCGGAGTCCCGGTGCATGCGGATTTCGGTGCGCTGCCAGTTGTTGAAATCGCCGAAGACGTAGACGTCGTGCGCCCCCGGCAGCCACTCGCGCAGCCACCAGCCGTCGAGCGCCTCGTCGCGCTGCCAGCCGAAATAGCGGTAGCCGTTGGCGTAGTCCACGATCGACCCCGACGAACCGGCGATCCGCTCCATCTGCCGCTCGTACTGTGCGTGACGGCGGTTGATATGTTCTTCGACGGGCTGCAGCCATGCGTCGCGTTCGACGACGGGCAGCCTTCGGGTCGGTTTTTCCATGGCTGAAATTTCTGATTATTGACAAATATAGGAAAAAATCGGAAGAGTTCAAAACCGAATCGCCGTGCGGTGCGGCAAAACTTTCCGACTGATAAAAGTATCGTTGAAAACCGAATATACTGAAAATTTTTTTATCTTTGTCAGCGAACTGGAATGAATCCTTATTACTAACACTTTACTAATACTCTAAAAATCTTATGAAAGGACAACCCAAAGGATTGATCGCGGCGGCCCTCGCCAACATGGGCGAACGCTTCGGTTTCTATATCATGATGGCTATCCTGACCCTGTTCATCTCGGCCAAGTTCGGTCTGGACGAGGCGACGGCAGGGTATATTTATTCGGGCTTCTACGCTTCGATCTACCTGCTGGCGCTGGTCGGCGGTATCATTGCCGACAAGACCAAGAACTACAAGGCCACGATCATGTGGGGTCTGATCGTGATGAGCGTGGGGTACCTGCTCATCGCCATCCCGACGCCGACGCCCGTGCCGAATCTGGGGCTCTACCTGACGCTCACCTGTCTGGGACTGCTGGTGATCGCCTTCGGTAACGGTCTTTTCAAGGGCAACCTTCAGGCGCTCGTGGGGCAGATGTACGACAACGCCGAGTTCGGCCCCAAGCGTGAATCGGGTTTCCAGATTTTCTACATGTTCATCAACATCGGCGGTTTCTTCGCCCCGTTCGTCGCCATCGGCGTGCGTAACTGGTGGCTGAAGGTCAACAATTTCGACTACAACGCCAAACTCCCCGCGCTGTGCCACGAATATCTGGCCAAAGGCGAGGACATGGTGGGCGAAGGGCTTGCCAACCTCAACTCCTACGCTTCGGCTGCGCACCTCGACGGCACGCCCGTGAGCGACCTCGGGGCTTTCTGCAACACCTACCTCGACGTCTTCAACCGCGGTTTCCACTACGCCTTCATCGCGGCCATCGTGATGATGCTCATCTCGCTGGCGATCTACATGGCCAACCGCAAGCAGTTCCCCGATCCTTCGAAGAAGGCCGCCCCGGGCGCCAAAGCTTCGGCCGAGGAGATCAAGATGTCCGCACAGGAGATTCGCCAGCGCATCTACGCCCTGTTCGCCGTCTTCGGCGTGGTGATCTTCTTCTGGGTGTCGTTCCACCAGAACGGTTATTCGCTGACCTATTTCGCCCGTGACTATGTGAACCTCGACGTCATCAACATCGATCTGGGCTTCACGACCATCAAGGGCGCGGAGATATTCCAGAGCGTCAATCCCTTCTTCGTCGTCTTCCTCACGCCGATCATCATGTGGTTCTTCGGCTGGCTGCGCAAGCGCAACATCGAGGTCTCGACCCCGATGAAGATCGCCATCGGCATGGGCATCGCGGCGGCGGCCTATGTCTTCCTGATGCTCTTCTCGCTGGCCCTGCCGACGAAGACCGAATTGGCCGGCATGCGCGCCGACGAGGTGCAATCGCTGCTGGTTACCCCGTGGGTGATGGTGGGGCTCTACTTCATCCTCACCGTCGCCGAGCTCTTCATCTCGCCGCTGGGCCTCGCCTTCGTGTCGAAAGTGGCGCCTCCCCACATGCAGGGTCTGATGCAGGGCTTCTGGCTGGCAGCCACGGCCGTGGGCAACGCCCTGCTGTTCGTCGGCGGATGGCTCTACCTCCACACCCCGATGTGGGCTACATGGGCCGTGTTCGTCGCCGCCTGCGGCCTGTCGATGCTCGTCATGCTCTCGATGGTACGCTGGCTCGAACGGGTCACCAAATAATCCGGACGATTTTCCATACGGCCGCTGCGGTTTCCGCGGCGGCCTTTTTTGTTCACTTGCCGCTCCGAAATTTGATTTTCAGCGGGATTAGTGCTATATTTGTCAAATAAACGAATTTCCTCATGTCCCGTCCCGCCTGTTCCCGCCTGTTGGTCCTCCTTATCCTCGCCTTTTTCGCATGTGTCCCGACGGTGCATGCCGAGCCGGGACGCGGAGATTCCGTGGCGGACAGCCTGCTGAAAGTCTACTGCCGGCAAATCAAGGCGCAGTTGAACACCCCCGAGGGGCTGCTGATGTGCGACACCCTTTTCGAGCGCGCCGCGGCGAGCGGATGGCTGCACATGCAGGCCGTCGCCCTCAGCCTCAAGATGGACCACTACTATTTCCGGAACGACCGCGAGGGTATTCTCGAGGGGGTGAAGCGCGTGAAAGAGTTCTGCCTCGAGCACGGCAAGCAGGACGAGCTGGCCTATTTCTATTATTTTGCTTGGGGCAACCGGCTGGTGACCTACTACACCAAGCAGAACCAGTTCAACGTGGCGGTGTACGAGACCCGCCGGATGCTCGCCGAAGCCGAGGCTGACAATTACCAGTTGGGCGTGGCCACCTGTTACCGCCTGCTGGCCAACCTCTACCTCGTGCAAAACACGTTCGACCGGGCCTATGAGAATTTCCGGCGCCAGATCGACGTGCTGGAGAGCAACGGGATCGAGGACATCAACCTGCCGACGCAGTACGCCTCGATGGCCCAGTGCGCCCTCGAGCTCGACATGCCCGATTCGGCCCTGCTGGCCCTGCGCAAAGGGCGGGCCCTGCATTCGAAATATCCCTACCAGCAGTTCACGCTGGACAAGGCCACGACCCTCTATTACCTCCACCGGAAGAATTACGACATGGCCCGGAAGTATATCGATTCCGCCGAGATGCGCTTCCGCGACAACCCCTCGATGATAGCCTATCTTCCGGGGCTGCGCTACCTGAGAACCGAGTATTACCGCACTACCGGGCAGTACGGCAGGGCGCTGGAGGTGGTGCGGGAGGCGCTCGCCGACTCGGTGCAGCGCGCCGAGGGCTATGTCCACCATTCGCTGCTGCGCGAGCAGGGCAACATCTATTGGCTGATGGGCGACATGCGCCGCGCTGCGGAGAATTACCGCGAATATATCCAGAAGTCCGATTCGGTGCGCAGTGCGGAGATCCGCAGCGCCACGGATGACTTTTCGGGCATCCTCGAGATCGCCCGCCTGCAGACCGAGACCCGGGAACTGCAGTTGGCCCTGCAGCAGAAACGGCTGCGCAACACCTACCTGATCATCGCGCTGCTGGGCGGCGTACTGGCCCTCGGCGGACTGGGATTTGCGCGCCAGATGCGGCTCAACCGCCGCCTGAAAGCCTCCGAGGAGGTCGTGAAGGCGCAGAACCGCGACCTGATGGCCGTGGGGGAGGAGCTCCGCACGGCCAAGGAGCGCGCCGAGCAGGCGAGCCAGATGAAGAGCAACTTCATCCAGAGCATGTCGCACGAGGTGCGCACGCCGCTCAATTCGATCATGGGCTTCTCGCAGGTCTTGGTTTCGAAATTCCGCGACGACCCGACGGTCGAGGAGTATGTCTCGATCATCGAGGCCAGCAGTCTCAGCCTGCTGCGGATGGTCGACGACGTGCTCGACATCGCCTACCTCGACCAGACCGAGGTGCTGCCCCGCACGGACTACTGTTCGATCAACGACCGCTGCCACGAGTGCGTGGCCAAGGCGCTCTCGCAGCTCAAGGCCGGCGTTACGATGATCTTCGAGCCTTCGGCCGAGGACCCCGTGCTGCATACCAACTCCAAGCGAATCGTGCAGGTGCTCCAGCATTTGCTGCACAATGCCGCGAAATTCACCGTCAGGGGTGAGATCATCCTGACCTATACATGCCGGATTCCCGAGCGGACGATGCTCTTCACCGTTTCCGACACCGGCCCGGGCATTCCCGCGGAGGAGCAGGAGGCGGTTTTCGAACGTTTCGTCAAACTCGACACCTTTGCTCAGGGCACGGGCCTCGGACTGCCCGTCTGCCGGCTCATCGCCGCCAAGATGGGCGGAAGTCTGCGGATCGATCCGGCTTACACCGAAGGATGCCGGATGATCTTCGAAGTTCCCTTCGATCTGCCCGAAGAAGCCTGATTTTCCGTATGGGATCTTGCATGGAATAGTCCGGGACTGCTCCTTTTTTGTCGTATTCGTTAAAAAACCATCAAAAACAAAAAACTTTTATTGTTTCATAAGTTTTCTTGCCTATATTTGCATCCGTATCAATCGGATCAGACCATGGACCAGAAAGAACGTATTATTGAACAGGCTATGCAGATGTTCGTCACCCAAGGCATCAAATCGGTGCGCATGGACGACATCGCGCAGCAGTTGGGCGTCTCGAAGCGGACGCTTTACGAGTTGTTCGGCGACAAGGAGGGGCTGCTCTATCTGGCGATGGACCGCTATTTCGAAAAGACGCGCCTCGAGCGTTCGGCTTCGTGTGCCGATGCCCGCAACGTGCTCGAAGCGATGTTCATGGTGCTGGGAGGCGTCATGGACAACGCCGAGGTCATCCAGCGCCTGATGAACAACCTGCGCAAGTTCTATCCGGCCGTCTACCAGAAGATGGCGAGCGAAGGAGCCGCCAAGAGCCGCCGCGATTTGAAGGAGATGCTCGAACTGGGGATCGCCGACGGACTGTTCGTCGAGACGTTCAACCTCGAACTGGCCATCTCGCTGCTTTACTACACGGCCTCGGCCATCACCGTGCGCAAGGATCTGATGCTGCCCGAGGGGATGCCCGAGCGCGAGGCTTTCGTGCAGATCGTCAGCAATTTCTTCCGCGGCATCTCCACGGCCAAGGGGCTTCAGTTGGTCGACGATTATGTGAAGCGCTACGAACCGGCCAAGACCGAAAACAAACGGCGGTAGGCGGCGACGGGAACCGTCCGTAAAATAGATACCCGTGCAGATCGTCTGCATAATTGACAATGACAATATAATTTTCCGAATAATGATGAAACGACTTTTTCTGATCTTCGGCTTTTGGGCCGCCGGCATCGCAGGCGCTTCGGCGCAGATGCGGCTGACGCTTCCCGAGGCCCTCGATCTCGCCCTGAGCGAGAACCCGACCGTCAAGGTCGCCGAAATGGAGGTGCAGCGTTACGACTATGTGAAGCGCCAGACGTGGGGTAACCTGCTGCCGCAGCTCTCGGCGTCGGGCAGCTACACGCGTTCGATCGTGAAATCCGAGATGCGCGGCGGCCTTTCGTTCGGTGCCGACAACACCTTTGCCGTGCAGGGCGACCTGTCGCTGCCGCTGTTCGCGCCGTCGGTCTACCGCACGCTGAAGATGAACGAAGCGCAGATGGCCACGGCTGTCGAGGCTGCACGCGCCTCGCGCATCGACCTGACGGCCGAGGTGAAGAAGGCTTTCTACAACATCCTGCTGGCCGAGCAGTCGCTTGCGGTGCTCCGCGAATCGGAGGCCACGGTGCAGCGCACGGTGGACGACACGAAGGTGCAGTACGACAACGGCCTGATGTCGGAGTACGACCTGCTGACGGCTCAGGTGCAGTTGAGCAACCTGAAGCCCACGATCCTCCAGACCGAGAATTCGATCAAGCTGGCCAAGCTGATGTTGAAGATGTACCTTTCGATTCCCGAGGACGTGGAGATCGACGTGGTCGGCGAACTGGACGCCCTGCGCGATGACGTGCTGGCGGGTACCGACGGCCTGACGACCGACGTGTCGGAGAACACCGACCTGCGTTCGCTCGAATTGCAGGAGGAGGTGCTGCGGCGTTCGCTCAAGGCGGCCAACGCCGGGCGCATGCCGACGCTCGCGGCCTTCGGAACGGTCTCCTACACGGGTAACGACATGGAGCCCTTCAATTTCGGCGGAGCCACCACGACGGACGATTCCAAATATTTCTGGACCCATCCGATCTCGGTCGGCCTGCAACTGTCGGTGCCGATCTTCTCGGGCCTGACGAAGATGAACAAGTCGCGCGAACTGAAGAACCAGCTCTCGCAGCTCTCGCTGCAGCGCGACTATGCCCGCCAGCAGATCGACGTGCAGGTGCGCTCGGCGCTGAACGATCTGCTGACAGCCCGCGAGACGATGTACGCTCAGGAACTCACGGTCGAGCAGGCCCGCAAGGCGTATAAGATTTCCGACACCCGTTACCGCGCGGGTGCGGGCACGATCCTCGAACTGAACAGCGCCCAGTTGTCGCAGACGCAGGCCCAGCTCAACTTCTCGCAGGCGATCTACGACTACCTTTCGGCCAAGGCCGAGTACGACCGCATCGTGGGACGCGAAAAATAGAAAGAAATGAAAAACAAGATAAAACCTATGAAAAGAATCGTAATTTTAGGATTTGCAGTCGCTTTGCTGGCCGGTTGCACCGGTAAGAAAACCGCTGCCGTCACCGAAGAGAAGGGCGTGCTGACCAAAACCGCCCGGGCCACGGCGGCCACGGTGCGTCTCACCGAAGAGTTCACCTCCGAGATCGAACCCTATAAGGAGAACGACATCACTCCGGCGGCTTCGGGCGTGCACATCGACAAAATCTATGTCGAGGTGGGCGATCCGGTGCGCGAGGGCCAGTTGATCGTCACGCTCGACCCCACGCAGTACACCCAGCAGTTGGTGCAGTTGAAGACCGTCGAGGACGACTACAACCGCCTGCTGCCCGTCTACGAAGCCGGCGGTATCTCGGCCCAGCAGATCGAGCAGGCCAAGGCCCAACTGGACGTCCAGCGCGAGGTGGTGGCCAACCTGAAGAAGAACATCGAGGTGCGTTCGCCGATTTCGGGCGTCGTGACGGCCCGCAACTACGAGTCGGGCGACCTGTTCGCCCAGCAGCCGATCCTGCACATCATGCAGATCGATCCGCTGAAGGTCATCGCCAACATCTCGGAGCAGTATTTCTCCAATGTGAAGGTGGGTATGCCGGTGAAACTGACCGTCGACATCTTCCCCGACGAGGAGTTCACCGGCACGGTGTCGCTGATCTACCCGGCACTGGACCCCACGACCCGCACCTTCAAGGTCGAGGTCAAGGTTCCCAACGCCAAGCGCACGCTGCGTCCGGGCATGTACGCCCGCACGACGTTCGACATGGGCAGCAAGGAGGGCGTGATGGTTCCCGACGTCGCCGTGCAGAAGCAGGTGGGCTCGGCCGAGCGCTACCTCTACGTCATCGAGGGCGACTCGGTCGCCGAGCGCCGTTCGATCAAGGTGGGCCGTCAGGTCGGCGACCGCGTGGACATCCTGTCGGGTGTCGAGCCGGGCGAGCAGGTGGCCGTTACGGCGCTGTCGAAGCTCTTCGACGGAGCTGCCGTGGATGTTAAAAAAGACTAAAACAACCCCTTTCCAATGAAAATTTACGAAAGCGCGGTCCGCAAACCGATTTCGACGATCCTGCTGTTCGTCGGCGTGATGGTCATGGGACTCTTCTCGCTGATGAATCTGGCCGTGGACCAGTATCCCGAGATCGAGATACCCCAGATTTCGGTCATCACGATGTACCCGGGCGCCAACGCCGCCGACATCGAGACCAACATCACCCGTGTGCTGGAGGACAACCTCAACACGGTGAGCAACCTCAAGAAGCTGACTTCCAAGTCGCAGGATAATGTCTCGATGATTACCGTCGAGTTCGAATACGGCTCCGACCTCAACGAGGGGGCCAACGAGATCCGCGACGTGGTGTCGCGCGTGCAGTCGATGCTGCCGGACGACATCGACTACCCGACGATCTTCAAGTTCTCGACCTCGATGATCCCCGTGATGATGATCGCCGTCACGGCCGAGGAGAGCTATCCGGCCCTGAACAAGATTCTCGACGACAAGCTGGTCAACGTGCTCAACCGCGTCGACGGCGTGGGCGCCGTGTCGGTGGTCGGAGCTCCCGAGCGCGAGGTGCAGGTCAACGTCGACCCCGCCAAGCTCGAGGCTTACAACCTCACGGTCGAGCAACTGGGCCAGATCATCGCCTCGGAGAACGTCAACATCCCCAGCGGCACGATCGACATCGGCAACAACACCTTCAACATCAAGGCCGACGGCGAGTTCAAACTCTCGGACGAGCTGCGCAAGGTCGTGGTGTCGAACGCCGGGGGCCGCACGGTGAAACTCTCCGACGTGGCCGAAATCCGCGATACGCTCGAAAAGGCTACGATGGACGAGCGTGTCAACGGCCAGCGCGGTGTGCGCGTGATGTTCCAGAAGCAGTCGGGCGCCAACACCGTGAACATCGTCCACGAAATCCAGTCGCGTCTGCCGGAGATTCAGAAGACCCTTCCGAAAGACGTCAAGATGGAGCTGATCTTCGAGGGTTCGCAGGAGATTACCGACGCCATCGGGTCGCTCTCGGAGACCATCCTCTACGCTTTCATCTTCGTGGTGCTGGTGGTGATGATCTTCCTCGGGCGATGGCGTGCGACGCTCATCATCTGTATGACCATCCCCGTGTCGCTGATCTGTTCGTTCATCTACCTCTTCGCTACGGGCTCCACGCTCAACATCATCTCGCTCTCGTCGCTCTCCATCGCCATCGGTATGGTCGTCGACGACGCCATCGTGGTGCTGGAAAATATCACGACCCACATCGAGCGGGGTTCGAATCCCAAGGAGGCGGCCATCTACGCTACCAATGAGGTGTGGCTGTCGGTTATCGCCACGACGCTGGTGGTCGTCGCGGTGTTCCTGCCGCTGACGATGGTGCCGGGCATGGCGGGCATCCTGTTCCGCGAGCTGGGCTGGATCGTGACCATCGTGGTCTGCGTCTCGACGGCGGCGGCCATTTCGCTGACCCCGATGATGTCGGCCTACCTGCTGAAACTCGACGGCGGCGAACACGACTACAAGGGTCTCGGCGTGATCTACAAACCCATCGACCGGGCTCTCGCATGGCTCGACGCGGCCTATGCCCGTTCGCTCAACTGGGTGGTGCGCCACCGCCGGATCACCTTCTTCTCGATGATGTCGATCTTCGTGGTGTCGCTGGGACTGCTGACGCGCGTCCCGACCGAGTTCTTCCCGCCTTCGGACAACAGCCGTATCTCGGCCATGATCGAGCTGGAGCAGAACATCGGCGTCGACTATACGGCGCGCATCGCCCGGCAGATCGACAGCATCATGTATGCGAAATATCCCGAGATCGTGCTCGTATCGGCCTCGGCCGGCGCCAATTCGTCGGACAACGCCTTTGCGGCGATGCAGACCACCGGTTCGCACATCATCAACTACAACATGCGCCTGACCGACGTGGAGGAGCGCGACCGCTCGATCTACGTCGTCTCCGACCTGCTGCGCGAGGACCTCGACAACATCCCCGAGATTCGCCAGTACACCGTGACTCCCGGCGGCATGTCGGGCAGCATGAGCGGTTCGGCGACGGTCAACGTCAAGGTCTTCGGCTATGACATGGACGTGACGAACGCCATCGCCAACGACCTCAAGGAGAAGATGCGCCATCTGGAGGGTGTGCGCGACGTGAAACTCTCGCGCGACGACCTGCGTCCCGAGTACAACGTCGTCTTCGACCGCGACCGCCTGTCCTATTACGGCATCAGCAGTGCCACGGCGTCGCAGGCCGTGCGCAACCGCATCGACGGCCTCGTGGCCTCGAAATACCGCGAGGACGGCGACGAGTACGACATCATCGTGCGTTATGCCGAGCCGTTCCGCAACCGCATCGAGGATGTGGAGAATATCACGCTCTACAATGCGCAGGGCCGCCCCGTGAAGCTCAAGGAGGTGGGAACCGTCGAGGAGGAGTACGCCGCGCCGATGATCGAGCGCGAGAACCGCCAGCGTGTCATTTCGGTACAGTCGACCCTCGGCGCCGGCGTGGCGCTGGGCGACGTGGTGGCCGAGGTCGACAAGCTGATCGCTGAATATCCCACGCCCGACGGCGTGGACCTCGAGGTCGGCGGTACGGTCGAGGATCAGGGCGACGCTTTCGGCGACTTGGGGACACTGCTCATCCTGATCGTCATTCTGGTGTATATCGTGATGGCCACGCAGTTCGAGTCGCTCAAGTTCCCGTTCATCATCATGTTCACCATTCCGTTCGCCTTCACGGGCGTGTTCCTCGCGCTGTGGATGACCTCCACGCCGCTGTCGCTCATCGCCCTGATCGGAGCCATCATGCTGGTGGGTATCGTGACGAAGAACGGTATCGTGATGGTGGACTACATGAACCTCTTGGTCGAGCGCGGCTCGGGCGTCTTCGACGCGGTGATCGCCGGCGGCAAGAGCCGTCTGCGTCCGGTGCTGATGACCTCGTTCACGACCATTCTGGGTATGCTTCCGCTGGCTATCGGCACGGGAGCCGGTTCGGAGACTTGGCAGCCGATGGGTATCGCCGTGATCGGCGGTCTGACGTTCTCGACGATCCTCACGCTGTTCATCGTACCGGTGCTCTACTCGATCCTCGTGAACCGTTCGCAGCGCAAGGAGAAGGAGAAACTGGCCCAGCTCTCGGCCCAGCATCAGGCAAGTACACATTAATAAGGAAAAACAACAATGAAAGCAGTATTTTTGTCATATAATCAGGCACTGACCGACCGGGTGAACGCCATCCTCGACGAGCAGGGCATCCGCGGCTTCACCAAATGGGCGCTGACCGAAGGCCGCGGCTCTATCGACGGCGAACCCCACTACGGCACCCACGCATGGCCCTCGATGAACGCTTCGATTCTGGCCATCGTCGACGACGAGAAGGTCGCCCCGCTGATGGACGCTTTCCGCGCATTGGACGCCGCGACCAAGATGCAGGGGTCGAGGGCGTTTGTCTGGAACATCGAGAGCGGATTCTGATTCTCACGGGCATCTTTCGCCCTGCCTTGTTCGCCACGAATGGAACATACGTCAGTATGCCC
>ERZ857503.1800-NODE-1800-length-11187-cov-3.734369_pt1 | contig 11187 bp, 8 predicted proteins | sample MGYA00519766_ERZ857503 | MGnify/ENA primary metagenome ERZ857503 (study PRJEB31778, sample SAMEA3449345) | human gut metagenome | biome: human gut; feature: human-associated habitat; material: faeces | place: United Kingdom | collected 2010/2012 ...
GTCGCTGATGGTGCTCATCTTCAACGGCGAGACGGCCGGCGGTTTTCATTTGGCGCGCCGCTCGTCGATCAAGGACGGCCTTTTCGACTGCATCCTGCTCGAGAAGAAGAACTTTTTCCGCTCGACGCTGGCCATGTGCCGTTACTTGGCGGGCGGGCAGCCGAAGATCGTCCGCCACCTGCAGGCGCAAACGATCGACATCCGCTCGACGGTCAACGAACCGACGGATGTCGACGGACAGAAGGGCGCCGAATTCCCGCTGCACATCGAGTGCATCGCCGGGGGCCTGCGCATCATGTGCGAAAAACAGCAATAGGGAACTGCTGCGGGCAGAGGGTTCGGAGAGGGCTTTGTGAAATATTTTCCGACTCTTTTTGGGGGCGGTATTGCGATTTTGGACCGTTTTTGTTACTTTTGTCGGAAAAACTACGACGATATGGCGGATAATGGCAAGGCGACGCGCGGCAGCGGACGCGAAAACCTGCGAAAAGTTTCCATCTCCCGGCTCAAAAAGGAGATGAGCGATGTTTTTTACCTTTCGGACGATCTGGTCATTTCCGCGCTCACGGCCGACAAGAACACCACGGCCGACTATCCGACTTCGATCGACGGTTTTACGGCCATCATCATGATGGCCGGCGAAGCTACGGTGTCGATCGACATGCAGAATTACAACATCAAGCCCAACACCATCGTCTTTTTCAACCCCGATTCGATCATCCGCACGGTCAAATGCTCGTCCAATGCCGCCGCCTACCTGCTGGCATTTTCGAAGTCGTTCGTCAACGAGATTCAGATCGACCTCTCGACCTCGCTGCCGGTCTACATGCGTTTCGGCAAGGCCCCGGTGCTGGAGGTGACACCGCAGGACGTGGATGAAATCCGCCAGTTGTTCCAGCTTATCAAGACCATGCTGCGCAGCGATAAGGAGCGCTACCGCCACGAGATCATCCGCACGCTTTTCACCACGGCGTTCTACATCATCACCGAGATCAACCAGCGCGAGCAGCCCGGCGAGATCAAACAGGGGCGCTGCGAGGTGCTGTTCGACGAGTTCATGTCGCTTCTCCAACAGTACAACAAACGTGAGCGTAATGTGAGCTTCTATGCCAAGCAGCTCAATATCACGCCCAAATACCTCTCGTCCGTGGTGAAGGAGGTGAGCGGCAAGACCGCCGCGCGCTGGATCGACGAATCGGTGATTCTCGAAGCCAAGGCCCTGCTCAAATACTCGGGCATGAGCATTCAGGAGATCGCCTATCACCTGAATTTCTCGACCCAGTCCTTTTTCGGCAAGTATTTCAAACAGCATACGGGCACCTCGCCCTCGCGCTACAAACGGAAGGGATAACACCCCATGAAACGACTGTTCCTGCTCTGCTGCTGCCTTGCGGCGGCCGTGCCCCTTTCGGCCCGTAACGAATCCCTCGAACGGGCTGTCCGCGCCGTGACCGACTCGGTGCGGGCGACGGTGGGCGTCGCGGTCGTATTCGGTGACGGCGATACGCTCGTGGTGAACAACGCCCGCCGCTATCCCACGATGAGCGTCTATAAGTTCCATCAGGCGCTGGCTCTGCTCGACGACCTCGACCGCCGCGGCCTTCCCCTCACGACGCGCATTCCGGTCCGCCGCTCCGATCTGCTTCCCGATACATGGTCGCCGCTGCGCGAAGCCTGCCCCGAAGGCGGCGAGTTCACGGCGGCGGAACTGCTGGCGTACAGCGTCGCGCAGAGCGACAACAACGTCTGCGACGTGCTGTTCCGGTTTCTGGGCGGCCCGGAGGCCGTGAACCGCTATATAGCCGGACTGGGCATCGGTGAAACCGTGATCGTCGCCGACGAGGAGACGATGCACCGCCATACGGACAATCAGTATCTCAACTGGACCACGCCGCTGGCCGCCGTGCGGCTGCTCGAACTTTTCCGCCGCGGGGAGCTCCTCTCCGCCGCATCCGGGGATTTTCTGCTGAAGACGATGTTCGCCACCGCGACCGGCCCCGACAAACTCCGGGGCCTGCTGCCTCCCGGCGTCGCCGTGGCGCACAAGACCGGCAGCGCTTTCCGCGATGCGCAGGGCGTGATGGTCGCCGACAACGACATCGGCATTGTGCGCCTGCCCGACGGATGCAGCTATTCGATCGCGGTCTTCATCAAGGATTCCCGCGAGGACGACCGGACCAACGCCGCCGTCATCGCCCGCATTTCGCGGCTCGTCTACGATTACGCCACCCGGCGATAACGAAAAGCCCCTCCGAAGAGGGGCTTTTTCATACGCTATTTCAGTGCTTCGACCACCTGTCGGATCATCGCCGGGATGGCGTGCTCCTCCTGCGCGGTGTAGAAGTTTCCGTCGATCTCGAACGGTGCGTCCGTCGCCACGGGGCCCGTCACGGCGGCTTTGGCCAGCGGATGCACCGCGACCCGCCGTCCGGCGGCGACGCCTGCGAATCCGAACATCATTCCCGCGGCGCAGTGGCCGATCATCAGCTTGCCTTTCTCCCCGAAGGTTTTCAGCACCTCCATCAGGTCCTTGTTCCAAGGCTCGCCGGCATGCTGTGCAAAGACCGGCACGGCGTCGCCGCAGGCGAATACGAGGGCGTCGTACTCATCCTCGTGCCCTTTGAGGTTGGCGATTACGTCGTCGGCCGTCAGGCCGAGACCCGAATTGGTGCGGATCTCGCGGCTGTCGGCCACGGCGAACACGGTGCAGGGAATCTTGTTTTCGAAAAACGTTTCCAGATACTGGAACAGGCCCATCCCGTTCACGGGATTCACGGCCACGACGGCTACTTTCTTTGCCATGATTGCGATTTGTTTAGTGGAACAATGGTTATTTTCAGTAAGTTTGTTACCTTTGCGTACAAATATAGGGCAAACCGCCCGCAAAAACAAGAACGCACCTAAAGATGAGTTGGTTACGCCGAAGTAACCATTGCTGAATACCAAACGGATGGAAATGGAAAAAAGTTTGCAGAATTTTACGCCCACGGGCAGTTGCCCGATCCGGGACATCCTGAACCGGCTGGGGGACAAATGGTCGATGCTGGTGCTGCTGACGCTCGATGCCAACGGCGTGATGCGTTTCAGCGAGATTCACCGCACGCTGGGCGACATTTCGCACCGCATGCTGACCGTCACGCTGCGGATGCTCGAAACCGACGGAATGATCCGCCGCGAGGTCTATGCCGAGGTGCCTCCGCGCGTGGAATACAGCCTTACGGAGCGTGGCAGGAGCCTGCTGCCGCATATTTTCGGACTGGTGGAGTGGGCCGAGACGAACAAGGAGGCTATTCTCGCCGCCCGCCGGAAATCCTGAGCGACATTCGCCGCGCGTCGACGCCGTCGGAGTAGTAGCCCCGCAACAGCCGGTCGTCCCGAAATCTGTTGCGGGCGTAAAGCCCTATGGCCGGGGCGTTATCGGTGCGCACTTCAAGCGTTACTTCATCCAGCCCGAGCTGTCGGGCCAATGCAATTGCCGCATTCACCAGCGCCTGCCCGGCTCCGCATCCGCGGGCCGCGGGGTCTACCGCCACGGAGTAGATGCGCAGATTGCGGGCCGTGCGCCGCGTCAGCAGCGTGATGTAGCCCACGACTTCCTGCCCGCGGCAGGCGACATAGGACGCTCCTTCTGCGTGTTCCAGCAGATAGCGCAACTGCCGCCGCGAAAAGGCTTCGTCCTCCGGAAAACAGCGCCGTTCGACGGCCGCCACGGCGTCGAGGTCCCCGATTGTCGCCGGGCGTATGTTGATCGTCTGCGTCATTGTGCGTGCAGGCGGTTCAGACAGTGGATGAAGTGGTTGAGGATGCGGTAATAGAGTTCGTCGCCCAGCACGGCATCCTCGACCTCGTGGTCGATCGACGGATTGTCGTTGATCTCGATCACCACGGCCTTTCCGTTGATGAGTTTCAGGTCGACGCCGTACAATCCCTTGCCGATCGGCGCCGCGGCCTTGACCGCCGTGTCGATCACCTTTTGCGGAACGTTGTAGAGCGGCACGGTCTCCCATGCGCCGCACAGGTTGCGGCCCGTGTCGTCGTGGGCGTGGTTGTAAATCTGCCAATGGCCTTTGGCCATGTAATATTTGCAGGCGAAGAGCGGTTCGCCGTCCAGCAGGCCGATCCGCCAGTCGAACTCCGTGGGAATGAACTCCTGCGTCAGCAGCACGGCCGAGTGTTCGAACATCTCGCCGAGGGCCGCGCGCAGCTCCTCCTCGTTGCCGACCTTGTGCATGCCGACCGAGAACGATCCGTCGGGAATCTTGAGGATGAAAGGCGCCCCGAGCCGTTCGCTGATCTCCTCGAACGTGTAGTCGTTGAGTCGGAACAGCAGTTGCGAAGCGGGTGCCGGGATGCGCGCCTTTTCGAACAGCTCGCACAGGTAGACCTTGTTCGTGCAGCGGATGATCGACTCGGGATCGTCGATCACGGCGATGTCGTTCATCGCGGCCCGCTGGGCGAGGCGGTAAGTGTAGTGGTTGAGCGACGTGGTCGTGCGGATGAACAGCGCGTCGAACTCCATGAGCCGTGTGGCTTCCTCCTCGGTGATCAGCTCGGCGTGGATGTTCATTTTGCGGGCTACTTCGAGGAACTTGGCGAGTGCGTCCTTGTCGCTGGGCGGGAATTTTTCGTTCGGATCGTAGAGGATGGCGAGGTTGTAGCGCGCGGGCTTGGCCGAGCGCGGCGACCGCCAGACCTTCTTGTTGAAGCAGTCCAGCGCATTGGCGAAATCGTCCTGCTCGCTCTCCGAGAGCTGGCGCAGCGGGAGCGCCTGCACCGATTCGATCTGGTTGCGCGCATGGTTGTTCATCACCACGCGCAGGATCGGGCAGGGATAGTGGTCGAAGATGAAGCGGGCGATCTTCTCCAGCCCCTTCTCCCGGCAGGTCCCGAAGTAGATGTTCAGTTGCCAGACTTCGTCCGATATGCGGTTGCGTTCGATCCATTGGTGGCACTGTTGCTGCAGGCTGCGCGTCATGCGGATTCCGGCGCCCGATTCGAGCTTGTTGAGGGTCTCGACGCCCGGCAGCACCCGGTGCCCCCGGGCTTGGGCCAGCAGCGAACAGTAGTAGCCTTCGGAGTTGTAGCCGTAGTCGTCGCTGAGGTTGATGACCAGCTTGGGCTTCCGCTCCCCGTAACGGTGTTCGAGGTAGTCGGTGACGGTGACGAGCGAATCGGTTTCGCAGTAGGGCTTCCAGTCGTTGAGGCTGTTCAGCAGGATGAGGACGCTATTCATAAAAAAGTGCTTTCAACGGGCCAAATGTAAGCAAATAAGGCATCGGTTGTACACTTTGCGCACCGATTGTGCGAAATAAAAAAACGGGCTCCCTCGGGAACCCGTTTGGTCGATGTCTGCGGCGCTCTCAGGCCCGCTTTTTCACCGCTTTGGCCTCCACGGCCTTGTCCAGTTCGATGCTGAAATCCGAGAGGACGTTCATGTAGTTGATGAAGGCGTCGTAAGCCGAATCGTAGGGGTTGAAATAGGAGTGCACGTCACCGTCCGACAGCCACTTGGTGGCCATGTAGTAGAAATGGTCGGAGGTCTGCATGAAACTCCACACATAGTCGAAATCGGGGTTCTTCAGCGCCGCGACCTTCTCCTTCAGGGCATAGAGCTTCGAGAAGGCCTCGTTCTGCAGCTCGTTGCCCAGCCATGCCGTCACGTCGCGCTCCTCGTCGGCCCACGACATCACATGCGGACAGTGGAGCACGGCCACCGGCTGGTATTTCTTCGCCGCCTCGGTCACCGTGGCGAACTCCAGTCCGTTCTTCTTGGCCAGAACCGCCTTGGGCAGCGCGCGCATGAATTCGAAGATGCCCGTGTCGGCGTTCTGGTGCTCGCCGAACGTCTCGTAGTCCATGAATAGGTTCACCACCTCGCCCGGCGTCTCGTCCGAAGAGAGCCACTGTACATATTTGTCCACCGTCAGCGGCCACTCGCCCCAGCTCTTGTTCGAGAAGCGGAAAGCGATGTCGTCCGAGAGCTTGTAGTTGCGCAGCAGCAGGCGCAGCTTCTGGTCGATGGCGTTGGCGTAGACGTAGTTGGGCGATTTCCAGCCCAGCACATGCTTGGCGCCTTCGGCCAGCATCGTGCGGAAGCCCATGCCGGCCACCATTTCGCCGATCTCGTCCGAGTAGATCAGCTCCGTATTGCGGAACGCCGTGGGTTTCACACCGAACTCCTTCTTGATGAGGCTGGTGTGCAGCTTGACCTGCTCCTGAAAATCCTCCTTCGAGGCCAGCGAGGCCAGCGAGTGGGAGTAGGTCTCGGCCAGAAACTCCACGCATCCCGTCGCCGCTAGCTCCTTGAACGAGTCGAGGACCTCGGGGGCGAACGCACGGAACTGCTCGATGGCGATGCCGGTGATCGAGAACGAGCAGCGGAACCTGCCTTTGTTCTCCCTGATGAGCTTCAGCAGCAGGGCGTTCATCGGCAGGTAGCATTGGCGGGCCACCTTCTGCATGATCGAGCGGTTCAGGAGGTCATCCAGATAGTTATGGTCTTTGCCCATGTTGAAGAAACGGTATTTCTTCAGACGCCAGGGCTGATGTACCTGAAAATAGATGCAAACGGTTTTCATGGTGATGGCTATTTTGATTGTTTCTTATTCTCTTCGATCACGGCCTCGTAAACCGTTTTGATCTTTGCCGCAGCGTCGTTCCACTTGAGGTTCGTGACCTCCTCGAGTCCCTTCGAAGCGAACATGTCCGAGAGGGCGGGGTATTTGATCAGCCCGTAGATGGCGTCGGCCAATGCGTCCACGTCCCAGTAGTCGACCTTCACGGCGTAATCCAGCACCTCGGCCACGCCGCTCTGCTTGGAGATGATGACCGGCACGTTCGAACGCATCGCCTCGAGGGGCGAGATGCCGAACGGCTCCGACACCGAGGGCATCACATAGACGTCCGACAACTGGAACATCTTGTGCACGTCCTCCCCGCGCAGGAATCCCGTGAAGTGGAAGCGGTCGGCGATGCCGAGCCGCGCCACGCGGCGGATGACGTGGTTCATCATGTCGCCCGACCCGGCCATCACGAAGCGCACGTCGGGCACGCGCTTCAGCACCTTGGCGGCGGCCTCCACGAAGTAGTCGGGGCCTTTCTGGTAGGTGATGCGGCCAAGGAAGGTCACGATCTTGTCCTCGACACCCCGTTCGGGCGCCTTGCCGCTGTTCGCGGCGAAGCGCACGGCGTTGTGCACCGTGACGACTTTGTCGGCCGGAACCCCATAGCGGTTGATGACGATGTTGCGCGTGAGGTTCGACACGGCGATCACCCGGTCGGCGGCGTGCATGCCGGCGCGCTCGATGGCGTAGACCTGCGTGTTGACGTTCTCGCCCGAGCGGTCGTACTCCGTGGCGTGCATGTGCACTACGAGCGGTTTCCCGGAGATGCGTTTGGCGGCGATGCCCGCGTAGTAGGTGAGCCAGTCGTGGGCGTGGATCACGTCGAACTGCCCTTCCAGCTCCTTGGCCACCTGCGCGGCGACCACGGCATAGCGGGCGACCTCCTCCATGAGGTTGGCGCCGTACTTGCCCGAGAAGGTGTAGCGCTGTTTCCAGACGTCGGTCGTCGACCACGTCCGTTCGCCCGATTTGACATATTTTTCGTGATAGGCTTCGTACTCCTCCGGCGAGATGTAGGGAACCATGTTCGAGTCGATGTGGATGAACGACATCTTCTCCAGAATGTCGTCCGCACCGCAGCCCGTCGAACCGTACATGGCCTCGACGTCGCTGGCATTCATCACATGGGTAAACCGCTGGTCCTCGTCGCCGTAGGCGTGCGGGACTACGAAAGTGACGTTGACGCCGTTGCGCGCCAGTCCGCGGGTCATTCCGTAGCAGGCCGTTCCCAGTCCGCCCGCAATGTGGGGCGGAAACTCCCATCCGAACATTAATACTCTCATACCTTTTCTCCTTGTTTTAACTAATTTTCATCGTACCCGCGCATCCCGAGGTTTCCGGCTCACGGCCTGCAGCCGTGTTTATAAGTCTGACCTACCCCTAAATCCCCGCCTCGGCGGGGACTTCCCTTCGACACAATGTTGTTTTATTTCTTGGCCGCTGTCTTTTTTACCGTTTTTCCGGAGGACTTGGCCGTCTTGGCCGCGGGCTTCTTGGCTGCGGACTTCACGGCAGGCCCTTCCTTACGAACGTTTTTCGGGGCTTTCGCAGTCTTTGCTGTCGACTTTTTCACGACTTTCTCCGCCTTCCGGGGCTGTTCTTCCGGCTTGCGGCGCCGGATCATGCCGTAGATGTCCAGCACGGCCGCCACGCTCCACGCCTGCGAAATGGCTCCGCGGGGTGTGAACGGGGGATCGGCGTCGAACAGCTCGCCGATCGAGCCGATGCCGTAGGTCTGGATGTCCTCCTCGAAGTTGGCCAGCATCTCCTCGGCCTGAGGCAGGAATGCGTCGCCGAGGATGTCGAAATTGGCCTGCACATAGAACGACAGCAGCCACGGCCATACCGAGCCGTTCTTGCCGGCGAAGTCGCGTTCCGCGGGCGTGCCCTCCTGCGAACCCTTGTAGAGCGGGTTGCGGGGCGAGAGCGTCCGCAGTCCCTTGGGGGTCACGAGATGCTGGCGCACGGTGCGGATCACCTCCAGCCGGGTCTCTTCGTCGAGCATCTTGTAGGGAAGTCCGCAGGCGAGGATCATGTTCGGACGGATCTCCGTCGAAGCGCCCTCGCAGCCGATGTAGTCGGCCAGATAGCCTTCCGGCAGGCGGAACAGCTTGTTGAACGCCGCGGCGGTCCTTTCGGGCAGCGCCTCCCAAGCCTTCACGAATTTCTTGTCGCCGTGCTCGCCCGCCAGCCGCAGCGTGTAGCAGACGGCGTTGTACCACAGGGCGTTGACCTCGACCTGATAGCCGTTGCGCGGGGTGACGGGCTGTCCGTCGATCACCGAGTTCATCCACGTCAGGGGTACATGCTCCGACGAGGCCCACACGAGGCCGTTCTCGTTGAGCAGGACTCTCCCCGCGACGCCTTGCTTGTAGGCTTCCAATATCTGTTTCATCGCCTCGCCGTAGCGTTCCCAGACAGCCTTGGCGCCGATTTGCGTCTCGAGCCGCTGCAACGTCCAGAAGAACCACAGCGGAGCGTCCGCGGCCACGGCCGCCGAAGCGTTCCCGGCGAACATGCCGTCCTGCATGGCGCGCACCTCGTAGTCGAGGGCGTCGATGCAGTCCTCCTTGTGGTCCTGCTCCAAAGTGATGCCCGGCAGCGAAACGAAGGTCTGGCGGCCCGAAACCCCGTGCCACGGGTAGCCCGAGATCACCTCCGTGCGGTTACCCGGACGGCGGATCAGGAACTGCCGTGCCGAGTGCTCCAGACAACTGATGAAGTCGATCTTGTGCGTGCGGCGTGCAATGGAGCCGTCGAAGAGCTCTTCGATGGTCTTCGTCGAGCCCATCTCGTCGAGCGATGCCGAAAAGACGATGCTTTCGCCCTTCTTGAGCTCGGTCTCGAAATAGCCCGTCGTCAGCAGGTCCTCGTGCCCCGCATAGCCGCGGGCGATGTCCTGCTGGTATTCGAAATTGTAGTACCAGTCGGGCGCCGGCACGAACTCCGTTCCGGGCTTGCTCGTCTGGAGGTAGAGCCACGGGAACGAACCGTAGAGGCGGCATTTCACGCCGTTGACGGCCGGATAGGAATGTCCGTCGGCGGCCATGTTGGCGCGGGTCAGCGCGTGTTTGTCGCGGAAAGCGAGGAACGGACGCAGCCGCAGGCGCGTTTCGGAATGGGCGTCCACGAGCGTATAGCGGATCATCAGTTGCGTTCGCTTGTGGATCCAGAGCATCTCCTTTCGGAGGATGACGCCGCCCACGCGGTAGGTGATCGTGGGGGTCGGCGTGTACTCGAAGTCGGTGATGTACTTGTGCCCGCGGGGTTCGTAAACCCCCGGAAAGCGGTGCAGGGCCAGATTGAACGTCTGGTCGTGCTGGATCACCGTCTCGTCGAGCGACGAGAGCAGGACATAAGTCCGGCCGCTGTCGTCGATCGGCGCCACCATCAGTCCGTGGTAGCGGCGGGTGTTGCAGCAGACGATGGTCGTGCTCATGTATCCGCCGATGCGGTCTGTTGCGAGCATCTCGCGCTGGAGCGAATACTCCAGATTGCCCAATTCGCTTTTGTCGAAAGTAAGTGCTGACATATCGCTATAAAATGCTGTTCGTCCTTTAAAGATATTGAAATTTTCAGAAAATTGCAATCTTACAACTGAAAATTGACATCTTTTTTATCCTTGTGCTTACGCCCATTTCACCAATGCAAAATCCATGCGATGCGGAAGATGCGGGTTGCTGGGGAAGATGCGCAGCGCCACGTCGAACGTTCCGGCCTCGTTGGGCGTGTAGTCCAACGCATAGGTTACCAGATTGTTGTCCGTGCGGACATGCTCGAGCCGGATCGTGCGGGTGACGTTGACGCTCTGTCCGCCGACGATCTGGCGGGCGATGACCATCTCCACGCCGATGTCCTCCGGGCGGAGGTTGGCGATGTCCACCGTCACCGAGAAGCGGTACTTCTCGCCGACGCAGACGGCCTCCTTGTCGATCTTCACGCGCTGCACGTCCGCCACGCGGACCTGATCCCACGCCGCCGAGACCTTGCGCTTCCACGCCGCGATCTCGCGGGCCAGACGGTAGGCATCGGCGCTCAGTTCGCGCTTGCGGGCCGCCAGCTTCTTGTAGAAGCGCTCTTCGTAGTCGATCAGCATGCGGTTGGTCGTGAAGTTCGAGGCGATGTCCGCCACGCATTTCTTGACCGACTCCACCCATTCGTGGGGGATGTTGTCCTCGCCGCGGGCGTAGTATTTCGGGGCGATCTGCTCCTCGATGGTGTTGTAGATCATCTCGGCGTCGAGTTCGTCTTGGAAGTGCTGGTCGGTGAACGTGCGCTCCATGGGCAGCATCCATCCGGCGCCCTCCTTGTAGCCTTCAACCCACCAGCCGTCGAGCACCGAGAACTGCATCACGCCATTCATCACGCACTTTTCGCCCGACGTTCCCGAAGCCTCGAGGGGCCGCGTGGGGGTGTTCAGCCAGACGTCGACGCCCTGCACCATGCGGCGGGCCAGCTCCATGTCGTAATTCTGCAGGAAGATGATCTTGCCCACGAACTGCGGCATGGCAGCCACCTCGACGATGCGTTTGATGAGGTCCTGCCCCGGCTTGTCGTTGGGGTG
>ERZ857503.1802-NODE-1802-length-11173-cov-4.390988_pt1 | contig 11173 bp, 10 predicted proteins | sample MGYA00519766_ERZ857503 | MGnify/ENA primary metagenome ERZ857503 (study PRJEB31778, sample SAMEA3449345) | human gut metagenome | biome: human gut; feature: human-associated habitat; material: faeces | place: United Kingdom | collected 2010/2012 ...
GCGGGCCGACTATCCGCTCGTCGAGAACCGCGAGGCGACGAAGGAGGAGGCCGAGCGGTGCGGCGCGATGATGCTCTTCGGCGAGAAGTACGGCGACAGGGTGCGCATGGTGCGCTTCGGCACGTCGGTCGAACTGTGCGGCGGTACGCACACGAGCGCCACGGGCACCATCGGATTTTTCAAGATTCTGAACGAAAGCGCCGTTTCGGCGGGCGTGCGCCGTATCGAAGCCGTTACGGGCGCTCAGGCCGAACGGGTCGTCTATGCCGCCGAAGATACGTTGCGCAACGTGGGCGAATACCTCAATAATCCGCAGGTCGTGCAGGCCGTGAAGAAGATGATCGAGAGCAACGAGGCTCTTTCGAAGGAGGTGGAGGCCATGCGCAGGGAACAGGTCGCGGAGTGGGCCGAGAAGATCATCGCTTCGACGCCCGAGCGTAATGGCGTGCAGCTGCTCGCCGCGCAGACCGACCGCAGGCCCGATTTCATTCGGGACCTCGCCTATAACCTGCGCGCGCGTGCGCCGAAGCTCGTCTTCGTGCAGGGGTCGAACCACGGAGGCAAACCTTCGCTCACGATCATGCTGGGCGACGAGATCGTGGCGCGCGGCGCCGATGCCGGCGCCGTGGTCCGCGAGGCGGCGAAGCTCATGCAGGGCGGCGGCGGCGGACAGGCATTCTTCGCCACGGCAGGCGGCAAGAACGCCGACGGTTTGCAGGCCGCGATCGACAGGGCGGTGGACCTGATTATGGAGAAGTTGAAATAAAACATGCGGTTTTCGGCCGGCAGGGGGCGATCGGGGGAGGCCGCCCGGAGACCGCCGCGGTGCGAAGGGTTCGAATCGGAATTATGTTCCTGTCCTTCGGCCGGCAGCGCCGGTTTTGCTGCGAAGCGGCGCTAAGCTCCCGTCGGGAGCGGAACGTGTCGGATTTCTTTCGGCCGTTTTCCGGCTGGGCGGAGCCCGGCTGCGTCGGGCTCCGCATCGGACTTTGCGAAGATGCCGTCGCAGCAGTTGCGACCCGGCGTAGACCGACCCCTGTGCCGTCGACTGCCGGCGGAGAGCGGGGAGGAGCCGCCAACCGGAGCCGCAGGCGGCGCGCATGACGGCCGGCCGGACTGTGCGACGACGGTGCAGAATGATATAAAGCTGAAAAATAGTTAAGGTTATGAGTGCAAACAAAGTATTGCTGATGATTCTCGACGGCTGGGGAGACGGCCGCCACGATCGTTCGGATGCGATCTATACGACGCATCCCGCCTATATCGAGGCCATGACGGCCCGCTACCCCCATGCCGAACTGCGCACCGACGGCGAGAACGTCGGCCTGCCCGAGGGCCAGATGGGCAACTCGGAGGTGGGGCACCTCAATATCGGCGCGGGCCGCGTGGTCTATCAGGACCTCGTGAAGATCAACCGCGCGGCGAAGGACGGTTCGATCCGTCGGAACCCCGAGATCGTCGGCGCGTTCGAGTATGCGAAGCAGCGGGGCGTGAACGTGCATTTCATGGGGCTCGTGTCGGACGGTGGCGTGCATTCGTCGCTCGACCACCTCTTCACGCTGTGCGACATCGCAGCCGGATACGGGATCGAAAACACCTTCGTCCACTGCTTCATGGACGGCCGCGACACCGACCCCCGCAGCGGCAAGGGGTTCATCGAGCGGCTGGAGAAGCATCTGGCGGCGACGACCGGCCGGATCGCCACGGTCGTGGGCCGCTACTACGCCATGGACCGCGACAAGCGCTGGGAGCGCGTGAAGATCGCCTACGACGCACTGGTCGGCGGCATCGGCGAGCATTCGTCGGACATGGCCGAAGCGGTCCAGAAATCCTACGACGAAGGGGTAACGGACGAGTTCATCAAACCCTATGTGCGCATCGACGAGAACGGACGGCCCGTCGGGCAGATCCGTCCGAACGACGTGGTGATCTTTTTCAACTACCGCAACGACCGTGCGAAGGAGCTGACGATCGCGCTCACGCAGAAGGACATGCCTGCCGAGGGGATGCACACGCTGCCGCTCTACTACTGCTGCATGACCCCCTACGATGCGACGTTCACGGGGCTGCACATCCTCTTCGACAAGGAGAACGTGCCCGATACCATCGGCGAGTGGGTCTCGAAACAGGGGCTTTCGCAGCTCCGCATCGCCGAGACCGAGAAATATGCCCACGTAACGTTCTTCCTCAACGGCGGGCGCGAGGAGAAATTCGCGGGCGAGGAGCGTATCCTCGTGCCGTCGCCCAAGGTGGCTACCTACGACTTGCAGCCCGAGATGAGCGCCTATGAGGTGAAGGACAAGCTCGTCGAAGCGCTCGGCGGTCGGAAGTTCGATTTCATCTGTCTGAACTTCGCCAACGGCGACATGGTGGGCCATACGGGCGTGTACGAAGCGATCCGGCAGGCCGTGAAGGCCGTGGACGCATGCGTGGCCGAGGTGGTCGAGGCGGCGAAACGCAACGGCTACGAGGTGGTGATGATCGCCGACCACGGCAATGCCGACAATGCGCTCAATCCGGACGGTACGCCCAATACGGCGCATTCGCTCAATCCGGTGCCCATCGTCGTGGTCTCGGATCGCGTGCGGAGCGTCCGCAACGGCATTCTGGCCGATGTGGCGCCCACGGTGCTGAAACTGATGGGGCTTCCGCAGCCTTCGGAGATGACGGGCCGGCCGCTCGTGGAGATGAAGTAGCCGAATCGTTCGGGAGAGACGGCAGGAGGGATTGTCCGAACGGACTGTTCCGTCCGGCGGCGGAGCTGCCCGACCCGAAAGCCGTGCGAATCGGAAGAGGTCGTCCGACAAGTCTCCAATAATGAAAATCACCCCTGTCAGAGATTGTTCTGACGGGGGTGAATCGTAAGAATCGGACTTGTCGGACAACCTCTTGTTTTGAGTTTGCCCGTCTTTCACGCTCCCCTCCCCGGTATCCGAGGTTTATCGACAACGACGGGCATCTTGCGCCGTCAGGTCTCCCGAACCCCCGGATGCCGGGCCGCACGCCGTATTGCGTTTCGGTCCTAATACCTCCGTCCGGTATGCCTTGCCGCCGTTCGTTCGCCCGCGTCCCGTGCACCGTCTCACGTATCGTGCTGAATTCCTCCGTCCGGTATGCCTTCCGGTGTCGGTTCTCCCGAGGCCCCGGGCGTCGGGCCGTATGCCGCTCTCTATGCCGAAGATACGCTCCGCCGTTGGCGCGGGCTTCGCAGTATCCGGCAAGTGCGAAAGAGGCTGTCCGACAAGTCGCAGACAGCCTCTTTTCCATTCGAACTTTTTACGAATATGCGATCCGCCGGAAGTCGAAAATCTTGACGGACAGCCTCTCCGCCCCGGGAGCTTCGCGTTTGCGAATATGCCCGCACGGACGCATCCGCCCTTCGTTTCCGCGGAATCCGCGGGCCGTGTCCAGCCGTTTTTTGCGCGCGCGGCGACGGCGGAGCGGTATTCCCGGGCCGAAACGCGATACGGTCGGACCGGTCCCGGGATGCGGCCGTCGTGCGCGGTCAGTCGAGCCGGGCCGTGAATTCGTCGATCCAGCCCGGAAGGAGTCGGAGCGCATGGCGCATCTGGAAGAGCGTGTTCGCGCTATTGTCGGAAATGAACTCCATGGAGACGGTGAAGATGTTCTGTTCGTCGTCCGAGTAGGCCGAGCATTTGCAGAGGTATTTGTTCCGATTGAAGTCGTTCGAGATCGCCAAGAGCTTCGCGAGAGGGGTGTCCGTACTGAAGCTGGCCTTCATTTCGACGTAGGACGAGTTCTCGCTGGAGAGATCCTGCACGATGACGTAATAGCTGATCCCCTGTATCTTGACGGAGATGTCGCCGTCTTGGTCGTAGCTCGGTACGTAGCCTTCGACTCCGAGAAAGGCGAAGATGTCGCTTTTGACGGTCGATTGGGCCGAAAGGGTGCCGATCGCGCCCAGCAGAAAAAGCAGGGTAAAGGTGAGTTTTTTCATAGGTCGGTATATTTTGATAGTTTGAAACAAAGATACGCATTTTTCCGGCTCGTTGTACCTGTTTCCGGGTTCTGTCGTCTGTCTTCCGGTCGTTTCCCGCATTCGGCGGAGGGTGGAGAGAATCGTGCCGCCCGAATCGCTTCATGCGAAACGATTCGGGCGGCGCGTCTGTGGACTTCGCGGCGGAGGAGCCGTCTAATACAGGTCGAGCAGTTCGTAGCTGCACCCTACGGCCGCGAGGTAGCGCATGAACTCTTCGCGCCGGATCACTACCGTCGCACGGTTGTCGTTGGGGTGGAACGAGTAGGCGTCGCAGCGCTCCAGTGTCCGGTCGAGAAAGAGGTGTACGCCGCGGTCCGTGTCGTTGATGAGCCCGAAGGGCGAGACCGATCCGGGCCGCAGGCCGAGCAGCCGCTCCATGCGCTGTTCCGAAGCGAAAGTCAACTTGCCCTGTCCGAGCCGCTGTTCGAGGGCGCGGATAGGGAGGCTCCGCTCGCAGTCGAACGAGACGAGGTAGTGGCGGTCGCCCTTGTGGTTGCGGAAGAAGAGGTTCTTGCAGTGCTTCGATCCGTCGTCGCGCCAGTAGCGGCGGGCGATCTCGATGGTCGGCGCCGCGGGGTGCTCGTAGTGCGTGTAACGGATGCCGTGGCGGTCGAGGAAGTCGTACACCGCTTGCCGGCGGTCGGGGCTCTCCTCGGCGGATGCTGCCGGCGGATCAGTTGCCATGGGCGAGATACTCTGCGATGTTGTCGGCGATCCGCTCCACGAGCACCTTCACCGCCTCTTGGGGCGACCATGCGTTGTGGGGCGAGAGCAGCAGTTTGTAGGGGTCCTTGACGCGCAGCAGGGGATTGTCGGCCCCGATCGGCTCGCGCGAGAAGACGTCGAGCGCCGCGCCGGCCAGAGTGCCGCGGTCGAGGGCTTCGGCCAGTGCCGCTTCGTTGACGATGCCGCCGCGCGCGACGTTGATAAGCAGGGCCGAGGACTTCATGATGGCCAGCTCCGGAGCGTCGACGAGGTTGCGCGTGCGGTCGTTGAGAGGACAGTGTATCGACACCACGTCGGCCCATGCCAGCAGTTCGCACAGGGTCATGGCGGGGTAGGGTTCCTCGCGCACGACGCCCGACGTGGAGGCGTAGCGCACCTCGCAGCCCAGCGCCGTGGCGATCCGGGCCACCTCGCGGCCGATTTCGCCCAGCCCTACGATGCCCCAGTGCGAGCCGTGGAGCTGATGCGTCGGGCGGCCGAAGTGATATTGCAGCGGCGAGTCGGCGTATCGGGTTTTGACGTAATGGTCGTAGTAGAGGATCTGGCGGCGGAGCGCGATGGCGCCGCCGATGGTGGTCTCGGCGACCGAGTGGGTCGAGTAGCCCGCGGCGTTCCGGACGGCGATGCCCAACTCGGCGGCCGCTTCGAGGTCCACGTGGTTCATGCCCGTGGCGGCGATGCAGACGAGCTTGAGATCGGGCAGCGCTCGGAGCGTTTCGCGTTTGAGGGGCACTTTGTTCGTGATTACGATTTCGGCGCCGGCGCAGTGTGCGGCGATCTCGTCGCGTTCGGTCGTGGCGTGGCCCGTGTAGTTGCCCAGCGCGCGGATGGCGCCGAGGTCGGCGCCGCCGAGCGAGTATTCGTCCAGAAAGACGATGTTCGGTAGATTGTTCATAGCTTTATGTGATTTATTTGGGGTTCGTTGCCGGGGCGGGGTCGAGTTCGTGCAGCAGACCGCGTACGACGACCGAGGCGCAGCCGATGCCGAACAGAGCGGGAAGGTACGAGATCGTCCCGACGTTCGATTTCTTGTTGGGCTCGTCGCACGCGATCATCGCCCCTTCGCGGATCGGCTCGGACGAGAATACGGCCCGGAAACCGCTCCGTATGCCCAGCTTGTGCAGCCGTTTGCGGAGCATGTGGGCCAGCGGGCAGTGGTGGGTCTTCGAGATGTCGGCGATTTCGAGCCGCACGGGATCGGTTTTGGCGCCGGCGCCCATCGAGCTGACCAGCGGCATGTTCCGCCCGAGCGCGCCGGCGATCAGGGCCAGCTTGGGCGAAAGGGTGTCGATGGCGTCCACCACGTAGTCGAAACGGGCCGAGTCCAGCAGGCGGTCGGTTTCGTCGTCCCGGATGTATTTGTTCACCACGGTCAGCCCGATGCCGGGCGATATGTCCCGCAGACGTTCCGCGAGCACTTCGGCTTTCGGACGGCCCACGGTCGAGTGCAGCGCCACGAGCTGACGGTTGATGTTCGAGAGGCTCACCGTATCGGCGTCGGCCACGGTCATGCGCCCCACGCCCGCACGGGCGATCATCTCGGCGGCGTAGGCTCCCACGCCGCCCAGCCCCACGACGAGCACGTGCGCCCTGCGCAGGATGCCGAGTTTCTCGGCGCCGAGCAGCAGCTCGGTGCGTTCCAGCCAGCTATCGGTCATGACGTTCGAAGATCAGTCGGTAGTTGTCCCAAAGGGCCTCGGCCAGCGTCTCTGCGTCGATGCCTTTCGCTTCGGCCGTGCGGCGGTAGATCTCGCCGATGGGCGTGTCGCTCTCGTCCGTCTCGCAGAAGATGCGGTCGAGCGGCGTGCGGCGCAGCGCTTCGAGCGTCTTCGGCGAACGGAACGTCCGCTCGCCGAACGAGAGGTAGCAACCCCGTTCCACGGCCCGCCGGGCCTCCTGTGGCGAGCCGATGAAGCCGTGGAAAAGGACGGCTCGCAAGCGGCGGCCGCGCAGCTCAGTCATCAGCGGGTCGAATGCCCGCACGCAGTGCAGCACCACGGGCAGCCCCAGCTCCTCGGCCAGCGTCAGCTGTTCGCGCAGCAGGCGCAGCTGTTCGCTCCGCTCCGCTCCGCGCACGAAGTCGAGCCCCGTCTCGCCGACGGCCTGCACGTCCGGCGCCAGCGGCAGCAGCTCCGATGCGCTGCGGCCCGCAGCCTCCCACGGATGGATGCCCGCCGTGCGCAGTTCGATGCCCGTGCCCGCGGGGCGGTGGGTGTGTATGTTTACCAAAGGTGCGCTCACGATTCGCAAAAATAGGAATTTTCGGCGTAAATAAATCGTTTTCGTCTTCTGATTGTTCGAAAAAATTCGTACATTCGCACGCGATTTCGAGTGTGTTAGTGCACTAACAGTTGAAAACTACCGAACCAAACACATAAATCATCTAATCAAACAATTTGTAACATGTCGAAAATCATTACATTACGCAAGGGTCTCGACATCAATCTCGTGGGACGTGCCTGCGAGACGACGGCCGATGCGCCGGAGTCTGCGGAGTACGCCGTGTCGCCGCTCGACTTCGAGGGCGTCGTTCCCAAATTGTTGGTTAAGACCGGTGATCGCGTGAAGGCGGGCACGCCGTTGTTCTTCAACAAGTACAACGAGCGCGTTCTGTTCACTTCGCCCGTCAGCGGTACGGTGGCGGCCGTCAACCGCGGAGAGAAACGCAAGGTGCTCTCCGTAACCGTTGCGCCCGATGCCGACCAGCAATACGAGGAGTTCCCCGAACTCGATGTGCGGAAGGCTTCCCGGGAGGAGATTGTGGAGCGGCTGCTCCGGTCGGGCCTGTGGCCGATGATCGTGCAGCGGCCCTACGGCATCATCGCCGATCCGAACGACGCGCCGCGGGCCGTCTTCGTCTCGGCCTTCGATTCGGCGCCGCTGGCCCCCGACTACAACTACGTGCTGGCCGACCGCATGGCCGATCTGCAAAAGGGCATCGAAGCGATGCAGCGCCTTACCGAGGGCCAGGTGCATCTCTCGGTGCGCGCAGGCTCCGAGGGCGCGATGACGCAGCTCGCCGGCGTCGAGTTGCACCGGTTCGCCGGCAAACACCCCGTGGGTAATGTAGGCGTGCAGATCCACCACATCGCGCCTATCGATAAAGGCGAGGTGGTCTGGACGGTCAACATACAGGATCTGGCCATCATCGGCCGCCTGTTCCGCGAAGGCCGCGTCGACATGACCAAAACCGTCGCCGTGGCCGGATCGGAGATCGCCGAGCCGCGCTACTGCCGCATCGTGTCCGGCGCATCCGTGGCCTCGATTCTGGGCCGCAACGTCAAGCCGCAGAAGGAGGGCGACCGCGTGCGCATCATCTCGGGCAACGTGCTGACGGGCGTGAAGACTGAGGCGGACGGACATATTTCGTTCTATGCCAACCAGCTTACGGTGATCCCCGAGGGCGACAAATACGAGTTTCTGGGATGGGCGATGCCCCGCCTCGGCAAGTTCTCCGTGTCGCGCGCCTATTTCTCGTGGCTCTGCCCGCGCAAGGAGTACAATCTGGATACCAACATGAACGGCGGCGAACGCCCCTTCGTGGTAACGGGGCTCTACGAGCGGTATTTGCCGATGGACATCTACCCGATGTATCTGCTGAAGGCGTGTCTGGCGGGCGACATCGAGAAGATGGAGAACCTCGGCATCTACGAAGTAACGGAGGAGGATTTCGCGCTCTGCGAGTTCGTCGATCCCTCGAAGATCGGGATCCAGCAGATCATCCGCGACGGTATTAACTTAATGATCAGGGAGGCATAACGATGGGACTGCGTAAATTTATGGACAAGATCAAGCCCGCCTTCTCCAAAGGGGGCAAGCTGGGCTTCCTCGAATCGACGTTCGATGCGTTCGAGACGTTCCTTTTCGTTCCGAACACGACGACGACCCGCGGCGCGCACATCCGCGACGCCAACGACATGAAGCGTACGATGATCGTGGTGGTCGTGGCGCTGCTGCCGGCGCTGCTGTTCGGATTCTACAATACGGGCTACCAGCACTTCCTCTCGCAGGGCGTGCCGCCCGAATTCTGGGCTTCGCTCTGGTTCGGCTTCCTCAAGGTGCTGCCGATCATCGTGGTCTCCTATGCGGTGGGCCTCGGTATCGAATTCGCTTTCGCGCAGATGCGCGGCCATGAGGTCAACGAGGGCTTTCTGGTGTCGGGTCTGCTGATCCCGATGATCATGCCGGTGGATATTCCGCTGTGGATGGTGGCCCTTGCGACCGCCTTCGCCGTCGTATTCGGCAAGGAGGTTTTCGGCGGTACGGGCATGAACGTCTTCAACCCCGCGCTCGTGGCGCGTGCGTTCGCCTTCTTCGCCTATACCCCGATGATGTCGGGCGAGACGGTCTGGATCGCCGGGCTGACCGACGGGACGGGCGTCGTCGACGGATTCTCGGGCGCCACGGCGCTCGAACAGCTCGGCACCACGGGTACGATGAGCTATTCGGCGCTCGACGCATTTCTGGGCTTCATCCCGGGCAGCATCGGCGAAACTTCGACGCTCGCCATACTGATCGGTGCGGCGATTCTCCTGTTCACGGGCGTGGCTTCGTGGCGGACGATGGTGTCGGTCTTCGCGGGCGGTCTGGCGATGGGCTATCTGTTCGAGGCGATCGGCCTGACGACCTATCCCGCATGGTACCACCTGATCGTCGGCGGCTTCGCGTTCGGCGCGGTCTTCATGGCCACGGATCCCGTAACGTCGGCTCAGACCGACAAGGGCAAGTACATCGTCGGTTTCCTCACGGGCGCTCTGGCCGTGCTGATCCGCGTGGTGAACCCCGCATATCCCGAGGGCATGATGCTGTCGATCCTCTTCATGAATGCGCTGGCGCCGCTGGTGGACTACTACGTGGTCGAAGCCAACATCTCGCGCCGCAAGAAACGTGTCAAATTAGCAAAATAGGGGAGTAGATATGGCAACGAAAAAATTTGTATGCAACGTCTGCGGCTACGTCCACGAGGGCGATGCCGCACCCGAAACCTGCCCCGTGTGCAAGGCTCCCGCCTCGGAGTTCGCGCAGGTGAAGAAGAAGGGGCTGTTCAGCGACAGGAACGGCAATCCCTATATTATAATGTACTCGACCGTGATGGTGGTGCTCGTGGCCGTGCTGCTGGCCGTGGCGTCGCTTTCGCTTCAGAAGCGTCAGTACGCCAACGAGCTGAACGAAAAGAAGCAGTCGATCCTGCAATCGCTCTTCGCGGCCGACGCTGCGGCCGAAGGGCTCTCGGCTGCGGAGTATATCGACCGGAAGGGCGTGGACTACGATTCGTTCATCGAGGATGCGGTGCTCGACGCCGAGGGCCGGCCGATCGAGGGCGAGGATGTGTTCGAACTGCTCAAGGATCTCGGAGGCGCTTTCGACGACGGGAAATATCCCGTCTTCGAAGCCGGCGACGGCCGTGTCGTGATCCCCGTTACGGGCTCCGGACTCTGGGGCCCGATCTGGGGCTACGTGGCGCTCGCAAGCGACATGAATACCGTAGCCGGTATCGTCATGGCCCACAAGGGCGAGACCCCGGGTCTGGGCGCCGAGATCGCCACGCCGCAGTATCAGGCGCATTTCATCGGCAAGAAGATCTTCGCCGGCGACGAGTTCGTGTCGGTGAAACTCCGCAAGGGCGGTGCGACGGAGGCGAACATCGAACACGAAGTGGATGCCGTATCGGGCGGAACGAAGACTTCGGACGGCGTAACGAACATGCTCTACAACAGCCTTTCGAACTACCTGCCGTTCCTCGAAGCGCGCCGTGCGGCCGCCGGGAACGAAGCCGCCGCTCCGGCTGCGAATGAAGTGTCTAACGAAGAAAATGTAGCGAACAATGAGTAAGCAGGAAAAAGAGCCAATGTTTTCGGCTAAGAACATGAAATACCTGACGGGGCCCTTTTCGGCGAACAATCCCGTCATCGTGCAGATCCTCGGTATCTGCTCGGCGCTGGCCGTTACCGTGCAGCTCAAGCCCGCGATCGTCATGGCACTGTCGGTTACGGTCGTTACGGGTTTCTCGAACCTCGTGATGTCGCTTCTGCGCAACGGCGTGCCGTCGCGCATCCGCATCATCGTGCAGCTCGTGGTGATCGCCGCACTGGTGATCCTCGTCGATCAGGTGCTCAAGGCGTTCGTCTACGATGTGTCGAAGCAGCTGTCGGTCTACGTCGGTCTGATCATCACCAACTGCATCGTCATGGGCCGCGTCGAGGCCTTCGCGCTGGGCAACAAACCGTGGCCCTCGTTCCTCGACGGTATCGGCAACGGTCTGGGCTACGGCCTGATTCTGGTGATCGTGGCCTTCTTCCGCGAACTGCTCGGTTCGGGAACCCTCTACGGGTTCCGGATCATCCCCGAGAGCTGGTACATCGCCAACGGCGGTTTCTATTCCAACTGCGGTCTGATGCTCTTCCCGCCGATGGCGCTCATCATCGTGGGCTGCATCATCTGGGTGCA
>ERZ857503.1803-NODE-1803-length-11168-cov-2.266625_pt1 | contig 11168 bp, 9 predicted proteins | sample MGYA00519766_ERZ857503 | MGnify/ENA primary metagenome ERZ857503 (study PRJEB31778, sample SAMEA3449345) | human gut metagenome | biome: human gut; feature: human-associated habitat; material: faeces | place: United Kingdom | collected 2010/2012 ...
ATCGAAAGTGGATTGGGCGAGTGATACCGTACAAATATATTAATTCATTAACACAGCAGCATGAGCAGGAGGGATTATTGTGAAGAGAAGAGTTGTGGCAATCATGCTCAGCCTTACACTGTGCATGGGTGGTACTCTGGAAGCCGGAGCGACGGCTTTGAGCAGCCCGGATGTGCAGACAGCAGAGGCAGGCACTGGCTCAGAAGACAGCTTCAGTGATGAAGTCGGAGATGAGCAGCAATCGCAGACGGATGAAGACAACGACAGTACAGATGAAGTGGTAGTGCCGGAGAATCCGACTGAGACACCGGATATCACCGAGACACCGGACATTACTGAGACACCGGATATTACCGAGACACCGGATGTTACTGAAGCACCGGCGGAAGATCCGGCAGATGACTTTAATGCGGGAGATGTGGCTGAGCTGGAAGATCCATCTGTGAACAGTGCGGATGCGCAGAAAAATACAGTGGATGCAGGTAGTGCAGATGCGGCATCTGCAACTGCAACCGGAGCAGAGATCGTAAACGGTGTAGTCGTTGCCAAGGAAAACGACTGGGTCAGAGAGGGGGATTTCTATAAACTCCGTAAGAAGACAGCACCGGAGAGCACTGCATCCGAGGCAAAGGCAGCTGAGAATCCATCTGAAATCCAGACAGACAGCAGTGATTCTGGGGATAATGCAGGAGAGATAACTGAAGATACAGCAGATACTGTCGAAACACCGGAGGTATCTGAAGATACAGCAGATACGCAGAGTACAGAACAGCAGGATGAGGCTCAGAATACAGAAACAGAAGTGGCAGAACCTGCATCAGCAGATGAGAACACAGACAGCGCTTCCGGTGATCTGGACCTGGAGAATGAGGACGCAGCAGAAGCCTCCAGTACAGAAGATGCCGCAGAAACAACTGCTAAATATAGCTATTTTACAGCACAGGATGGTCTTCTGAAAATCAAGACCAATGGTCATACAGGATATTATCTGTTTAATGAGGATGGATATCTGGTGACAGGAAGAATGTCACGGGAACCTGGAACACCGGGATATGCAGGAACACAGAAGGTGGAATGGTATTTCCTCGAAAAGGATAAAGCAACTCTGTATTCCGGATATGAGAATGCTGCGATCACCCCATGGACTTCCAACCTTGGTCAGCAGCAGAAGAACTACTGGCTGTGGACAGGAAAAACTTTCCGTTTTTATGATGCAGAGGGAAGCTATAAATCTGTAACTGATCTGAATCTCTATGGAAAGATCAAAAAGATCGGAAATGATTACTATACACTGGCAAGTAATGGCGCACCACGTAAAGGTACAATAAAGCTGAAAGCAGGTTCTACTACCTATGAATATTATTTTCAGCCGGCTTCCAAGGAAGGCGATATTCCTGGAAAACTTTTCTATGGTGGATGGACTTATGTGGTGAACAGTAAAGGTGAGAAACGTTTCATTTACTGCAGCCCGAAGACAGCTACACGTGGACAGATCATGAAACATGGTGTTTATGTATCTATGGTAATGTCCAAGAAATATCTGTACATGCTGAATTCCAGTGGCTATGTAATGAAGAGTACAATGGCGAAGGCTAAGAATCAGGACAATGCCTATTATGTCACAGACAGCCATGGTCGTGTATTGAAAAATAAACTTGTCAGATATAAAGGCGCCAGATATTATTTTGGCGGCAACGGAAGAAGAGCTACATGGACAAATTGCTGGCGTAACTGTGCGGGAGCATCAAACAGAATCTATTATTTTGGAAGCACCCCGGGAAAAGTTGTTGAGAAAAAAGGCTGGCAGAAAGTTCTCAACGCAAAGAAGCAGTTTTATGGATGGTTTTACTTTGACAGCAACGGAAATCACTATCAGAATAAAATGCTGACAGTAAAGAGCTCCGGAAGAAGTTATTATTTTAACAGCAAGGGAAAGCTTGCAAGTGGTAAAACAAAGATCGGTAATAAATATTACTTCTTTGCTACGTCCAATTCCAGTACACACAGAGGCTGGATGTATAAGAACCCTCTGATTCGTTATCGGAATCAGTGGTATTATGCAGCTTCCAATGGTGTCCTGAAAAAAAGCGGCTGGAAGAAAGTAGGTAAATACTGGTATTATCTGCAGAATTACACAGTTGTAACCAATAAAAACATAAAACGAGGTTCTGTAAACGGTTATCTGGACAGCCAGGGACGTTTTTCAACAGGCTGGGTGATCTACAGTGACTATTATGATCAGGTAAGATATATCGATCCGGACAGTGGTTCCAAATATCTGACCAATACAAGACGCTGGATTGACGGTAAACTGTATTACTTTGATAAGAACGGATTCCGCCGCAATGACCTTACTTCCATCTACAGAGGACCATATTATCTGGAAGTGGATAAGACCAATGGTGTTATGACTGTTTATACAAGTTCCAATAAAACGATTCCGGTTAAGACGATCCGTGTTTCTGTAGGTCTTCCTGAAACACCTACATGGGATGGTACATACAGACTGTCCCGCAGCTTAAGATGGCAGCCTCTGATGGGACCATCCTGGGGACAGTATGGAACACATGTTGATGGCTGCGGACAGGGAGGAATTTTCATTCACTCTGTAGCCGGTTCCACAAAAAGCGTATACAACCTTCCGTCATGGGAATACCTGAAACTTGGTAATCCGGCATCTCACGGATGTATCCGTACCTGTGTAGCGGATGCAAAATGGGTATATGAGAACTGCAATGGAGCAACGATCCATATTTACAGCAGTGGTAAATACAGCAATACTGAGTCCTTCAAGGGACCGTTAGGCCGCAGACCACTGGCTACATTCCGTGGCAATGGAAGTTTTGATCCGACAGACCCGGAAGTTCCGTGATCTGGAAACAGAAGAGAATATTATTAACAGAAAGTACAAATGAAAGACTGGTGTCAGCCAATAAGGCTGGCACCGGTCTTTTTCCAAATATGGGTTTACTTTCCATTTAACAGTCAGTATAATAAAATTTAGGCAAAAATAAACATGGACAACAATATGGGGAAAGGGAGAAAAATGAAAAACTGGAAAAGATGGCTAGCAGCCGGCTGTATGGCGGCGTTGCTGGGAATAGGAACAATGGGGACTACAGTAATGGCCATGGGCGGCGGTGGAGTCGACCGCAGTGAGGCTGTTGCAGAAGAAGAGAAAGTGCCGGGGGCCAGGGCAACCAGCTCAACAGCAAGCTCAAAGGCATGGAAGAAGCTCAACGGAGTCTGCTATAACGGAAGCGGACAGAAGCTGGAAGGGGCTATTACAAGAGGAATTGATGTTTCAGAGTGGCAGGATACTATCGACTGGAGCAAGGTTAAGAAGTCCAATGTAGATTTTGCGTTTGTAAGAATTTCCTACGGACTGAATCATATAGATATGAAATATGATTACAATATGAAACAGGCCGAAAAGGTAGGAATGCCTGTTGGAACTTATATATACAGCCTTGCCACAACAACACAGCAGGCGATGAAAGAAGCACAGCTTGCTATCAAAAAAATGAATGGTTATAAGGTTTCCTATCCCGTGGTATATGACATTGAGTATGAGAAGATGAGAAGCCTTTCTTCCACACAGATCGCAAACCTTGCCAAGGCTTTCTGCAATGAGGTTAAAAAAGCAGGATATTATCCGATGATCTACTGTAATACAGACTGGTATGACAATAAGCTGGACTGGAGTAAAATGACCGGCTACGATGTCTGGCTGGCACGATATGGTGACACGATCCTTGCACCGAACAAAAAGAACTATAAATATACGATCTGGCAGGCTACAGATGGTGATGGTGGCGGATATCTGAAGAGTACGAAAGGACTGGTTTCCGGAATTCCGTCATATTCTACAGTAGACATTGATTTCGGCTATGTAGATTATACAAAGATCATTACACCAAGGTGGAGAGCCGTAACCAGCTATAAAGCATCCACCAAACCAGACACCTCCAATGGAAAAACCGGCTGGGTTACTGAAAATGGAAAGAAATTTTATTATGTAAATGGTGTTAAGAAAACCGGCTGGATCGAAGTCGGCGGCAAAAAGTACTACATCGACAAAACACTTGGAATGTATAAGAGCAAGCTGCTCAGAGACTCCAAGAATGTGGTCCGTTATGTGGACAGAAAAGGAGTTCTCGTAAAGAATCGGTGGATAACTGTCAGCGGCAAGAAGTATTATTTTGATCAATATGGACATGCCTTAAAGGGAAGAAAGAAAGTAGGGCAGAATTATTATTATTTCCAGACGAAATATGGCTATATGATGAAACATGTGAGATACATGGACAGTAAGGACGATCTCTATTACTTTGGCGGCGATGGAATCATGGTAAAGAGCGTATTCTATACATGGAGCGGAAATAACGAAAGCCATACCTATTATTTTACTGCAAGTGGAAGAGCATGCAGATCCTGGCTGACACATGACGGAAAGAAATATTATTTTGATCCGGAGACTGCGATCATGTACAAAAACTGTACGATCAAGATCAATGGAAAGAGTTATACTTTTGATGCAAACGGTGTATACATAACAGCGGCTGCAGCAAATAAACGTAAATAAATAAAAAACGGCAGTTACCGACTGTACTGAAAAGCATAAGAGTTTTCGGATACAGCAGGCAATTGCCGTTTTTTGTTGTAATTATAAAGTATAGATCAGAATACCCAGAATAATGATCAGATTACCAATGATTTTTCCACGGGTGATCTTTTCTTTCAGGATACGCCAGGAAAAGATCAGTACAAAAACATAGGCAGCGGTATCGATTACAGGACCAAATTTCATATCGACTCTTGTATAACACCAGGTATTGAGGAGCAAAACTCCGAAAAAGATGCCATAAGCCAGAATTACTCTCCAGTTCAGATATTCCCTGAGAGGATTTTTGTATGTGATATTGGCGCTCTGTTTCAGCAGAACCTGCGAAATTGCTGAAAAAAAAGTTCCTGCCAGCATGATCAGCATAAATGTTCTATTCATATCTCTGCACCAACCAGACTCCGACCAGAACGACCATGATACCGATGATGTTCTGAATCGACAGATTTTCATGAAAAATAATTACAGCCCATACCTGTGACCACAGAAGATAGACACTCTTGTTGGCGTAGGCCGTGGAAAGGGAAAATTTTTTGATTACCTGCTGCCACGCGATGGCGTAAATTCCACAGTTTGCGATCATAAGAAAAAGAAATAAATAGAGAAACGGGCTATTAAGCCCCTCTTTATTATAATAAACGGACGCAAGCTTGGAAAAAACGCTGGTGAGAGAAAACAGCAGGATATTCAGATGAAGCTGAATATAATCTTTGAGTTTTGTCATGTTTCCTCCATATAAATGTGATTGTAAACTGATAATCAATATATCGCATCTGTTCGTTTTATGCAAGAGAATGTTTCTGTGAAAAGTGCACAGCAACAACGGGTTTACAACAGGAATCGAAAATGATAAGATTAAACGATAAGTGTCAACTGATACAAAAGAGAGGAAAAAAACTATGTGTCTATATTCAGTGGTTGTTCCTGTATACAATTCAGAACATACGCTGCAGGAACTGTACACTCGCCTGGAAAAAGTTTTCCGGGAAACAATAAAAGAAGAATTTGAACTGATCCTGGTAGATGACGGATCGAAAGACCGTTCTTTTGAAGTAATGAAAGAACTCCGGGAGAAGGATTCCCGTGTGAAGATCATCCAGATGGCAAGAAATTTCGGCCAGCATCCGGCACTTCTGTGCGGATTTGCCCATGCAAAAGGGGAGTTCATCGTAACGATGGATGATGACCTTCAGCATCAGCCGGAAGAGCTTCCGAAGATGATCAATGTCATGAATGAACGGGATGATGTGGATGTGATCATTGCAAGTTATGAAGGCCGGAAGCATAATCTGATCCGTAAACTGGGAACAAAATTATCCGTCTGGGCTACTTCCAAAATGCTTGGGAAAGACCCGAATCTTCAGATTACCAGCTACCGCCTGATCCGCCGTTTTCTTGTGGAAGCCATGCTGAAGACCAATACATATCTTCCGCAGATCGGCAATCTCCTGGTTTTAAGCTCCAATCGGATCATCAATGTGCCGGTACAGCATGCAGCCCGTGCCTATGGAAAAAGCGGATATTCTTTCCGCCGTCTTGTGAAAGACCTGATCTATGATATCACGGCCCATACGGCATTTCCGCTTCTTATGGTGAGGAACATCGGAATCGCAAGCTTTCTGGTAAGTCTTTGCCTGGCCATCTATTATCTGGTGCGTTATTTTATGTTTGGGATTTCTGTGGAAGGATGGACATCCCTGATGCTGGTAATGCTGGCATTCTTTGGGCTGACACTGCTTTCCATTGGAATTATCGGAATTTATCTTATGAATATCCTCAATGAGGCGAAGAAGATGCCACATTATGTGATCCGTCAGGAGGAAACAGACTGATGAAAAAAGAAATCGGTGGTTATCTGGAACTGGAAGAATCTACAGGTCAGGAATATTATCCTGAACTTTGTGGAGTAAACCTTGGGAGAACCGCACTTCTTTGGTTGATGGAAGCTCGAAACTGCAAAAAAATCTATCTTCCAACATATCTCTGCGATTCTGTGACCGGAGCCTGTGAAGAAACAAAAGTGGAAATAGAATTTTATCATATGGATGAAAAGTTATGTCCGCTTCTGCCGGAAAAGAAACTTCCGGATGGTGAATATCTTTACCTTGTAAATTACTACGGACAGCTGACCGATGACAGAATCCGGCAATATAGGGAAATTTTATCGTGGATCATACACATGCATTTTTTCAGAAGCCTCTGCCTGGCGTGGATACTTTGTACTCCTGCAGGAAATTCCTGGGGGTCAGCGACGGGGCATATCTGTCAACGGATGCGAGTCTGCATCCGGAAAAGAAACCGCTGGATCATTCCATGGGAAGACTTGAGCACATTCTGGGCCGATATGAGTATGATGCCGGTACTTTTTACCAGAAGATGCTGGACAATGCGGCAGATTATCATGAGATGGAAATCCGCCGCATGTCACGGCTGACTGGAAATCTTCTCCGCTCTATGGATTATCCTTATATAAAAGCGAAAAGAGAAGAAAATTATCATCTGCTGACAGAACTTCTTCCGTCAGAAAGTATTTTTAATCAGGTAATTCCTGAGGGACCGTTTGCCTATCCCTATTATCATGAGGACGGGCTGGCACTTCGAAAATGGCTGGCCGGCCGGAAAATTTTTGTGCCGACCTACTGGCGGAATATCATCGATCATTTTGATGAGGATACCATGGAATATGACTGGGCCGCCAATGTCCTTCCTCTGCCCTGTGATCAGAGATACGGGGAGGAAGAAATGCGTTACATTGCGGATTCCATAAGAGAATGGGAGGAAACAAAAGCATGAAACACCGACTTCTGTTACTGGGAACTCTGGGGGAATTTGTACAGCTGGTACAGAAATCCCGGGAAAAAGGATACTACACCATTGTCTGTGACGGATATCCGGATGGTCCGGCAAGGAAATTTGCGGACGAGGCGTATCAGATTCCGGTAACAGACACGGAAAGAATTGCAGAACTTTGCCGGGAAAAAGAAATTGACGGTATCATTACTTCCTTTTCTGACCTGCTTCTGGAATGCATGGTGAAAATTGCCGACAGGGCAGGACTGCCCTGCTATCTGAAACCGGAACAGCTTCCATGGTACCGCGATAAATCCGAGACAAGGGCACTTCTCCGGAAACTGGAACTGCCAACCCCGGGATTTCGAAAGATCCCTACAGCGGTGCTGGAAGATCCGGACAGAAAATCCAGGCTTAAGGAGCGGCTTAAAGGGCTTCGTTACCCGGTAGTCAGCAAACCGCTGGATAAATACGGTTCCCGTGGAATCTATATATCTGAAAATCTGGATGAACTTATAGAAGCGTCACAGAAAACAGCAGAATTTTCTGATATGCCGGAGATCCTGGTGGAAGAATATAACGATGGATATGAATTTAATATGATGACCTGGGTCCTGGATGGACAGGTTCATGTGATCAGTATTGCAGACCGTGAAAAAACATCGGTTGCAAAAGGCGAAATTCCCATCAGTACAAGAAATGTCTATCCGTCCAGGCTTATGGCAAAGGTAGAGAGACCTGCCACAGAACTTCTGCAGGCCTATATAGAAAAGACCGGTCAGAAAGACGGAGCGCTTTCCATGCAGTTCTTCTGGAAACCCGGGGAAGGAATCCAGGTCTGTGAGATTGCGGCACGTTTTTTCGGATATGAGCATGAACTTACTGACATAGTATACGGATTTAATATGGAAGAACTTCTTCTGGCTTCTCTGTATGACAGAACAAAACTTCAAAAAATGCTCACAGACCATGACATACACAAACCACATTGCTGTGGCGCTGTGATCTATTTTCAGGGAAGACTGCTCACCATCGGAGATCAGTCGAAAGCTGTCCGGCTGGGACAGAAAAAAGAAGTGGAAAAACCGTGGATCTTTTATAGAGAAGGAGAAACGGTGATCGAACATGGTCCGAATCCATATCTGGCACTGTATTACGTAAAAACGGAAAACCGTGAGGAAATGGATGAACTGACACAGGAATTTTACAGGGAAATGCACATTCTGGATCCATCTGGAAAAGAAGTGGCATATCAGAATCAGATCCCCGATTATACACCTGCAGAAAAATAGGCATTGAATTTACAACATGAGTGTGAGAAAATGAAATGTACAGTTAATAAAGAAAAACCATGAAAAACAGAAAATAAAGAGGAAATACATGATTGATTTTAACAGACCTGCGTTTACAGGTAAGGAATTTGAGTATATCCGGGATGCGGTAGAACGGGGAATGCTCTGCGGGGATGGAATCTACACGAAGAAATGCTCTGCATGGATGGAAAAACGTTTTCATGCCGGGCATGTAATGCTGACGACTTCCTGTACCCATGCGCTGGAGATGGCTGCATTTCTTGCGGATATCCAGCCAGGTGATGAAGTGATCATGCCATCGTATACCTTTGTGTCAACGGCAGATGCATTTGTGCTGCGGGGAGCGAAGATCGTATTTGTGGATATTCGGCCGGATACCATGAATATCAATGAAAAACTGATCGAACAGGCGATCACAGAAAAAACAAAAGCAATCGTTCCGGTTCATTATGCAGGTGTAGCATGCGAGATGGATACGATCATGGACATCGCCAGACGCCATAATCTGAAAGTTGTGGAAGATGCGGCTCAGGGTGTGGATGCCTACTATAAAGGAAAAGCGCTTGGAACTATCGGGGATTTTGGCTGCTACAGCTTCCATGAGACGAAGAACTATACTATGGGAGAAGGCGGCGCGATCCTGTTTAATGAGGACCAGTACCAGGAGAAGGCGGAGATCCTCAGAGAAAAGGGAACGGACCGCAGCAAGTTTTTCCGCGGACAGGTAGATAAATACCGGTGGATGGATTACGGTTCCTCCTATCTTCCAAGTGAGCTGAATGCGGCGTATCTTTATGCTCAGCTGGAACAGCATAAGAAGATCAGTGACAAGAGAATGCAGATTTATGATTTTTACAATGAAAATCTGAAGTTCCTTGCCGAAGAAGGAAAGATCGAGCAGCCTTATGTTCCAAAAGAATGTACGCATAATGCACATATGTACTACATAAAAGTTCACGATATCAAAGTACGTACACGGCTTCTGAAATATCTTCGGGAGCGGGAAATCTGCAGCGTGTTCCATTATGTACCCCTTCATTCCGCACCCGCAGGAAAGAGATTCGGAAGATTTTCCGGGGAGGATGTTTATACAACAAAAGAAAGCGAACGGCTGATGCGTCTGCCAATGTTCTATAATCTTGACATGGAGGATGCGAAACGGGTCGTGGATGCAATTGCTTCTTTTGATGGATTCTGATAGAAGAAGGGGAGAATTATGAAAAAAATTAAAAAAGTATTTATGATCCTGGCAGCAGTCAGTGTGGCGCTGATGCTTCCGGTACAGGCTATGGCAGCGGTGGATCTCAATGCGAAATATGACATCAGTACCAACCAGATCCAGGGATGGCCGGCCGGAGCCGATATCATTTCTGACACGGGCGTTCTGATGGACGCGGATACGGGTGTGGTTCTTTATAATAAAGGCGCAGATGAACAGCGTTATCCTGCAAGTATCACCAAGATCATGACACTTCTGGTGGCGGTTGAGAATTCCAGCATGGATGAACAGGTAACATTTACACAGACGGGTGTACAGAATGTAAATGCGGATTCCAGTAACATTGGCACGCAGGTAGGCGAAGTCCTGTCCATGAAAGACTGTCTTTATGCACTGATCATTAAATCGGCCAACGATGTTGCTGCACAGATTGCTGAGCATATCGGTGGCACGGAGCAGGCGTTTATCGATATGATGAACCAGCGAGCTCAGGAAATCGGATGTACGAATACAGATTTTGCCAATTCCAGCGGACTTCCGGATGATAATCATTATTCCTCCGCAAGAGATATGGCTCTGATCATGAGGGAAGGTCTGAAAAATGACGATTTCCGTACTGTGATCGGGACTGCGGATTATACGATCCAGCCTACCAATATGAATGCTCAGCAGAGAGTTCTGCATACGCACCATCCAATGTTCGCGCCGGAAAGCGGATTTTATTATCAGGGATGCATCGGTGGAAAAACAGGAACTACAGTTGCGGCAGGCCATACCCTTGTTACTGCGGCTACAAGAGATAATACAACGCATATTGCCGGGACCATGAGGGCAGCTGATCTGGCGAATTCCTGTATGGACAGTACTGCCATGTTTAACTATGGTTTTGATAATTTCACAAAAACAGAAGTAGACGGAGGAAGTGTGCTTCTTCCAAAGGGAACAGATCTGAATTCTCTCACAAAGAAATCCGAAGATGTAAACGGAAAAACAGAAACTTCTTATTATTTTGGAGAATATCTGGTGGGCAGCGGAAGTGTGGCACAGGCTACAGCAACTCCAACGCCGGAGCCAACTGCGGCATCTGATCAGGAAAATACAGAAGGTTCCGAAACAGAAACAGCAGCAGATCAGACTGCTGCAAAAACAGAGAAGAGTACAGCCAGCAAAGAAAGCAGCGAAACAGAAGGAATGCCGGTACTTCGAAAGATCCTTCTGGGAA
>ERZ857503.1804-NODE-1804-length-11164-cov-3.247457_pt1 | contig 11164 bp, 5 predicted proteins | sample MGYA00519766_ERZ857503 | MGnify/ENA primary metagenome ERZ857503 (study PRJEB31778, sample SAMEA3449345) | human gut metagenome | biome: human gut; feature: human-associated habitat; material: faeces | place: United Kingdom | collected 2010/2012 ...
CTCTTCCGATCTCACTTGTTCACGGCCAGAATGATGGGCTTGTGGCTGCGGCGCAGCATGTGGGCCACATCCTCGTCCGCGGCGGTCAGGCCGTCGCGCACGTCCACCACCATGATGATGCAGTCTGCAGTGTCAATGGCGATCTGGGCCTGCTCCCGCATGTGGGCCAGAATGCCCTCGGTAGCCTTGGGCTCAATACCGCCGGTGTCCACCAGCAGGAAGTCATGGCCGTTCCACTCGCAGTTGGCAAAAATGCGGTCACGGGTAATGCCCGGCGTGTCCTCCACAATGGCAAGGCGCTGACCGCACAGCTTGTTGAACAGGGTGGAGGAGGGCAGGCCGCGGTGCCCCATCAGCACCGCATGCGTGCTTTCGCCGCCTATGGGCAGGGAGGAGCTCTCCAGATGGCCCACGCCCATCTCCAAAACCAGGTCGCTGGTGCCGTGATAAATCGGGAGGTTCACGCCAATTTCCGGAATTTCCAGATACCCCATCACATCCTGAAAGGAGAGCAGGCTATAATAGCCTGCGGTGGGCTCCTGCCCATCGGCCTGCGCCGCAGGCTGGGCCAGCTGGCCGTTATAGGCCCGTGCTTCCTCTTTCTTTTGTTCCAGCTGCGCGGCGTTTTCCGCTACCTGGCTGCGGTAGTCGGCAATGGCTTTGCTGTGGCTCCAATCCTCTACCTTGCTGCTGACGATGGGGGAGAGGATTAGCCCTAGCCCGATCAGGAAGAGGAGCAGGAAAATGCTGTTTTTCCATTTTTTCATACGCGTTCGCCCTTTGCGTTTTGTTGCAGTGGTTTGGAATGGTTTGTGTGCCGGCGGGGAAGACTGATATCAGCCATTCCGGACGGAAAGCTTCCCCGCACGGCCTCCGCTTGGAAGGCGGCCGGAAATAATATCAATCACTTTCTTTCAATCCACCGCAGGCCGGGCGGTTGAACGGCCGGCCTGCGACTACCTGCGCGATGCTTGCGCGGCTATGATAACGACAAAATTTCAACCCACGCCCCGTCCGGGGCGGCAGAAGGCCGCCTGAAAAGGATTTTTTCTTAGCATTTCTTTCAATCCACACGCTTTCCAGCATGACGGATGGCTTCAAAGGCTGCCGCGCACAAAACGCGGCAGCCTTTTCATGAGAAGCTTACACAGAAGGGAACAGGTCGCATTTGTTCCTGTGCGTTATGTGTTTCGGCTTTTAGGCTTCTGTGGCTTTCTTTTTGCGGGAGCGGATGTATAGCAGCGCCGCAGCGCCCATCAGCGCGATACCGCTGAAGGTGAAGATCAGCGTGCCCATGCCGCCGGTGATCGGGAGGGAAACAAGCGTACTGTTAGCAACCTCTGCTGTATAGACAAACGTGTCTTCCGCTTCGATGTCATCAGCCAGGGTGATATCCTTCACGCCGCCAGCCAGTTTGTAGCCATCCGGAGCCTTGGTCTCGACCAGGTAATAGGTGCCAGCATTCAGGCCAGCAAACGCCTGCTCCAAAGAACCGTCTTTTTCGGTCTTGCCAGTTGCAATTGCATTCTCACCGGCTTTGGCATCCTCTTCGCTGAGATACAGAGCAAACTCTGCACCCGCAAGTTTCTGATCCTTCTGGAGGAATATATACTTATCCACGTCGATGGCATAGAGCGTGGTCTCAGCGATATCGCTCTTGGATTTCTCAGACTCATCATCACGCGCCTGATAGTGAACGGTCGCCGTATTGGTGAACTCACCGGTGGCCGTATTAGCGTTTTTGGTGGAGAAGGTAACCGTTACGTTGCCCGGTCGCAGAGCCGTATAATCCGTAAAGGTAATCGTCATCTCCTGGCCTTCGAAAGCAACCTCATAAGCGCTCTCGTCAAGAACTTTATCATTGTTCTTCACCACGACCGATTCCTGATTGAAGCTCATACGGGCATCTTCAAGCGTATCAGACAGAGAATATGCTTGGTACGTTGCAATGTCGGTCGGAACATAAGCGGTAAATTCCCAGTTTACGACATAACCTGCCGGTGCGGAGGTAACATCCTTCTCAATCGCGGTAACATCGGGATGATCCATATTGCGATCGTTGTCCATCGTTACTGCAACGACTTTATAATTGTTATCTTGTGTAATCGTGAACTCCACCGGAGTGGTATCCAGCGTGTAACCATCGGGAGCCTGTGTCTCAACGAAACGATACTCACCGATGATGAGGCCGGACACCTCGATCAGGCCAGCGTCGTTTGTTTGAAGGCCCTCTCTAACGACTTTCCACTCGTTGCCAACTTTTCTTTCCAGCTTAAAGACTGCATTTGCCAACTGATTGCCACTGGTGGCATCCGTCTTCGTCAACTGTGCCGCATTCAGGTAGGTTTCATTCTTGACATACACATGCACGTCATAAAGCCAGCCGGTGCCTGCCGGATTTGTCATCGGGACATCCACCAGGAAGGGCCGCGCAGGCTTGGTCACCTTATCCGGGTGCTTATCTTCCACAACGAGGTAACGGCCCTGTGTAAAGCTTGCATACTTCATAGTCGAAAATGTAACTTCGCCATTCGGATCGGTTGTACCGGTAAAGGATACAACATCAGGGCCCGTCGGAATCTCCGTGGTAGCAGTATCATTATCTACCTTGTATACCGTGAAGGTCACGTCTGGAAGCGGGTCGCCGTTGGGGTCATCCATGACAGTACCATCGTTCTGGCCATACTGATCTTCCTCTAAGGGAGATTTCATATCCCTCTTGTGAAGGGTAAGGCTAACATCTGCATTCGGGTCCAAAATGGAAGTATCAGTGTCGACCGCCACTACGCCGGTCACGAGCATGGTTGCCGCCATGAGGAGGGCAAGCAGCAGGCAGCCGACTTTTTTCCATGAAAGCTTTTTCATGATGAACTCCTTTCAACTTCTCGTTTGTTTTTTTGCTGCCGGGGTGGCCGGGCGGCAGCCGCCCGGGGTCTTTTATCTGCCGGAGCGATTCCCCCTTTCGCATATTCCTACCCTGCCCGGTGTTATTCCTCCCCCTTTTTGCGCTGCTTGAAATATAAGAGGGCAGCCGCGCTTGCGAGCGCCAGCCCGCCGGCGGAGAACCAGATAGCGCCCATGCCCCCAGCAACGGGCAGCTTCTCTTGCTCTTTATTAGGAATGGTAGCGGCCTCTCCGGTGGCATCCTCCGCATCGCCGGACGGCAGCTCGATTTCATCGAGCGTCTCGCCATTGACTTTCATGAAGGTTACCATGCCGGCTTCGACCGTTACTCGAACAGGGTCAGTTGGGAGCTTGTAGCCTGCCGGGGCCTTTACCTCATAGAGCAGGTAGTTTCCAAATGGGATATCCGTGAAGGTGGCATTGCCATCTTGGCCGGTGGATTCGCCGTTATCCTGATAGGTGGGGTAGAGGGGCTTATCCACATTGGAATCCTTCACCCAGTCATCACCAGCAGGCCACAGCTCAAACTTCGCCCCCGCCAGCAGCGTATCATTCGAGTCCGCATCCACCTTGGTGAAGGTGAAGGATGCCACCTTCAGCGCATTGGTAATGGTGACGGTGGTTTGTTTGCTTGCTGTCACTGTGAGCGGAATTTGGCCTACTGCCTTGCCGTCATCGGTGGAAACAGAGTCTTTTTCCGCGTCCTCAATGGCGTATGCCTCCTCTGCATATTCGGGGGCGAGATTGACCTCGTCTACTTCAAAAGTAGTGCCCCATGGAAGTGGCATAATATAGATGGTTTCACCCGCCCGCATTTTAACGTAGCCCTGATCATCGGCTTGTTTCGGGTTTTCATTATCAATGCCGCCGCCTTGGGTTTGGCCGTAATAGACGCCGCTTGCATAGGGTTCGCCGCCGATCTTGATCGCCACGGTGAATTCGTCATCAGAGCTATGGCCGGGGGCCATTTCTTTTGTGATGACGAGGCTGTTCGCATTTTCAGCGTAAATGGCATTTTCGAAAAGGGCAAAAGGCGCTTCACCGACGATGAGATCGTCTACCCGATGCCCAATCACATTGCCGTGGTCATCGTAAACTTTTGTAACAGTATCCACAGAGGTAATTTCGTATTGGTCTGAATACGCGCCCAGCTCTGTCACTCGGTATTGCGTGGTGGCCTTTACCTTATCCGGAAGCTCCGCATATTGATTGTGCTGCAAGGTGAATTTGCCGTGTGTTGTGCTGCCCTCGCTGATGAGTTCTGCATCCGGAGCGCCAGGCGTACCGCGGTAAATCTTATAGCTGCCGCTATAAGGGGCATAGTCGCCATATGGCTGGCCGTCCTTATCCAGCGGTTTCACCTCTACCAAGAAATCAAACTTTGCATCGGAAAAATCAGGAACATTGGCTTTGGTAATTTGTTTGCCCACATAGATCGTATCATCCGGGATGGATTGCAGGTTAAATTTGATCTTGCAGTTGGAGCCGCCTGCGCCGCGCTCTAAGTAGTAGTAGTTGAAGGTGTGCGTGGTGTAATCCTTGAAAATCCACTGGCCCTTTTCGTTTTTCTCGAAGTTGTCGCGGAGATATTCATAAGATGCACCGTTGCGCCTCATGATGTTATAAAGGTTTTCTATTTTTTGATTATTGTTAGCTTCGTTTCCATTGACGTGCTCAATATACACCTCGCCGTCTGCAAAGTTGACGCTACCCTCATAGGCGTCGTGGATACCGCCCATATCGAGCACTAAAATGCCGTCGATGAAGAGCCACACATCATCGTCGCCGCGGAACTCAAAGACCATATCCTGCTGCCGGTTGTTCCGGTCGGTGACCTTGCCATTTTTCGGCTGTAGGAATTGAAAATCCATCGTCATGCCGAAGTGGAAGTTTGCATTCCCACGCAAACTGTTTCCACGCTGGTCATCCAAATCATTGAAAGGCAAAAATTTGGGGTCGCTGGGCGCAGTCGCATTTTCCTTATAAGGCACACGATAAACGTTGAAATAATTATTTTCTTCGCGGTCTGTCTTTATGGATGCAAAGTTTTTCTCTGAGTCGTAGTAGTAATAGCCGTCATTATCGAGCTGGAACAGGTAGTTGACGTCCTCATATGCCGTCGTCATCGCATAGTTGAGGTCAGCATTATCAGGGTTAAACAGCTTACTGAAAGATGGATTGCTATTGAAAGTCCACGTCTGTCGGCCAGACTGATACGTTGTTGTCAGCTGGGGGTAGCCATCCTCACCAAGCTCGCCCTGTAGGATGCCCTGATAAACGCCACCGTTGGTCTGTGTGTACGAATTCCAGCCGATATCATTGTTAACGTCAATAGCCCCTGACCCTGTAAATGTAAACCAGTTTCTCCTATTATAGTTAAAAATCCTATTTGCTCTTGAGCCGTCGTAATCAAACAAATTGATATGCACGCCCTTTGAGAGCGTATCTTCAGTCTCAACTGTATCGGGCGTTGCCCTTGGCGCTGCCGCCGCAGCGGCGCTTGCCATGCTCTGCTCCCTGTGGCCTGTGGACGAGGCCTCTGCCCCCTCCGACGGGGCGGCGCTTTGCGGGGCAAGATTCTCCGCCGCCAGATTTTCCGTGGCCAGGCTTTCCACGGCAGAGCCGCTTTCCACCGCGCCCCCCGCATAGGCGCTCGTCAACAGCATCGCCGCAATCAGTGCCAGCGCGCAGAGCCTGACCAAAATCCGGCGATGCGGGCCGCTTGATCTTTGCTTGCTCATTTGTTTTTCCTCCTTGCTGTATTTCATGCTACAGTTCCATTTCATTCCTTGTTTTATCTTGATAAAGCGCCTTGTGATCGGGGCTTTTCTGCATATTCGAAAATCCCGTTTCAGCGGATGATCTATAGAAAAGCGGAAAGGGAAGAGGTGTGAAGACCCTTCCGGTGTAACGGACCGGAGACGCACATGGCGTTTTCCGCTTTTCTGGCTGTTCAAAGCAGAGGTGGCAGCGGCAATGCGATGGAAGCATGCCGCTGTGTTTCATGCAGATGTTTTTTTTGGTGGATCGGAATCGTTGCTGTCGATGGAGGCGAGCGCACGCAAGATCGCCAACTCTCCCATCTGATACCGTTCCTCCAGAGATCGAAATAAGGCGTCAAATTCTTTTGCAGAAGTATCTTTTGATTGTGTCATAAACTCACCTGCTTTTTTTCGTATGAGTTGTAAACTCAATATACCATGTTTAACCTGTGTTGTCAACGAATATATTAGCGTAAAATTGTGTTTCCGATAATTTTTACTCATGGATTGTGTTATACTAATCCAAAAATCCGCGTAGCAATATCGTTTTCCTTTTGTATGGATTTCACCCTTCTTTTCCATTTTGGTCAAGCGTGATTTCTGGTATGATAGCTTCAAACAAAGTTTGAAGCATTGGAAAAATGTCTGTCGGCGCAAAACGCCTCCTGCCGCGGTGCGGCAACGCCATTTTTGCAGAGGAAGCTTTGTGTGTGGTATGATCATTGGCGGTACGGCCACGGGCGGGTTTGTTACAATCACAGAAGCTATTTGGCTCCGCACAATGTTGGAGGGATGCGGGGCCTGTGGTAGTGCTGCATTTCTATTTTGAAAGAAGGGGTATCAGTTGAAAGACCGTATCAAGGCGATTCGGATCGCTTTAAAGCTGTCACAGAGAGAATTTGGCGAGCGGCTGGGTGTGAGCCGTGATGTTATCAGCAACTTGGAATACGGCAGGGTTCAGCCGAAGGAATTGCTGCTCAGGCATATTTGTGAATTATACAGCGTCAACGAGGAATGGCTATTCCATGGTGAGGGCAGAATGTTCGCAGGCGATTCGTGCCCTGATCAACGGGTAGAGGAAGCGCTTCGTATTTTTAAATCCCTGCGGCCTGCGTTTCAGGATTATGCATTAGAGCAGATCAGGAGCTTGGTGAAGCTACAGGAGAACAACAAGCCGGAACAATAAGCGGCGCCAGAGCCGCCTGATGATGCATGAAAAAACAGGGCGCTCCCTTTTGATAAAAGAGGGAGCGCCCTGCGGCGGTTTGATGCAAGAAGGGAAACGAAAAAACAAGGGGCTGCAAAATGTTTTGCATTTTGCAGCCCCTTGGTTTTTTTCATGCGATGCGCTTTGCAACAGCTTTTTTTGCTCCTCTATTTCGGAAAGCTTAGCAATAATATTGCGCCTGTGCGTTCCACAGCTCATAATACGCACTGGATGGATCGCGGATCAGCTCCTCGTGCGTGCCAAGCTGAACAAGCTCGCCCTGCTGGAACACCGCGATGTGTTTGCAGAACCGGCAGGAGGATAGGCGATGGGAGATGTAGATCGCCGTTTTATCGCCTACCAGGCGGTTGAATTTGGAATAGATTTCATATTCTGCGATAGGGTCGAGCGCGGCCGTCGGCTCATCAAGCACAATAAACGGCGCGTTTTTATACAGCGCCCTGGCAAGGGCGAGTTTTTGCGCCTCACCGCCGGAAATCTCCACGCCGGTTTCCTCCACATCCTTGTAAAGATAGGTATCAAGCTGCTGCTCCATCCCGCGGACGTCGTCCGCGATGCCCGCTTCCTCCAGACAGGCCCAGACGCGCGCTTCCTCGTATGTATCGGCGACGGAGACATTCTGCGCCAAAGGGAAGGAGAACATGCTGAAATCCTGAAATACCACGGAGAAGAGCTGCCGATAAGCGGCATCGTCATATTCGCGGATATTGACGCCGTTTAAAAGAATTTCGCCCTCCTGTGGGTCGTAGAGGCGGCATAGGAGCTTGATGAAGGTCGTCTTTCCGGAGCCGTTGCGCCCAACGACGGCGAGCTTCTCTCCATTTTCCAGCTTAATAGAGAAATTCTTCAGCGCATAGGTTTCCGATTCCGGGTATTTGAAGCTAACATTGCGGAATTCAATGGAGACCGGCGTATCCATCTGTGGCAGGAGCGTGCCGGCCTGCTTGCCGGATTCGGTGTGGAGGATGTCAAAATAATAATCGAGTGTGGGGATAATCTGCGGGATTTGCCCGGTGGTGTTTGCAATGGCGGTAACGCCCTGCACCACCTGCATGAAGCTGCCCGTATAGCATACGAGGCTGCCAATGCTGAATAGGCCGATGAGCCCCTTGAGCCCGATAAAAAGGTAGATGCCGAAGCCGATCACCGCGCCGATGATTGCGATCAGGGAGCTGGATTTGGCGCTGTTGGCGGCGATTTTTTTCTGGATAGCAATCCCCTCGTTGAGCAGCTGCTGCGTGGCGTCCTTTTCAATAATCAGCTGCTCCTGATAGGTGCGGATCTCTTTGCCGGTTTTATAGTCGGCTATCATTTCTGTGTAATAGTCGTATAACCGATCGAGCCCCATATACTGCTCGCTCAAACGGAACCATTCCTTGCTGATTTTGCGGCTGATGATCAGGATGATCCCCACCGCGACCCCAATGGCGGCGAAGAGGGCAACCGCAAACCATGGCGATTCTACAAAGGTTTCGCCGCCCTTGAAGCTGATTTTGAGCAGGGGGAAGAGCAAAACCAGGGCAAACGCCAGAGTGGTTGCGCCCGATACCCAATGGGAGAGCATCCAGCTCAGGCGGTAAAGGGAAGATCCTGCTTTATCCATCGCCTCCTGATGCTTATGCAACAGGGTTTGGAAAGCGGGGCTTTCCAGTTTTTCATAATCCAGCGTATAGAGCTTGCGGATGACCTCGCCGCGTTCCTTATTATAGAGAAGGCCGCGCGACATATAGTAACGGTTCTCCAGCGTGCGGGAGGTAATGAACAGGAACAGATTGATCGCCAGCGCCAGGGCAACGAATAGGATCAGGGTTTTCATCTCCCGTGTGGTGGAAAGAATATCGATGATCCGGGAGGAAAAATAAAGGTTTACAAAGGGAAGTGCGGCTTTGGTAACGCCGCTTGTCAGCGTCAGCGGGATCAGCTGCGGCTCAAGCCGATGGATTTCCCGGAAGCCTCTCCCGATTTTTTGGAGTGTGGTCATCGCTTTCATATTAATCATTATTCCTTTCCGGCTGTTTTGTGCGGTTTTGCAAAGCAAAATTGCCGCCGCTGTTTTTGCGGCAAAGGCACAAAACTTCAAGTTTGAAAGTTTACTTTCAAACTATGGCCTCCTCTCGTTCGGCCTGCGCGGTATGTTCTTCTTTATAGTAATGGCTTTGAATTTGGAACATGCGCCAATAGGCGCCGTGCATCGCCATCAGCTCCTCATGGGTGCCCATTTCAGCAATCCGGCCGTCTGCGATGAAAAGGATCCGGTCGCAGAAGCGGGTGGAAGAAAGCCGGTGAGAAATGAAGAAAGAGGTTTTATTGCTTGTCAGCGCATTGTATTTTTGATAGAGTTCATTTTCTGCAATCGGGTCGAGCGCCGCGGTGGGCTCATCGAGCACGAGCACCGGCGCGTCGTGATAAAGGGCGCGCGCAAGCAGGAGCTTTTGCTGCTCGCCGCCGGAAAGATTCACGGCGTTTTTATGCACTTGCTTGACCATTTGTGTTTTGCCCTTTTCCGGAAGTTGCTCAATACGCTCCCATATCCCGGCTTGCTTGAGCACAAGCGTGAGCCGGCCATAATCGATCTCTTCCTCTTCGCACAAGCATACATTCCGATCGATGGACATCGGCAGGAAGTTATAATCTTGATATACGGCGGAGAACAAGGAATAGTAGGCGTCCCGCCCGTAGTCGGAGGAGGGGATTCCATTTACTAACACGCGGCCGTTCGTCGGCTGGTAAAAACCGCACAGGATTTTGATACAGGTGGTTTTGCCAGCGCCATTTTCACCAACGATGGCAATCTTTTCACCCGGCTGGACAGTAAAGCTCATTTGCTTAAGCGTTAGGCTTTTGCTGCCCTGATAGCGGAAGTCCACGTTTTCAAAGGTGATGGAGCAGGGCTGCGCCCCTTTGGCGGGCAGGGCAGAGGCGCTTTGCAGCCGTGGGCGGTCCGGCATTTCTAGAAACGCGCGAAAGTGGTCGCATTCCGTGGCCACCATATCAAGATTTTGAAGCTGCTGTGTGATGCCGAGAATCCATGCCGCAAATCCTGTGACAATGCCGAAATAGAAGATAAAGTCGGAAACACCCATTGTTCCTGCTAAAACACTGCCGATCAGATAGATGTAGGCCACTGCTTCGCGCAGCATGGAGAGCAGCGCACGGCCCGCGCTGAACGTGAACACCTGCCGCGTATATTTGCCGATCACTTTGGTGTAGGTAGCAGTCAACTGCGCAAGGATGAGCAAAAACCAATCTCCGGCGCCATAGAGGCGGATATCCTTGCCGGCGGAGAAGTTGTGCGCGTTTTTATAAAGGTAATCAAACCGGACCCAAAGGGGATTGTTTTTTTTGCGCGTATCCAGTTCCGCCTTGGCAGTGTAGCGCACTAGGAAGAACTCCCCGACGCATGTAACAGCAATCAACAGGAGCATCGTGGGGCGCAGCGCGGAAAGAACCGCGAGGTAGGAGACGATACCGGTGGCATTGGCGCAGAGGCTCACGATAATTTCATACAATGCCTGGCTATCGGAATAACGCCCATACAGCGCAAACCCACGGCCGCGTTCGAATTTTTCCCTGCCTTCCATACTTTCCATGTTTTCATAATCGGCCGTCATAGCCTTGCGAAAGGTGAGGATACTGTAGCGGATCGCTGCCGCTTGGGCGACGCCGGTCATTTTGCCCTGTAGAAACGGATCGATCCAGCTCAGTGCAGCGACCAGAGCCGACATGACTGCAATCAGCCCGATCATGGTGGGAACCGATACATTCTGTGTAATGCAGTCGATCATTAATTTGGGGATGAGTGCCGTAAGCATCGGCAACAACACCAATGCTGGAACACGCAGCGCACAGAACCATATGCTTTTTCGATCCCATTCCCACCAATTGTGCAGCATATACCGCACATTTTCTCGCGAGGAATGCAATTTTTTCTCCACTGGATGCGCCTCCTTAGGATTCAATTTGCAACAATACGAAGAACCGAACATTCGTATCATAGCGTATAGAATATAAAAAGTCAAGTAAATTTAACCAATAATTTAAAACTATTGTTAATAAAATAAATCAATTGATTAAATAATTGACAAACATGATAAAAAATCGAACAACTCTAGATGTTGCGAATTGAATTTTTAATCATAATTATAAAAAATAGCTGGTAGCTATATAAATAATTATATTATATATTTATGAGATGACGATATTAGGAAGGTTGGATTTGTTACTCGCTGCGCTTCGTAATAAAAAAATAGCCGGTAGTTAACTGCTTGCG
>ERZ857503.1819-NODE-1819-length-11106-cov-4.123609_pt1 | contig 11106 bp, 9 predicted proteins | sample MGYA00519766_ERZ857503 | MGnify/ENA primary metagenome ERZ857503 (study PRJEB31778, sample SAMEA3449345) | human gut metagenome | biome: human gut; feature: human-associated habitat; material: faeces | place: United Kingdom | collected 2010/2012 ...
TGCTGTTGTCGTTGTTTGCGTTGTCTGCGTTGTTGCCGTCGTCATTTCCGCCGTTTCCGTCATTTCCGCCGTTTCCGCCGTTTCCGCCGTTTCCGCTGTTGCCGCTGTTTTCCGTGCCGCCGTGCCGCATCTCGAAGCCCGTAACGGCGAATCCGATCAGGTCCTCCATGTAGAATTCGTCGTCATCCTCCTCGTCGTACCGGATGCGGAATTCGAGGCCGAGCAGCTCCTGCGCCCGGCGTTCGGTGTCGAAGTCGGCGAATGCGGCGACGGCGCCTGAGGCTCCGCGGCGTTCGAAACGTTCGCACCAGAGCGGCACTTCGAGACCGTCGATCGTAACCAGCACGGGGGTCGTCTCCGGATCGAAATCTTCGGGGAAGCTGTCGTAGAGCGAGAGCATCAGACCGCCGTCTGTGCCGAACGGCTTGTTGATTCTGCCTGCGGGTTTCGTCGTCATGCGGATGTGCGTAAGTGTCTGTAATTAAGCATGCGTGTCCGGAACCGCCGATCGTTTCGGTCCGGTCGCGGGTTCCGTCGGCCGCCTAACCGGGAATCGCCGGGGCAGCGGCGGGAGGGGTGCTTGCCCCCCCCCGCCGCCGCCGCTGCGGTCCGGAAAAGACGGGCAGTCCCGGAGGATCGGCCGGCCCCGGCGTGCCCGGCAGTTCCGGCGAATCCGGGGTCAAAGATAGTGTACGGGCGGGGAAATGTCAAATTTATTTCCTCGTACCGTCTTTTTTCGGTTGTCCGCAGGGGTGAAAAAAGAGGCGGCGGTTCCCGGCGAACCACTGCCTCTTCGTGTCATTGTCCGTTGCGGAACAGCTCCGCCGGAACCTATTCCGCTGCGGGAGCTTCGCCTTCGGCGGGGGTCTCGGCACTCTCGGCCGCATTTTCGGCGGCTGCGGCTACGGCTTCGGCGGCGGCCTTGGCCTCGGCTTCGGCGGCGGCGCGCTTCTCTTCGAGCGCTTTCGCACGCTCCTCCTTCACTTTCGCTTCGGCGGCCAGACGGGCTTTCTCGGCCGACTTGGCGTCCGAGGCGAGCTTGTTGGTCTTGGCCTCGATCTTGGCGGTTTTCTCGTTGAGCCACTTGTTGAACTTGGCTTCGGCATCCGATTCCGAGAAAGCGCCTTTGGCGACGCCGCCCAGCAGGTGTTTCTTGTACATCACGCCTTTGTACGAGAGGATCGCACGGCAGGTGTCCGTGGGTTGAGCGCCTTTCATTAACCAATCAAGAGCTCTGTCGAAGCTCAGATCGATCGTAGCAGGATTCGTGTTGGGATTGTAGGTGCCCAACTTTTCGATGAATTTACCATCACGTGGCGCTCTGCTATCTGCGGCGACGATATGATAGAAGGCGAAACCCTTCTTACCATGACGCGCCAGACGAATTTTAACAGCCATTTGCTTGTAAAATTTAGTTAAGTAATCGAATAACGCCCGACCCTTTTGGGGATTGAAAGCCTGCAAAGATACACAAAATTTCCCAATCCGCAAGCTGTCCGCCCGAAATCGGCGGAATTGGTTCGTCCGCGCGTCCGGCCGGGCGGACCCGGTGGTGCGTCCGGTCCGTAAAAACGAATAATTTCGTCGTTCGGATTTCTGTTTTTGATTTTTTCATTACCTTTGTCTCCGCGTTCGCCCGAACGGCCGCCACAGAAGGGGGGCGTCGTTCGACCGTTTGGGGCCTCGGCTGAGTTTCGGACCGGTGTTCGGCTCTGCGCTCGGCTTGACGAAATGGTTCCGTAGCTCAGTTGGATAGAGCAACAGCCTTCTAAGCTGTGGGTCTCGGGTTCGAATCCCGACGGAATCACCGGATCGCGGCGGCATGCGTCTTTCGCCGCCCGACGTATGGGCAAGGCATGGAAACGGAACAGGAGAGTCGTCGGGGCTCTCCTGTTTTTCGTCATGGAACGATGGGGCTCTTTTCAGGGGCGGCGGATTTGCGTCTGCGGCGGAGCGGGATCGCCCGTTGCGGTCGGCCGCCGTCGGTCCGGATCCGGAACCCGGTCGCCGCAGGGGGCGTTCATGCCTTCTCTCCGAGTGCACGGTCGAGGCATGCCTTCAGTTCCGCGGGGATGACGGGTTTGGTGAGAAATCCGCTGCATCCGGCAGCTTCGGCCGCACGACGGTCCGTGTCGAACGCATAGGCCGTCTGCATGATGACCGGAATCCGCGGGTCCCGCAGTCGGATTTCGCGCAACGCCTCCATGCCGTCCATTTCCGGCATCTTTATATCCATCAGAATCGCATCGGGGCGATGCGCGAAAGCCATCTCCACCGCTTCGCGTCCGTTTTTCGCCCACAGCAGGTCGTATTCGCGGCGCAGCACGATCTCCAGCAGTTTGCAATTGCTCTCGGTGTCCTCGGCGATCAGGATCCGGCGGCGGGGACGGCCATCCGGGACTTTGTTCCTATACATTGGGTTCGCTTGTTGTTTCGGCAGTCGTGTCCCGCTTCCGGCGATTTCCGACCGCGGTCGCGTCGCAGCCGGCCGGGAGCGTTGCATTGCTTTCGTTCGTTTCCCTCGTCGGAGCGACCGAGCGGGTTCGCGCCTGCGTCCGGCACCTCGGATCGGTTCGTTTTCGTCGGGGGATGCCGAAGATCCTGTTTTTTGCGGGCTGTCGTTTGCATGGGGTAATTAACGGTAGAACATCCCCGTCCAAACGGTGCGGTTGCCCGAGGCGTCCGACGCTTCGAGACGCACCGTATGGCGGGATTGCGTGCGGGGCGTGTCGAACGGGTGGAAAGCCGTGCCTTTCATCGGGTATCGGTCGCAGATCGACCATTCGCCGTCGATGTAAAGCTCGCACGATGCGATCCCCGAGAAGTTGTCGCCGAGGCGGAAGGCCAGCCCTTCGGCCCGGGAGAGGTCCGCACCGTCGGCAAAGAGCGGCCTCACGGTCGGAGGCACCGTGTCGGCCACGACGAGCATCGGACCCGTCTGGGTGGTGCGGGCCGTAACGGTGCCGTCGTCGTAGCGGCCGCCGGCGTTGACCAGACGCCCCTTGCGGTCGATGACGGCCAGCGTCGTGTGCGGTCGGAGCTTCTCGGGCACGAAGGCGCGGATGCGTACCGTAGCCGCTTTCTGGAGCGGGACGGAGGCGTCGAGCAGCCGGTAGACGGGCGAAAGAAGGATCAGCGTCGTGTCCGCTTTCGGACGCAGGGAGAGACGCTCGGGCCGCACGCAGAGCGATTCGTAGAGCGCGCCCGCGGGCAGCGTGAGCGTGGCTTCGTCCGCCGCGAGGGTCGAGGTGCGCCGGCGGTCGCAGACCACGGCGAGCGAATCGCACGCCGCGGGGCGCGCCCCGCGGCCGCGGACGGTGAATGCGATCTGCGAGATGTTTCCGCAGTCGTCCTCGGCTTCGATGCGGATGCGGTGCGACTGGCCCTCCTGCGTGCGGAGGGCGCCGCGGCCTACGAGCGTGGGGCAGAAGTCGGTGCAGGCTCCTTCGAGCGCAGCCAGCCGGATGGCTTCGTGGCGCGTGGCGACCTGCAGCGGATAGTGTGCTGCGGCGTTGCAGTAGCGCGAACGGTCGAAGGTGAAGCCGTCCATGCGGTATTCGAAGACGGGGCGGTCGTCGACGTACTGCGTCACCCGGTAGAGCCCGAAGGTATTGGCCACGCCGTTGCGGCGGTCGGTGGCTTCGACGACGAAGTGGCCGCAGGGGCCGACTTCGAGCGGCGCGGTGCGGGCGAGGCGGTAGGTGTGCGGATCGCTCTTCACGGCGTCGCAGGCGAAGCGCTCGGTGTGCATGGGGATGCCCCGCACGGTATCGGTCTCGAAGTAGCGGATGCGGACGATCGTGGGCGGCAGATCGTCTTTGGGCCGGACGATGCCCAGACGCACGGTGTTGAGGGTGCGCTGCGTGGCTGTCTCGCGGATTTCGTAGTGCAGGTGCGGTCCGAACGAGGTCCCGCTGTTGCCCGAGTAGCCCACCGTGTCGCCCTGCCGGACGGGGAAGCGGTCGGCGGTGCACCAGAGGTCGATCTTGTTGCGGCGCTGGCGGAGCCGTTCGCTGCGGACGAAGGCTTCGAGGTCGTCGCGGAAGCGCGAGAGGTGGCCGTAGACGGCCGTGGTGCCGTTGTCGAGGGCGATGTAGAGCGCCCGTCCGTAACCCGAGGGGCTGACGGCGATGCGCGAGACGTAGCCGTCGGCCACGGCGACCAGAGGTTTGCCTTCGACGCCGTCGGTCTTGATATCCACACCCGAGTGGAAATGGTTGGGGCGCATCTCTCCGAAGTTGGCCGAGTAGAGTCCCTGCACGCCGCACACGGGAAAGAGGTAGTCGGCCGGATCGGGCGACTGGGCGTGCGACGCACGGGGTGCGGCGAGCGAGGCGAAGAGGAGCGGGATCAGAAAAAGTCGTTGCATGGCGTATCCGTGTTTTTTACGAGTGCGGAGGCGACCTCGATCACCGCTTCGTAGTCGTAGCCGAGCGAGAGGCCGTAGCGCACGAGTTTGGTTTTCAATTCATAGGCCGAGGCGTGTTTCGCGGTGCGGGCCTTGCGTTCGAGCTGCGTGCGCAGGCGGTCGGCATGCTCGGCGGGGTCGACCGCCGAGAGGGCCGCGTCGACGAGCGCGCGTGCGATTCCCTTGCGTTGCAGGGCCGCCCGTATTTTGTAGGCGCCCCAACCGCTCAGCCGCATCTTTTCGCGCACGAACGCCTCGGCGTAGCGGGCGTCGTCGATGAACCGCTGGTCGAGGAGTTCGCGGAGCACTTTCTGCTGGGCCTCCTGCGCGACGCCCCATGTGCGCATCAGACGCAGGGCGTCGCCCGACGAGCGTTCGGCGCGGGCGCAGAGACGCATCAGAGCCGCGAGCGCCTGCTCGGGACTTTTCGTCCGTTTTTCGCGTGGTGTGCCGGCGAATGGGCCGCGGTCCTCGCCGGGACGCTGTTGCCGGCTTGCCGTCAGTTTCCGATCCGTGCGCATAACATTCTCGGTTTGTCGTTGAAATCGCGGCGGAGTTCGATCGCCGCATATCCCTCCGCCCGGAGCAGATCGCAGGTCTCGACGGCCAGCAGTTCGTGTATTTCGAAGTAGAGCCGCCCGCCCGGCGCGAGCATCCGGCGGGCGGCCCGGGCGATGGCGCGGTAGAAGCGCAGCGGATCGTCGTCGGGGACGAAGAGCGCCGTGTCGGGTTCGTACTCCGTAACGTTGCGCCGCATTGCGCGCCGCTCCCGCTGCGGGATGTAGGGCGGGTTCGAGACGATCGCGTCGAACCCGCCGCCGAAAACTTCCGCGAGGGCGGCCGCTTCGGCCGCGGCGGGGATGGGCCGGAGAGCAGCTCCGGCGGAGGGCGGACCGCCGATGGAGGGGATGCCGCCGATCCGGCTTCCGGAGGGAAGCGCATCGTCCGCGCTGGATCTGTTTCCCGGTACGGGGGCCGGCTGTGCATCGGGTCGATCCGTGCCGTCGTCCGTCGGGAGGGGCGCTGCCGTTTTGCAGTCCGGAGTTCCGGGGACTGCGGGGATGATCTCGGAGCGGGACACGGAGAGGGTCGGCGCAGGTGCTACGGCAGAAAGGCCGGAGGATGCGGGACAGGCGGTCGTGCGGCTGCCTGTTTCGCCGCAGTCCCCGTGGCCGTTGTGTCGTGAAGCGGGGCCTCCGGCCTCCGACCGGGTCGCTCGATTCATGGCCGGAGGGGTTGTTCGCCCGTGCGGATACGGATGCGCGTCTCGGTGTTTTCCGCCGCCGAAGGTGTCCTTGACGTCGGTTGCGGCGGAGGAAGAGGCTGTCGGATGCGGCCGGAGGTTTCGATCTGTTTCCGTGCCGGCGGACGGAGCGTTGCCGGCTGCGGCCGGGAGGTCGTCGCAGTCGGTCGCGGCCGATGATGCGGCGTCGGCGAGGGGCGGGCGGCTCAGGTTTTCGGGAGCGGGGAGGCCGTCCGGCCGGGAGCCGCGGTGCGGTGCGGGTGCGGTCCGCATGTCGGGTCGGACGGTCGGAGCCCGGTGTGCGTAAGAGACTGTCCCGCTGTCGCCGTGCGGACCGGGGCTTCCGGCTTCGCGCAGTGCGTCGGCGCGGCGGAACCGCACCTCCAGTCCGAGTGCCGAGGCATTCGCGCGGGCGATGGCGAGCGCTTCGTCCGAGAGGTCGGCGCCGAAGAGCTCCGCTTCGGGCAGGAGCCGTTTCAGGGCCAGTGCGATGCAGCCGCTTCCGGTGCCGACGTCGAGGATGCGGCGGGCCTGCGGAGAGGTCTCCGCGACCCAGAGCGTCAGCTCCTCGGTTTCGGGGCGGGGGATCAACACCCCTTCGCGCACGCCGATCCGCAGGCCGCAGAACTCCGTGTGCCCCACGACGTATTGCAGGGGGCGTCCGGCGGAGAGTTGGGCGGCGATCGGTCCGAGCCCTGCGACGGCGATCGGAGCCCCCGGGTCGGCCAGCAGGGCGGCGGGGGCGATGCCCGTCAGCTCCGAGACGACCGAGAGGGCGATCTGGCGTGCTTCGCGCTCGCCGTAGAGTGCGAGGAGCGGGTCGGCGACGCGGCGGACGGCCTCTCGGCGGGTGCAGGGTGCGGACGGTATGTGCGGGTCGTTCATTTCCGGCTATAAGATAAGTTCCGCCAGTGCGATCGCCAGCGCCGCTTCGACGGCCGCGGCGGCCCGAATGGCGATGCAGACGTCGTGCCGGCCGCCGACGGCGAGCGGTTCCATGCGTCCGGAAGCGGCGTTGTAGGTGAGTTGTTCGCGGGCGATGCTCGGGGTGGGTTTCACGGCGACGCGCACGACGATCTCGTTGCCGTTGGTCAGTCCGCCGTTGATGCCGCCGTCGTGGTTGGTGGCGGTGTGTCCCGCGGCGTCCGCGATGCGGTCGTTGTACGCCGAGCCGCGCAGACGCGCCCCGCCGAAGCCGGCCCCGAACTCCACCCCCTTGACGGCGGGGATCGAGAAGAGCAGATGCGCGGCGACGCTCTCGACCGAATCGAAAAAGGGGTCGCCCGCACCGGTGCCTGCGCCGGCGATGCGGCACTCGACCACTCCGCCCACCGAGTCGCCGTCGCGCTGTGCGGCGGCGATCGCACGGCCGAAACGTGCGGGTTCGGTCTCGCCGCCCACCTCCGCGAGGCGGGTTTCGAAACGGACGTCGGGGAGGCATTTTTTCGCCACGACGCCCGCAGCGACCAGTGCCGCCGTGAGGCGGCCCGAGAAGTGCCCCCCGCCGCGGGAATCGTTCCGTCCGCCCCATTTGACCCGTGCCGTGCGGTCGGCATGGGAGGGGCGCCAGTGGTCGGCGAACGCGGCGTAATCGGACGGGCGTGTGTCGGCATTGGCGAAGCAAACGGTCAGTGGCGCTCCGGTGGTGTGCCCTTCCCGGAGGCCCGAGACGATCTGCGGCAGGTCCGCTTCGCGGCGCGGGGTGGTGCCGGCCGCGCCTCCGCGCCGGCGGGCGAGATCCGCTTCGAAGTCGGCGGCGCAGAGCGGGATGCCGGCCGGCAGGCCGTCGATCGAGACGCCGATCTGCGGGCCGTGCGATTCGCCCCAGATGGCGAGGCGGAAACGATGTCCGAACGTATTCATGCGCAGCATCGTATTTTTTCCAGATCGGCGAAGAATCCGGGGTAGCTCTTGGCGACGCATTCGGCTCCTTCGATCGTAACGGGTCCCTCGGCCCGCAGCGCGGCCGTGGCGAGCGACATGGCGATGCGGTGGTCGCCGTGCGCCGAGACGCGGCCGGCGCGGATGCGGCCGCCGCGGATCTTCATCGTATCCTCCACCGAGAGGTCGACGTCGATGCCCAGTTTGGCGTATTCGTCGCGGAGGACCGCCGCACGGTCGCTCTCCTTGCGGGCGAGGCGGCGCGTGCCGCGGATCGCGCTGACGCCTTCGGCCGATGCGGCCAGCGCCGCGAGCGCCGGAAAGAGGTCGGGGCACTGCGCGGCGTCGAATTCGAACGCCCTCAGCGGCCGCCGCGAGACGGTGAGGCGCTCGGCTTCGCAGACCAGCCCGGCGCCGGCGCGTTCGAGCGCCGTGCAGACGGCCGTATCGGCCTGTTTCGAGAGCGCCGAGAGATTGTCCACTTCGAGTTCGCCGGCCGTGGCTCCGGCCACGAGCAGCATGGCGGCGGCGCTCCAGTCGCCTTCGATCGCAAGCGAAACGGGCGTGTAGCGCTGGCCTCCGGCGATGTAGAACTCTTCGTAGTCCTGATGGTCGATCTCCACGCCGAAGCGGGCCGCCAGATCGAGGGTCATGTCGATGTAGGGCGTCGAGACCGGATCGCCGACGCGGAGGGTGGTGTCCGAGGCGGCGAGCGGCAGCGCCATCAGCAGGCCCGTAACGAACTGCGACGACACGGAACCGTCGATGAAGGCTTCGCCGCCGCGCAGGGGGCCGCGGACCTCGACCGGCAGCCGCCCCCCGCAGTCCGTGATGCGCGCGCCCAGCCTCCGGAGCGGAGCGATCATCGTCTCCATCGGGCGGGCGAGCAGCGTGCCGCGGCCTTCGATGCGGATCGGCGCGGTGCAGAGCGACGCGATCGGAGTGAAGAGCCGTGCGGCAAGGCCCGATTCGCCTACGCGGAGCACGTCGCCGCGCGGAGCGAGGCCGCCCTCGACCGCGAGGATGTCGCCGGCCGTGCGGGCCGTGCGGGCGCCGAGCGTCTCGATGCAGCGCAAGGCCGAGCGCGTGTCGTCGCAGAATCCGATGTTGCGCAGCTCCGAGCGGCCGTCCGCGAGCAGCGAGGCGGCCAGTGCGCGCTGGGCGTAACTTTTCGAACAGGGGGGTGTCAATTTTCCCCGCACACTCCCGGGCGGGACCGTCATATCCATAAGCGTTTTTATCTTCGGTTGCGATAATTTCGGAGTGCCGTCCGCCAAGTGCCGTCCGGCGCGGGCTGGGCGGCAGCGGACGTCAGGCGCCGCTTCTGCGCGGCGGACGGCACTTTGTCCGCAAGGCTTCGTGTCCGGCTTGCACGTTTTGCCCGTCGCGTCCTGTCCTGCAACCTCCCGGCCTGTCATGTCTCCTCCTCCCGGCCTGTTATGCCCCTCCTCCCGGCCTGTCTCGTCCTGCCGCTTTCCGTCGGATACTGCCGCGGACGCCTGCCGGGGCCGTCTGCGGCGTCTCCGATGGATTCCTGCGTTCGGATTTTTATCGGTTTCTGCACCGGGCGTTCGGGCGTTCCGGCATTCGGGTGCGAGGTTTCGCCCGGCATGGGGCGGAACGGCGGCCGGACGGGCGGCGCCGCAGCGTTCCGCATACCGCAGCGTTCCGTGCGCCGCGGATATGGGGGCGGCGGCCGGGGGCGTTATTCCTTTTTGAGCATCTCCTGCGTGAGCTGGTGGCTCTTCTTCAGCTCGAAATGCTGGCCCAGATAGACCTTGCGGACCATCGGATCGGCGGCCAGCTCTTCGGCCGTGCCGGTCTTGAGGATCTTGCCCTCGTAGAGCAGGTAGGTGCGGTCGGTGATGGCCAGCGTCTCGTCGACGTTGTGGTCGGTGATGATTACGCCGATGTTCTTGTGCTTGAGCGTGGCCACGATCGACTGTATGTCCTCCACGGCGATGGGGTCCACGCCGGCGAAAGGTTCGTCGAGCAGGATGAACGACGGATTGATCGCCACGGCGCGGGCGATCTCCGTGCGGCGGCGCTCGCCGCCCGAGAGCTGGATGCCGAGGCTCTTGCGCACCTTCTGAAGGCGGAACTCCTCGATGAGGGCCTCCACGCGGTCGCGCTGGTACTCCTTCGAGTAGTCGGTCATTTCGAGCACGGCGCGGATGTTGTCTTCGACCGAGAGACGGCGGAAGACCGAAGCCTCCTGCGCCAGATAGCCCACGCCGAGCTGCGCGCGCCGATAGACGGGCAGTTTGGTCAGCTCGGCGACCTGCCCTTCGTCGTTCTCGAGGAAGATCTGCCCCTCGTTGGGGGTGATGAGCCCCACGATCATGTAGAAGGTGGTGGTTTTACCTGCGCCGTTGGGGCCCAGCAGTCCGACGATTTCGCCCTGACGGACGTCGATCGAGACGTGATTGACGACCGTGCGGGTTTTGTATTTCTTGACGAGTTCGCTCGTGTAAAGCCTCATTATTTTTTTCAGTAATTTTCTACAAAGTTATGATATTTTCCCAAAAGTTTTTTATCTTTACAAGGAATTTTACGTTTTGCGACCGATTAAAAGACTATAAAGGCATAATGAAATCATACGAAGGGGCTTTGTTGCACGATAAACTGAAGGAGTATTTCGGTTTTTCGTCGTTCAAGGGGAATCAGGAGGCGGTGATCCGCAATGTGCTCGCAGGGAAGGATACGTTCGTACTGATGCCCACGGGCGGCGGCAAGTCGCTGTGCTACCAGCTGCCCGCGATGATTATGGACGGCGTGGCGATCGTCATTTCGCCCCTGATCGCCCTGATGAAGGATCAGGTGGAGTCCCTGACGGAGCAGGGCATTCCGGCTTCCTTTGTGAACAGCACCATTCCCTACGAGGAGTCCATCGAACGTCTCCGGAATCTGTACCGGGGGAAAATCAAGCTGCTTTACATGGCGCCGGAAAAACTGGAGCCCTCTTATTTCACCCAGTGCCTTGCCCAGGTGCCTCTTTCCATGATCGTCATCGACGAGGCCCACTGCGTATCCCAGTGGGGCCATGATTTCCGCCCCTCCTACCGGAAAATCAAAGATTTCATCAATTCCCTGCCCCGCCGGCCGGTGGTGACAGCCTTTACGGCCACTGCCACTCCCGTGGTGGAGGCGGATATGAAGGAGAGCCTGGGTCTGGAGAAGGCCCAGGTGTTCCGCACAGGCCTTGACCGGCCGAACCTGTCCTTCCGGGTCATCCAGGGGGCGGGGAAGGAGGATTTCATCCTTCGCTATGTGAAGAGCCATAAAAAGGAAAGCGGCATTATTTACTGCGCCACCAGAAAGGCGGTGGACCAGGTGTACAGCCTGCTCCTGCGCCGGGGAATCAGCGCAGGCCGCTACCATGCAGGCATGGAGGATGAAGCCCGGCGGAAGGCACAGGAGGATTTCTCCTTTGATAACGTAACAGTCATGGTGGCCACCAATGCCTTCGGCATGGGTATCGACAAGAGCAATGTGCGCTATGTCATCCATTACCAGATGCCCAAAAGTCTGGAGTCCTACTACCAGGAAGCAGGAAGGGCAGGCCGGGACGGCG
>ERZ857503.1838-NODE-1838-length-11024-cov-3.689489_pt1 | contig 11024 bp, 13 predicted proteins | sample MGYA00519766_ERZ857503 | MGnify/ENA primary metagenome ERZ857503 (study PRJEB31778, sample SAMEA3449345) | human gut metagenome | biome: human gut; feature: human-associated habitat; material: faeces | place: United Kingdom | collected 2010/2012 ...
CACCTTCGACAAGGACCACGACGAGAAGGGCCGACCCACCTACTACAAGAAGTAAGTGCGCCGGTTTTTCCGGCAGTACTGCCGGGGGGCGGGACAGTCCATGACTGTCCCGCCTGGGACAAAGACTACGCACAATCATTGATAACTGAGGATACGCATGTCTTTTGATACGATCGTGATGTGGATTATGGCCAGCGGTGCGCTTCTGGGCGCGGTGGACAAGGTCCTCGGCAACCGCTTCGGCCTGGGAGATGAATTCAAGAAGGGCTATGAAACGATGGGGCCTCTGACGATGGGAATGGTAGGCATTGTCTGCCTGACCCCATTGATCCAGAAGGGCATCAACTCCACTATCGCACCGTTGTTTACCGCCATCGGTGTGGACTCCGCCTTTTTGGGGGCGATTCTGGCCAACGACATGGGCGGCTACCAGCTCTCCATGGAGTTGGCGGCGGACCCCAGGGCAGGCGAGATCGCTGGCCTTCTGGTGGCTTCCACGTTGGGGGCAACACTGGTGTTTAACATTCCGGTGGGACTTGGCATTATCAAGAAGGAGCAGCAGCCGGACTTTGTCCGGGGCTTGCTGGTGGGCGTCATTGCAATCCCCTTCGGGAGCTTCTTCGGCGGCTTGTCAGCAGGGTTTCCCCTGGCCCTGGTGGCGGCCAACATCGCTCCCGTGGCCGTCATTTCGATCCTGCTGGCGGTGGGACTGAAATTCATCCCCAGGCAGATGACCAGGGGCTGCCTGATCTTTGGCTATCTGGTGAGCGCGGCGGGCTGTGCAGGGCTGGCGTGCGCCGGATTTGAATCCATCACCGGCGTGGTGCTGATTCCAGGCATGGCCCCTGTGGAAGAGGGCATGGCCACGGTGGCAGAAATTGCCATTGTACTCAGCGGCACTTTCCCGGTGCTGGCGATTTTGATGAAGTTCCTGAAAAAGCCGCTGTCCGCACTGGGGCAGAAGCTGGGGCTGGACTTTGTGAGTACCAGCGCCATGATCTTTTCCCTGGCGAATTCCGTGTCCCTCTTTGTGATGATGAAGGATATGAAGAGGCGCGGCATTATCATCGCCACTGCATGGATGGTGACTGCCAGCGCCGTGCTGGGTGACCATCTGGGCTTTACGGCCAGTGTGGCGCAGGAGATGATTTTACCCCTGGTGGTGACGAAGGTCACAGGCGGTATCGTGGCAGTGGCGCTGGGCCTGTATCTGACCCGCAAGCTCCCGGAAACAGACGCCTGAAGCACCGGGGCTGAGATCTACATGAGGAATTGAAGGAGGAGTACAGTACAATGTACAGGGCAGACAAGCTCTACAACGACATGATGGCTGTGGACACGGCTATCAAGCAGCTGAAGGTGGAGGATGAGGCATCCCTGGCGGAGTATTTCCGCCTGTATACGGAGCTGATCTTCAACCACAAGTGGATAGGCAGCATCTATGACATCTACTCTGACAATGCTGATATCTATCGTGAGAACGGCCTCTATCTCCACGGTGCCCACGAGATGATGAAGGACACTCTGAAGCTGACCTCTGCTTTCCCTGACATGCAGGTGACCATGCGGGATACCTTCGCTGTCAAGAGGGATGACGGCTACAAGCTCTGGCGCTACTACACCATGTCTGGAACCAACAAGACTTACAGCATCTATGGCGCCGCCACCAACAAGCCCCTCAACTCCGATGCCTGCATCGCCATGAGTATGGCGACGGTGAAGAAGATCAGCGGCAGATGGCAGATCGTCAAGGAGTTCACCATGTACAGCATCGATGAAATCCGCGACACCTGCACGGCCGAAGATGCGCCTGGTGCCGCAGCAGAGGAGGTCGCAAAATAATGAACATTCGTGATATCAAGCGGAAGAAGATCACTGAGATGACCACAGACGAGATTCTGGCTGAGCGCAAGTTCTACGAGGATGTGATCGCCAACTGCAAATATGAGAAGCCCCAGGACATTGCCGACCTCTTCGAGGCTTACACCATGCTGATCTGGAAGCACAAGCAGGTGGGCCGCGTGTACGACTTCTATTTCGATGGCCTGAAGGAAGAGCGCGACGGCGGCGACAATCTGGAGGGTTCCGATCACGTCGTGCTGGATACCCTGCGTGCCCTGGCCCGGACGCCGGACTTGAACGTGGTGTTCGAGGAGATCCACTGCATCGGCAATCCCAAAGACGGTTTCCGTTTCGGCCAGGTGGTGTGGAACGACGCCACCACCGTGGACGGCGTGGGGCCCGATGGCCCCGGCTCCGGCCTGGGCTATGAGGACCGGGAAGACCTGGAGATGTGCGAGTGCTGGATCCGGAAGATCGACGGCAAGTGGCGTGTGGCCAAGGAAGCCAGTATCCGCAGCAACGCCGCATACAAGCGGGTTCTTGGATGAACCAGCAGTGTCCACCGCTGGTTTTACCAGGGTGAATGTGGCAGAGGGCACTTGGAAATGTATCCCTAGTTTATTTATAATAGTGCATAAAATCTCAAAATAAACTGTTGCAAAAGGAAAGGAAGTTCACTATGAAAAAGAACATGAAGAAGTTTTTTGCTCTTATCACAGCTCTTACCATGGTATTTTCCATGGCGGCCTGCTCCAGCGAAAGCGATGATACTGGCTCCAACGCAGGGACCTCTGGCGGTGAACCTATGACCATCAAGATCGGCACCGTCAACTACGAAGGCTCTGTGCAGGTCCGTGCTCTCGAGGTTTTCAAGGACACCATTGAAAAAGCCAGCAATGGCCGCATCACCGTGGAGATCTATGCCGGCTCTGTTTTGGGTAACAATGAAGTTATGTTGGATATGCTCTATAACAACGATATCCAGATTGATATTGTCAACCCTGTGGCTTTTGAGACCCAAGTACCTGAAATGTCCCTGCTGAATAACTATTATACCTTCGACAGCCTGGATCATGTCCACAACTTCTTCGAGGGCGAGGGCGGCGACTTTATCTTTGACGCATACAATTCCATTGGCCTACAGGGCCTATGCATCTTTTCTCTGGGATTCCGTGAGTTGTATAACAGCGCCCATGCTGTTGAGAGTTTCGCGGACCTGAATGGGCTGTCCATCCGCGGCTACTCCACCATCCAGATTGCTGCATGGCAGTCTGTCGGCGTTGACCCTGTCTCTGTGGACTGGAACGAGCTGTTTGTTTCCATGCAGCAGAAGTTGATTGACGGCGAAGAAGGCGCTATCTGCAACTTTGAAGATTATTCCTTCTATGAGGTTCAGCCTTATTTCGCTATGACTGACCATGTGTTCAGCACTGATATGGCTATTGCTTCCCAGGAGTGGCTGGAAAGTTTGAGTGAGGAAGACCGTGCCCTAGTAGATGAGGCTATCCAGGCCGCCTATGAGTACCACAGAGATAACTATATTCCCGAGAACGAAGCTCTTCTGGAAAAGTTCGCTTCTGAATACGGCACCCAGATCACTTATCCCGATGACGCGATGAAGCAGCAGATGAAAGAGGCTATGCAGCCTGTTACATCTGAGATGATTATTGAGCTGGTGGGCCAGGAGACTTATGACGAATATATGTCTCTGGTTGACAACGCACGTCCTGCCGCACAGTAATCAGTTGCCTGCGCCCGCTTAAAATCCGGGCGGATTGCAATGTTTGTCCGCCCGGATTTTAGTAAATAAGGAGAGATAAAAACATGAAAAAAGTGATCCGCTGGCTGGATATCAACTTTGAGGCTTTCATGGGAATGATCGCCTTTTTCACGATGCTGCTTATTATTCTTTGTCAGATTTTCGGCCGCCAGATTTTTGGTGCTGGTTTTCCTTGGGGCGAAGAAATCTGCCGGTACTGCTATGTGTGGGTCTGCTATCTGGGCTTGGCCTATGCCACCCGTAACAGCATCCATATTGAGATCGACGCTGTGCGTCGTCTGATGCCGGAAAAGGTTCAGAAGGTTTTGATGATTTTCTCCCAAGTAATTATGATGGTTCTTTTTATTTACTTCTTCAAAGGAACCCTGGACAATGTACTCCGCAACTTCCAAAGCAACGCTCAAGCAACCACCTTTAACGCAAGTGTGAATGTGATGTATCTAGCCGGTCCTATCGGATACGGACTTGGCATCATCCGCAGTATCCAGACTCTGGTCTGGAAAATCCGTCACTTCAATTGTTCCATGCCCGTGTTTGTAAACCCCTATGCGGTTCTGAATGGGGGGCTAGATAACTACTGCTATGATGATGCCTTGAAGGCTGAGTATCGCGAGCAGATTCCGGAGGAGGCCTATACAGAAGAAGAGGCCTTCCGTGCTAAGCACAGTCTGAAGCGTAAGGAGGGCTAAATACAATGATGATGGCATTGTTCGCGGGCATTTTTATCGTCCTTTTTCTGATTGGCACACCCATCGCTGTGGCACTGGGTGCAACCTCTTTATTCAATATGGAAGTTTTCGATACGATTGCTGTATCGTCTTTCACCAAAACTGCGTCTAACGGGTTCAACTCCTACCTGCTGGTGGCCTGTCCTCTGTTTACCTTTGCTGGTGACATCATGGCAAAGGGTGGCATTTCCAAACGTCTGATCGCCGTTGCAAAACTACTTATCGGCAACATGACCGGAGGTTTGGGCATTGTGTCCATTTTGGCCTGTATGGTGTTTGCTGCGATTTCCGGCACCGGCTCCGCAACTGTGTCCGCCATCGGTATGATTATGATCCCTGAGATGGTCCGTTCCCATTATGATCGCTCCTATGCCACCTGTAGCGTGGCCATCGGCGGAGCTATCGGTACCATGATTCCCCCAAGTGTCTGCCAAGTGGTATATGCTACCTGCGCGGGTGTGTCTCTGACTTCCATGTTTACAGCTGGTATTCCTGCAGGTATCATTTTTGGCTTGGCTCTGTGTGTCTACTGCTATTTCTCTTCCAAAAAGCGGGGGTACAAGCCGGCAGAAAAGGTGCATTATTCTTCGAAAGAAGCCCTGCATATCGTTGTAGATGCTATTCCCGCCATGTTGGTTCCTATTATCATTCTGGGTAGCATCTATGCGGGTATCTGCACCCCTACTGAGTCTGCTGCCTTGGGTTGCCTGGTTGGTGTGCTTGTCAGTATTTTTATCTACCGGGAAGTGAGCTGGAAGATCTTGCCGTATCTGGCTATGCACGCCATGACTATCGCAGCCCCAGTCATGTTTATTATCGGTATGTCTTCCGGCTTCGGTAGCATCCTGTCTATGGAGCAGATTCCTGCAAAAATTGCCGACGCTATTCTGGCGATTACGAACAATAAGTATGTCCTCCTGTTGATTATCAATATCATCTTCCTGATCATGGGTACTTTTATGGAGACCAACGCCGCCATTATTTTGACAGTTCCCATTTTACTGCCCATCGTTACCGCTGTGGGCGTCAGCCCTGTCCACTTTGGTATTGTCTGCATCGTGAACTTGGCTATCGGTTTTGTTACGCCTCCCCTGGGTGCTAACTTGTTCATGGCTTCCGCTATTGGCAACGTACCTTTGAACAAACTTGCCAAAGACATCTGGCCTTGGATTGCTACGGGAATTGTGGCGCTGCTCCTTATTACTTATATTCCTGACTTAATCCTGTTCCTGCCTAAGCTCATGGGATACGTGGTCTAAGAGCGCCGTGCTTACAGCGTGTTTCCTGAGGACGAAACCGTTTTGACTTGAGCCAGCAAGGGCTATTTCACCTTCGAATAACCGGAGCAGATCTGGCTGAAGCAGTCTTGAAGCATGGTATTCCATCGCAAGGGATGGGAAGTCCGCAACAAAGGATTCAGGTATACACAAGATTTTGAAGGGTTCCGGCTCAATTCCCAACGAGCCGGGACCCTTTTCCTACTTCTCATCGTCACGGCCGTTGGCATAAGTCCTGTACATTTCGGCACGAACCTCTTTATGGCCAGTGAGATTTCCAATGTAAAGTACACGACTCTCGCAAAAACGATTTGGCCGTGGATTTTCGTGATGATTGCTGTTTTGCTGCTGGTTACTTATACCCCGCAAATCAGCACATTTTACCTCAGCTGATGGGACTCTCAGTGTAATGGGAACATCGGAGCAGAACATCTAAAATAAGTGGAGATGTAAGCGTAAAACAGCGGGAAGCATCAACAAAAGGGCGGCCGCATGGCCGCTCGCTCTTTTGCTGAATAGGATTAGCAGGATTTTAAGAGTGAATCACTTCTTGCGAAAGAAAATCATGTACCACATCCAAAAGGTGTTCAGGGGGAAGTTGGAGACGAGAATATTTTTTAACGAGCAAGGCCACAGCGTTTTTGCCGTGGGATAGGGGGAGAAACCACAGAAATTGTGGCCCAGCCATCTGGAAAATGACCTTGTACTAGAATGCCATAGGAGGAAGTACGAGATGGATGTATCTCGTGGAAAAAATATTTGTAAAGAACATTTGGTTCTTTGGGGATAGTTTCATTACGCTCAAGACCATTCAAAGGGGTGTCTTGCTTACGTATGGTCTGGCGCTTTAAATATTCCGCAAGCCGTATAATGAAATTTTTGGGTGTAGGAGGTTCAACCGGAAGATGGTTGCTATAGACTTGCCGCAGGATCTTTTTGTTTCCAGTCTCCCAAATGTTAGTTGTTGTATGCGCTAAGGACCTGGATACAGTTTTTGCTTTCCTTCCAGTCTGTTGCTCGAAAGAATCCGATGTCTTACCCAGATGCAAGGCTTCTGTCCCACCGGTCATGACCAGAGAGACAACACCCAGCAGATCGCTGCTACCTACCGAACCGACGTTTCCTTCAATTTCAAAAATCAGGTCTTGTGTGTCCTCCATAGAAAATACCTCCGGTAAAAAATTTGACGTTAAATCTGTAGTTCGCAAATTCGCCGTTTTGAGACAAAAAGAGACACCAGAAAATTCAGAAACCTAAAAGGAAAAAGAGTCTGCGTATCAGCAGACTCTTTAGCGTACAGTCATATTTTCACAGGGATATCCCAACTGCTTTGGGGGGCGTTCTCCGGCAATAATTTCTCTGCCAAATTCTTTTCCTCTGCCGCGAGTTTCGGAGCATCTCTCAGAAGCCAGGTCAGATACTGGTATGGGGAGAGAGGATTCTCCTTGGCAGTCTCAATCATGCTATAAACAATTGCACTGCTCTGAGCCCCGCCTTCCGTATTTGCAAACAGCTAGTTCTTCCGGCTCATTACAAAGGGTTTCACACTGCGTTCCGCACGGTTATTGAAGATCTCCAGCTGCCCATCCCCCAGAAACCGGATCAGGTATGGCCACTGTTCCCGCAGATAGTACAGTGCCTTGCCCAGCGCGGACTTCGGCACAGCGGCGCTCTTCGTTTCATCCCATGCCAATAAAGCGTCCATCACCGGCTTGGACCGGGCCAGACGCTGTTCATACCGTTCTTCCGGCGGCAGCCCTGCCAATTCCTGCTCAATCCCGAATCCCGAAGAGGGCGTTACAGTACTCCAGCCCCTCCAGCGCCGCACAGCCTGCGCGCTGGTCCTTCGGCAGGGCATCCACCGCCTCATCGAATTTTCGCCGCAGGTGCGCCCAGCAGCCAACCACCCGGATGTTTTCAGGCAGCAGTCGGTAACCGGCATAGCCATCCGCATGGAGCCACCCGGAGAAACTCTCCAGAAAGGCAGCTGCGTTCTCCGCCTTCCGGGTAGGCCGGTACTCATACAGCACAACGGGGGCCTTCGCGTCCCCACTGGTGCGGTACAGCCACATATAGCACTTGCTCCGGGCTGTCCGGCCCTCCAGTTTCAGCACCTGCAGCGTGGTTTCATCCGCGTGGAGCACCTGCCGTTGGAGGAGCCGCCTGTGCAGTTCCTCATATACCGGTTTCAGCCAGTCCTCCGCCACCCGCAGCACCCAGTTGCTCATGGTCTGCCGGCTCAACTACACGCCTGCCCGGTTCCACTCCTGCTCCTGCCGGTACAACGGTGCGTACATCACAAATTTCTGCACCATGATATGGGCAACCGCCTCCGCCGAGGCATAGCTGCCGGGAGTCAGGGCAGGGAGCCTTTCCGCCTTGCGGATCGGCGTCTCTGTCCCTTCCTCCTTGCATTTGGGGCAAGCGTAGGTGAAATAAATGTTTTCCCGGATCATCACCTGGGCCGGGATCATCACCAATGTGCGCCGGACGTCCCTTCCAATCTCCATCTTGGCTGTGCCGCACACAGGGCAGTCTGGTTCCTTCTCTGGAATCCGGTGTTCCACCACCTCAACCGGTACATTGTCCGGCAGGACCTCCTCCGGCCTGGAAGAACGCCGGGTATGGGCGGCCACCTCCGTCTCTTTGGCTCTCCGCCTGGACAACCAGGCTTCCGTCTCGTCAAACATGAGGCTCAACTGGGGCCTATCAGTTCTTCTTCCAGCCGCTCCGAGGACACTCCGTAGAGTTTCTTCCTGTTCAGGCGCACTTGCTCCAGAAGCCAGTCCAATTTCTGGTTCAGCTCGTCTCTTTCCGCTTTCAGAGACGCATATTCCGCCCGTGAAATGGTTACCATCTCCGGGATGCTTGTCCCATGATTTCTTTCATTTTTCATGGGTAAATTATACTATATTTGAACTGGAAAGTCCAGTATTTCCAGGGTTTTCAGCTATTCTACCGCCTAAATGATACGCAGGCCGTCCACCGGACGGTGGGCCTTTGGCTGCTCCTCCTTCAGCCCCTCCATCAGCCAGCGGTATTGCTGCGGCGTCAATTGCCGTACCTCGTTTTCCGTTCGCGGCCATTGGTATGCACCCTGTTCCAACCGCTTATACAACAGGATAAATCCATCCCGCTCCCAATAGAGGCCCTTGATGCGGTCCCGCTGTCTGCCGCTCAGGCAACGGCGAGAGCTCTACAAAGGCTGCCGGTGGCTGCGGTGCTGAAACTGCGGGCACAAGTTCTGTGGCTGCCGATGAAAGGATTTCCTTTTCCCGGCGGTAGTACGTCTTTGCCGAAATATTGTGTTCCGCACACCATCCCCTTACGCTCATGCCGCTGCTGCAGCAGTCTATGACCTGTGTCTTCCATTGTTCCAGCTTTGCCTGCCGTTTCAATTCACACGCGCCCATCTTCCCCGCCACCTTCTAAAATGAGAATTCTCGAGAAGTCTTTAGACTTCTCGAGAATTAGTATCTCATATCCTCTTCAACTTTTTAATCCGCCCCCAGCTTTGACGCTTACATTCAATGTGGGCAAAAATTACAAATTAGAGATCATAAAAATGTGATTTTGCTGAAAATATTTAAAACATTCAAAAAATTTTAAAACCCGGCAATTACCTTGCCGGGTCTTACTCTACCATCAAAGCCATAGAGCGAGGGGGCGAGGTCGTTGGGACCCTCTGAACGAAGACAGGCGATTTGGGAATATCTGTGCAGTGCACGGTTTGACACAACTAAGCATCTGGCAGACCGCTTCGGTGTATGTGAACGAACGATTCGAAGTGATTTGTTCGCACTTGCCTGTACATATCCCATCGAAACTTCATTTGGCCCTTATGGAGGCATTCGTGTTTCCAATTGGTACCATCCAAAATAAAAGCGGCTATCAGCCACGCAGACATCTCTGTTGGTGCGAGTCCGATTGACACTGGAAGGCGAGGACCTGAAGGTAATGAACTCCATCCTCATCCAATTCGTTCTGCCGGGAAGCTACTAGAACGACTAGCATTCGGAAGCTTCTGTGCACCTCGAAAAATGAATATCCGGCAGCGGATTCCCATCAGCTGACAGTCCCCCGGAAGGGGAAAAGCGATGCGGCGGGTACGCGAAGACCACCTGTGCAGGCGGAAGTCTGCATTAAAGACGGCCGCTCAGCGGGTCCACTCAGCCAAAAGCAGCTCTGGCAGGCTGTTTCGCCATGATCCTGTCAGCCTATAATGGTACACCTGTCCCGTATATGCGGGAACAGCTCGGAGAGATCCTCGGAGGGGTGAGATTCCCGTAGGGCGTCGCCAGACGCCGGTTCGTATGCCGCCCGGCAGCTCGGGAAGTAGTGTCAAATAGAGCTGGAACAAATAAAAATCTATAAAAGTGTCCGCCTCAGATCATGGCTTGATAATATGAGCAGAACAGATTTCATGGGAGTGGACGCTTTTTAAAATCGCAGGCCGGGGAGCGAAAATCTCCCCGGCCTGCGATCCAGTATTATAGAAAGCCAGAAAGTTATTTAACTGTAAAGGAATATAGCTTTGTATAAAGAAATATAGAGAAGCCCTTGATTCTAGAAGCTACAAAGATCACGGAATTTGTTCAAAGTATTGCATGATTTCGTGGTAGATGTATTTGTGGAATTAAGGTGAGAGAAATAGACCACAGAAAGGAGCGGTTGAATTTGGCGAATCAGTTTTACAAATCCTTTGAGGAATTACCGGTCATGTTGTCAATCCCGCAGGTGGCAAGCGTACTCAGTATATCGCGGGCCGGCGCTTACGAGCTGGCCCACAGCAAAAACTTTCCGTCCATATTGATTGGGAGCAGGATCGTTGTTCCCAAAGATAGGCTCTTGGCCTGGGTTGACAGCAAAGTGTCTGAACGAGTTTAACGAAAGGGTTGGAGGTGAGCTGAAATGCCTGGCCGAAGAGCACGTGGAGAGGGGAGTATCCGAAAACGTCAGGACGGCAGATGGGAAGACCGCTATACAGCGGGGCGGGATGATGCGACAGGAAAACTGATCTATAAGAGTGTACTGGCAAAAACACAGGCGGAGTGTAAGCGAAAGCTCCGTGAGGTCCTGGAAAACCAGCTCCAGGCTCTGACTATGAATTTTGCGGAGCAGATCCGGGATACACCTATAAAGCCGCAGCCGCAAGCAGGGACAACAACCGTTGGAGAGTGGCTCGATACCTGGTTTTCCCTTTATGTCAAGCCGAATGTGCGGAAAAGTACAGAGGTCCAATATCGATACTTTATCAAAGGGATCTTGGAGCCACGTATTGGAGAAACAGATCTTCCGGAACTGACGGGATTGCGCTTACAGAAGCTATATCAGGAATTGCGGGAAAGCGGCAAGATCCGCCCCCAAGGGGATACAGACCCCGGTCTGAGCCCAAAG
>ERZ857503.1845-NODE-1845-length-10980-cov-2.515149_pt1 | contig 10980 bp, 8 predicted proteins | sample MGYA00519766_ERZ857503 | MGnify/ENA primary metagenome ERZ857503 (study PRJEB31778, sample SAMEA3449345) | human gut metagenome | biome: human gut; feature: human-associated habitat; material: faeces | place: United Kingdom | collected 2010/2012 ...
GCCATGATGTTTCTGGGCGACCACTGGATCGGCACCGAGCCGTTCATGGAGGAGTTCAAAAGCATTGGCCTGGATGCCGTGGTGGGCAGCGTGGGCAATGGCAGCACGCTGCGCCTTATCAGCGATATTCCGGGTGTGAAATATACCGAGGGCCGCTTTTTGCCTTACTTCTTCCCGGACACCTTCCACGAGGGCGGCGACCCTGTGCGGGAGGCCAAGGAAAACTGGGTGACAGCGCGGCGCGCCATCCTGCGCAAGCCCATCGACCGCATCGGCTACGGCGGATACCTGAAGCTGGCCTGTGCGTTTCCGGAATTCATCGATTATGTGGAGAGCGTGTGCAATGAGTTCCGCGAGCTGTACGACAACATCAAGGGCACGACGCCATACTGCGTAAAAACCGTGGCGGTGCTGAACTGCTGGGGCAAAATGCGCGCCTGGGGCTGCCATATGGTGCACCACGCGCTGTACCAGAAGCAGAATTACAGCTATGCGGGCGTAATTGAGGCGCTTTCGGGCGCGCCGTTCGACGTGCGGTTCATCAGCTTTGACGACCTGCGCGCGGACGCCCATGTGCTGGACGGCGTGGACGTGCTCATCAATGTGGGCGACGGCGACACGGCCCACACCGGCGGCGGCGAATGGGAGGACCCGGCTGTGGCGGCCGCTGTGCGCGGCTTCGTGTACAATGGCGGCGGCATCGTCGGCGTGGGCGAACCATCGGGCCACCAGTACGAGGGACATTATCTGCAGCTGGCCGGCGTACTGGGCGTGGAGAAGGAAACGGGCTTCACGCTGGGCTACGACAAATACAACTGGGACGAGCATCCCGGCCACTTCATTCTGGAGGACTGCACGAAGCCGGTGGATTTCGGCGAGGGAAAAAAGGGCATCTACGCGCTGCCGGACACGGAGATCCTGGTGCAGCGGGAAAAAGAGGTGCAGATGGCCGTGCACGCGTTTGGCAAAGGCCGGGCGGTGTACATCAGCGGCCTGCCGTACAGCTTTGAAAACAGCCGCGTTTTGTACCGCAGCATCCTGTGGAGCGCCCACGACGAAGAAAGCCTGCACAAATGGTTCAGCAGCAACTTCAACGTGGAGGTACACGCCTATGTGAAGAACGGCAAGTACTGCGTTGTGAACAACACCTACGAGCCGCAGAGCACCGTTGTTTACAAGGGCGACGGCTCCAGCTTTGCGCTGGATATGGCGGCCAACGAGATCAAATGGTATGAGATATGATGCCGCCGCTGTGACGGCATAAGGGCAGGGCGCTCCGGCGCGGCGAAAGGCTGCGGCGCGGGCGCCCCGTTTTTGAATGAACGCGACGCTTCCCCGTGCGTGCCGCTGTGCGGAACGCGTCCGCGGCCCGGATTGCACGATCGTACAATCCCTACGGGAAATCTGTGAATACGATGTAAATCTTTTGTCTTTTCGGCTCATTTTCCGTAAAACAGCTCGAGCTTTTTTTAACAAAGAGGTATAATAAATCCAAATCGCATTTTATTGGAAAGCGGGGGCAGGCCCCGCGATGCGAAAGGAAGCGCGGGCCATGGGCGCGCGTTTCAAAACAGAGGGAATTACATTAAAGAAAGGTGATTTGATTATGGCATTGACAAGCAACCAGCATGTTCTGGACTGGGTCAAAGAGATGGAAGAGCTCATGACCCCGGACAAAACCATCTGGATCGACGGTTCGGAAGGCCAGCTGCGCGCCCTGCGTGAGCAGGCGTTCGCCACGGGCGAGCTGACGGAGCTGAACCAGGAGGAGCTGCCCGGCTGCGTGCTGCACCATACCGCGAAAAACGACGTGGCCCGCGTGGAGGACCGCACGTTCATCTGCACCTCCAACAAGGCGGACGACTGCATGATGGTCAACTGGATGGACCCCAACGAAATGAAGGCCAAGCTGCTGCCCCTGTACAAAAATGTGATGGCGGGCCGCACCATGTACGTCATTCCTTACTGCATGGGCCCCATCGGCAGCCCGTTCTCCAAGGTCGGCGTTGAAGTGACCGACTCCATCTACGTTGTGCTGAACATGGATATCATGACCCGCGTGGGTGTGAAGGCCCTGCGTCAGCTGGGCGATTCCAACGATTTCGTGCGCGGCCAGCATGCCCGTGCGGACATCGACCCGGAGAACCGCTACATCGTCCAGTTCCCCGAGGACAACGCCATCTGGTCCATCAACTCCGGCTACGGCGGAAACGTGCTGCTGGGCAAAAAATGCTTCGCGCTGCGCATCGCCAGCTACCAGGGCTACAAGGAAGGCTGGATGGCCGAGCACATGCTGATCCTCGGCATCGAGGACCCGCAGGGCAACGTGGACTACATCACCGCCGCGTTCCCCTCTGCCTGCGGCAAAACCAACCTGGCCATGCTCATCCCGCCCGAAGTGTATGCCAAGCAGGGCTACAAGGTGTGGACGGTGGGCGACGATATCGCCTGGATGCACATTGGCGACGACGGCCGCCTGTATGCCATCAACCCGGAGAACGGCTTCTTCGGCGTGGCTCCCGGCACCAACGAGAAATCCAACCCCAACGCCCTGCACACCACGATGAAGGGCACCATTTTCACCAACGTTGCGCATAACCTGGAGAACAACACCGTGTGGTGGGAAGGTCTGGACAAGAACCCGCCTGAGGATGTTCAGGAGTGGACGGGCCTGGCCGTGGACGGCAAGGAGTACATTGCAAACGGCGGCAAGCTGGCCCACCCCAACAGCCGCTTCACCGCTCCGGCCGCGAACTGCCCCTGCCTGTCCAAGGAGTTCAACAACCCCAACGGCGTACCTGTCACCGCGATGGTGTTCGGCGGCCGCCGCGCCAAGACGGCTCCGCTGGTCTACCAGTCCTTCAGCTGGGCGCACGGCGTGTATGTCGGCTCTGCCATGGCTTCTGAGACAACTGCCGCCGCTGCCGGCGCTGTGGGCGTTGTCCGCCGCGATCCGATGGCCATGCGTCCGTTCTTCGGCTACAATGTGGGCGATTACTTCGCGCACTGGCTGGAGATGGGCAAGAAGCTGGGCGACAAGGCGCCGAAGATCTTCAACGTCAACTGGTTCCGCACCGACGACGAAGGCCACTTTATTTGGCCGGGCTTCGGCGACAACATGCGCGTGCTGATGTGGATCCTGAAGCGCTGCAAGGGCGAGGCTGAGGCTGTTGAGACGGCCATCGGCTACGAGCCCAAGCCCGAGGATATCGACATCACCGGTCTGGACGGCGTCACCGTTGACACCATCAAGGGCCTGCTGGATGTGGATAAGGAGCTGTGGCTGGAAGACGTGAAGGGTGTTGAGGAACTGTACGCCCAAATCGGCGACCATGTTCCCGCCGAGCTGCACGCCGAGGCTGCCGCCCTGCGCGAGCGCCTTTCCAAATAATTCCCTCTGTTTTCAAACGCCCCCGCTGCAAAAGCAGCGGGGGCGTTTTTGTGCTTGGAAAAATTTTTGAAAACCATTGACATATATAGGGCATCGATATATACTAAACAATAGAATATATAGATAATCTATATAAATGACCGCCGTGCACAGCACGGGGCAAAAGGGAGGAATTTACATGGCGGCGGGAAAAACCTTGTGCCGGGCTCGGCCCAGATGCTGCTGCTGCGCCTGCTGGCGGAGCGGGACATGTATGGGTATCAGATGATCGAGGAGCTGGCACAGCGCTCCAACGATACATTCGCGCTGAAGGCGGGGACGCTGTATCCCATTCTGCATGCGCTGGAGGCGGACGGCAGCATTGAAAGCTATGAACAGCCGGGCGGCGCGGCCACAGCAGGCAAGCCGCGGCGCTACTACCGTATCACCAGGGCCGGGCGTGGTGCGCTGGAGGCGCAGCAAACGGAGTGGCGCCGGGTGTCCCGGGCGATCAACGCTGTGTTGGAAACAATGGATGCTCGCGCAGGGGTGGTGCTGTAATGGGACAGACGCGAAAGGAATGGCTGCAGACCGTCACAGCCCAGCTGCGCTGCCGCCGTGCGGTGCCGGGTGTGGAGCGGGAGCTGGAGAATCATCTCAGCGAACAGTATAACGCCTTTGTGGCTCAAGGCTGCGCGCCGGAAGAAGCCGAGCGCAGAACGGTGGAGAGCATGGGAGACCCGGTGCTGGCAGGCGGCGCGCTGGACCGCGTGCACAGGCCCCGCCCGGCCTGGGGGCCGTTTTTTATGGTGGCGGCGCTGTTGCTGGCGGGTGCGCTGCTGTGTTTTTTCTGGAGCGTGCCCGTTTCGGCACAAGGCGTGTACCTGTGGCGCGAGGGCGCGTACCAAAGCCTGGCCGCCGCCTTGGCGGGAATTGCTGTGCTTGCGGCGGTATATTTCTGTATGGATGTGTCCCTGTTGGCACGCTGGACAAAGGCGCTCTATATCGGGCTGGCGGCCGTTTCGGCTTATGGTTTTCTGGCCGGATATACCCTGATGAACGGGCGGCGTCTTTGGACTGTTTGGGGTGTATCTTACGACGCCACTCATTTCAGCATGATTTTTATTCCCATTTACGCGGCCGTGGTGTACCGGCAGCGCGGCCGCGGCTGGGCGGGGCTGCTGGTCAGCGGTTTTGCCATTGTGCCGGGGCTCTGGCTGTGTATCATGGTGCCGCATCTGGCCGCGGCGTGTGTGCTGGGGCTTGCGGGGCTTGCCGTGTGTCTGGTATGCTGCGCAGGCGATTGGTATGGGCTTGGCGGAAAGAAAAGCTTTGCGGTTGTGCTGGGCGTGACAGCGGGCTCTCTTGTGGTGACATTTTTGCTGGTGCTGCTGTTGATGCCGGGTCTGGCCGGGAGCCTTCAGCGGCATCTGGAGGTGCTGCTTGCACCGGATGCAAATGCAGCGGGCGCGGGCTATTGGATGAACGCCCTGCGGCGCATGTGGGACGGGATGCGGTGGCTTGGCCCCGGAGACGGCAGTTTGCCGCTCGGGGAAAAAGCGGCGCTCGGCACCGTGGGAGAATTTGCAGGGAAGGCGGTGCGGGAGCTGCGCGCCGATTACCTGCTGGCTTACGCGGGCTGGCGGTACGGTATTGCCTGCGCCGCAGCGCTGGCCGCAGCTGTCGCGGGCGCGCTGGCATGGCTGTGGCGCACGGCCCTGCGCACCCGCAGCGGCATCGGGCGGCTGTGCGCGGTGGGCTGCTGTGCACTGCTCAAGATGCACGGCGTGCTCAACCTGCTCTCCTGTCTGGGCTGGAGTTCCGCGAGAGGGATGCTGCCCTTTTTAGACGGCGGCTGGACGGGTGTAATGCAGGCGGGGCTTGCAGGGCTTTTGCTCTCGGCCTTCCGGCTGGACGACGTGCTGCGCGAGCCGCAGGGAACGTGCGTGCCCAAAGCGCCCGCCCGCCTGGTTCCCGCAGGCCGCTTTGCGTACAGCGACGGCACGCTGCACATCCGGCTTCGGTGAACGGTAAAGTTTTTCTGCGGGCCGTCCCCGGCCCGCAGCCATCGGGATAAACTTTTTTATTGCGGAGAAATCAAAAACCGCATGGCTTTTGCCATGCGGTTTTTGCAGCAATTTACAGGTGTTCACAAATACCGGCGAGAACCTCAATGGATTTTTCCACGCCCAGCTTGCCGGAGTTGATGGCCACGTCGTAGCTGTCGGCCGCGCCCCAGTCGTTGTCCGCGTAGAAGTTGTAGTAATTGGCGCGCTGACGGTCCGTCTTTTTGATGAGGGACCGCGCGGCGTCTTCCTCTACATTGCGCACGCGGGAGATACGCTGGATGCGCAGCTCCATAGGGGCGTGGATGAACACTGAAAGCATGTCCTTGCGTCCGCGCAGGATATAATCCGCACAACGGCCGATGATGACGCACGAATCCTTTTCCGCCATATCGCGGATGGTATTGCTCTGGAACAGGAACAGCTTGTCGTTGGTGAGGTAATCGTTGTAATTGGTGAAATTCATGGCCTGTCCGTGCGTACCCATGGACAGGGAGTACAAAAAGCTGTTGGTGGGCTTTTCGTCCGCCTTTTCAAACAGCTCTTCTACGATGCCGCTCTCCTCGGCCGCCTTTTTCAGGATCTCCTTGTCGTAGAACCGGATGCCCAGCTTTTTGGCCAGGCCCAGCCCAATCTCGCGCCCGCCGCTGCCGAACTGCCTGCCGATGCAAATGACCAAATGCTTCTCCATAAAAGTACAGCCTCCCCTTGAAACGGATTCGAAAGCGGTCCGCCTTCTAGGGCAAGTATACCATATTTTGGCGCGGAGTTCTAGTTCTCGGGCAGAAAGAATTTCGGCGCGGCTTTGCACAAAATGACGGCGCACACGGTGGTGATGAGCAGTTCGGGCAGCATGTAGCTGCCGTTATAGATAAAGCTGTACAGCCAAACGGACATCCCCCTCGCCCATTCGTAGCTTTCCTGGTAGCTGCCCCACAGAAGCGCGCCGGACAAAAAGCTGCACAAAAAGCGGATGACGCACACAGCGGCGGTGCCCGCGGCTACGCCCAGCAGATGGTTTTTGAAGGGCTTGGCGATAACGCCCGCCAGGCCCAGCAGGGTGAAAGCCAGCACGTAGTCCAGCAGAACGACGCCCACAAACGCGGCCACAGTGCCGGCGGGAGGCGCGTAAAAGCCCAGCAGCATCTGCAAAAGGCTGTTGACGAAGCCCGTGGCCAGGCCCCACTTCACGCCGTGACGGAACGAGACGAGGATAAACGGCAGCATGGACACCAGCGTAACGCTGCCGCCGAAGGGCATTTCGAAGATCTTGATCTGCGCGAGTACGGTGCCCACCGCGATCATCAGCGCGCATTCAACAAGCGTTCGGGTGCGGGAATACGATTTTGTTGCCATAGAGAAAAACCCCTTTTTTATGTCGTAACATAAAAACAGGCGCGTCCGCAAACTGCGGGCGCGCCAAAGTTTCCCAATTGCGCATTTCTGCGCCAAAACTTCCTACGCCGGCATTACCCGGATCAGGTAAAGGGTTCATGCACACGCGTACGCGTACAAATCTCAGCCTTTCGGCACCCCTGTTTTTATGTCCGTATGTATTATAGGCGCTGGCGGCGGCGGTGTCAACCGTGTTGAGCGTATTATTTTTCCGGCAGGACGTACCGGGAACGTCAAAAAGGCATTTTTTTCGTATATCCTGCTTGGCAAGCCCGCGTGCGATATGGTATCATTCGCTTGGAAGGCCGCCCGCACAGCGGCGGCCGCCTGCGAAACCGGACGGGCTGTCTGCGGCTGCGGCGCCGTAAAAGGCCCGGTGGTGCCTTGGAATGGTGAACAGGGGAGGATTGCGGCTTTGAACTTCGTTTCGCTGCGCTTTTGTGCGTTTTTCGTTGCGGCGGTTTTTGTTTATTATGTGCTGCCGCGCCGCGCGCGGCAGCCATGGCTGCTTGCGTGCAGCTGCTTTTTCTATATGTGCTGGAATCCGGCCTATATTGTGCTCATCCTGTTTTCCGCGTTCAGCACCTATTTGTGCGGGCGTGCGCTGGCGGTATTGGGTGCGCCGGCCGCCGGGAACCGGGGCAGGCGCAGGGCGGCCATGGCCGTTTCGCTGGCGGCAAATCTGGGAATTCTGTTTTTCTTCAAATATTATAATTTTTTTGCGCAGAGTGCGAACGGTCTGCTGGCTGCGCGGGGCTTCCCCGCCGTACCGCTGCTGGGCGTGCTCCTGCCTGTCGGCATCAGCTTCTACACGTTTCAGGCGATCGGTTACACTGTGGACGTATACCGGGGCAGCGTGTCCGCCGAGCAGCGCTTTTGGCGGTATCTGCTGTTTATCTCCTTCTTTCCGCAGCTGGTGGCCGGGCCCATTGAACGCAGCGGCAATATCCTGCCCCAACTGCAGCTGCCTGCCCGTTTTTCCTACGAGCGGGCCAAAAGCGGCCTTGTGCTGATGCTGTGGGGTTATATTCAGAAAATGGTTGTGGCGGACAGGCTGGCGCTGCTGGCGGACACCGTCTATGCCCAAGGCGGCGCTTTGGGCGGCTGGGCCACGGCGACGGCCACGGTGCTGTTCTGCTTTGAGCTTTACTGCGATTTTTCTTCCTACACCGACATCGCCCGGGGCGCGGCGCGCATTTTGGGCGTGGAACTGATGGAAAATTTCCGCAGTCCGTTCCTCTCTCAATCCGTGGCGGAGTTCTGGCGCAACTGGCACATCAGCCTGTCCAGCTTTTTCCGGGATTACCTGTATATCCCGCTGGGAGGCAGCCGCAGGGGACTGGCGCGCACCTGTGTGAACACGATGGTTGTTTTTCTGTGCAGCGGGCTGTGGCACGGCGCGGCATGGACATTTGTGGCATGGGGGCTTTTGCACGGGCTGTACCTTGTGTGCAGCCGCCTGACGCTGCCCCTCCGCAAACGGCTGTATACGGCGCTGCGGGTACCCTATGGCTGTTTGCCCGCGCGGCTTTGGCGCACGGCGTGGACGTTTGCGCTGGTGGCGTTTTCGATGATTTTCTTCCGCGCCGGCGGCATGGACGCGGCGTTGAGCATGGTGCGAAGCCTGCTGCGCCCGGGCGCGTTCCCGGGCCGGGAAGCGGTGCTCGCCTGGGGTATGGACGGGCCCGACCTGTTGCTTTCGGCTGTGTGCGTGGCGGCTGTTGTTTTGTGCGACGTGCTGCGGCGGCGTTGGGGCAGCCTTTCGGCGCGGCTGCTGCAAAAGCCGCTGGCTGTGCAATGGGCCGTGCTGCTGGCAGGGGTGCTCACGGTGGCGATATTCGGTATGTACGGCGAGGGCTATGTGGAAAAGCCGTTCATCTATTTCCAGTTCTGAGCGGGGGAGGGCGTAAACATTGGGGAAAGGACCGGTCTCAAAGCAGACGCGCGGCCTGCCGCCGCTTGTCCGCGCGCTGGCGTTCGGGTGCATCCTGCTGGCGCTGCTCTTGTGTACGCAGGAGGTGCTGGCCCCCAAGGGCGGGTGCATCGACGGCTTTTATGCCGAGCCGGAGGATACCATCGATGTGATCTTTCTGGGCAGCAGCCATGCCAACGCGGCGTTTGCGCCCGCGCAGATGTGGCGCGAGCAGGGTTTCACGGGGTATGTATTGTACTCCTGGAGCCAGCCGATGTGGGTGAGCTACCATTACGCGGTGGAGGCGTTCAAGCGGCAGACGCCCAGGGTCGTGGTGCTGGAGGGGTTCGGGCTGTGCTATGGCACCACCTATATGACGCCTGCGGACGTGGACGGCACCTCGGACGATTATTCGCTGCGCATCCCGCCGTCCCTCAACCGCGCGGCGCTTGCCGTCGCCATGAGCCGGTGCCAGCAGAACTCGCCGCCGTTTTACCGCTATCTGCCGATGCTGCGCTACCACACCCGGTGGAAGAGCCTGACGGCGGAAGATTTCACCTGGTTTTTTCAGGATCATGCGACCACGGGAAAAGGCTACGGCCCTTTACAGACGGTGGAGGAATTCCCCGTGCCCATACTGGAAGGGGAACCGGAGGAAACGCCCATCTATCCCCAGGCTGAGGAATATCTTTACAAGCTTATCGCACTTTGCAGAAAAAAGGATGTGCCGCTGGTGTTCGTGGTGACGCCCTATGAGACGAGCGGGGCCGAGTACGGCGTGTTCCGCCGCGCGGCGCGCATCTGCGCGGAAAACGGTGTGCCCGTGCTGGATTACAACACGCCCGGTGGGCGGGATATCGGCTTTGACTATGCAACGGACCTGGCCGACCATGCCCATGTGAACACCGCAGGCGCGCAAAAAATCAGCACGGATCTGGCGGCTTATCTGGCGGAGCATTACGGTATGCCCGACAAGCGCGGCGACGCGGCCTACGCGGCGTGGGACGAGGCGGCAAGGATGGAGCACCGGGACGCACAGAATATAACGTTGCGCTTCACGCTGGACATGGCCGAATATTTCCGCCTGCTGATGCAGGATAAGGACTTGGCAGCGGTCATCACGACACAGGGCGACGCCACGGAAGCGGATCCCTCCGCTCCGCGCGCAGTGTTCAGGCAATGGGGGCTGGACACGCTGCCGCTGGAACAAAGCGGCATGCAGGGCCTATATGTGGTGGACGGCGGAAAAGTCGTGTACCAGAAGACCGGCGCCGGCCCGCTGGAATACACGCTTTCCTGGGGCGGGCACGATGTGACGCTGCGCAGCGCGGCGGACAATTCCTCCATAGCCGTGGACGGAGAAGAACAGAGCCGCAACCGTCCGGGCGTCAATGTGCTGGTGTACGACAAGGTGCTGGACCGCGTCATCCAGTCCATCAGTTTCTCCACGCTCCACGCATACAGCGGATATACGGCATGATGCAGAAGGCGGCCGGACGTGCACTGTGCACGCCCGGCCGCTTTGCTTTGTTATGGAGGGGACGCCCGCCTATGGCGCGCGGGTGTTTTGCCAGGTAATGGCGATGTGCGCGGCAGCAAACAACACGGAAAAGAAAACCAGCAGCCAGTGGCGCAGAAAAAGGCCGTTCAGCAAAAAGATCAGGCAGGGCAGCACAGCCAGCGGCAGCGCGTACCGGGGCTTCGCGGCGCGGAAATACAGCAGCCAGAATACCCAGTACAGTACGAGCAGCGCACCGGTGCCGGCCAGCCACGCGATGAAGCCTTCCGTCGAGGCAAAACCGAATTCCGTAAGGCCGGCGTGGAATATCATCAGAAACATGCATCCATAGCGGCCTGCCTGTTCAGCCAAGCCGAGGATGCGGCTTGTGCGGGGCGGTTGCGTGTTTTTGTTTGCGGCGGCGTATACGGCGTTGGGAATGAGCAGCAGCAACACGATGCCAAGGCCGAACCAGCTGATCCAATTCATAGGCGAATTCCTCTTTTATGGGCTAAAACAGGCGCATCATCCACTCCGTGCAGAATACCACGCCGCAGGCGGCCAATGCCACAGGCAGCAGAGCCGCGCCGCGGTAAGCCAGAAGCACAGCCGCGGCGAAGCCCACGGCGGCGGAAAACACGCTGCCCGTGCTCTCAAAGATGGCGGGCACCGTCATTACGGCCAGCACGGCGTAAGGAACATAGAACAGAAAGCTTTTGATAAAACGGCTACGTAGCTT